>Ga0310786_10009711_pt1 | contig 12168 bp, 8 predicted proteins | sample AusTroGonzalo_MG_FD_203881 | JGI IMG/M metagenome (GOLD analysis project Ga0310786, IMG submission 203881) | Bovine rumen microbial communities from tropical cattle in Woodstock, Queensland, Australia - Gonzalo_03 (v2) (version 2) | ecosystem: Host-associated > Mammals > Digestive system >...
CAGAGGATATGAGTTTACTCCAGAAGAAATGACGCAAACCATCAAGCCAAAGAAGGGCATCGTTTATCTGAGGGCTCTCATTCAGTATGGAGAGAATAAGGCTCGATTCCAATATTCTCTCGATGGTAAGAATTGGCAGGCCTTGGGTGGTGAGACTCAGCAGACATTCAACCTCACAGTCTTTGTGGGTTCTCGCTTCGGACTCTTCTGTTATGCCACCAAGCAGCAAGGAGGTTATGCCGACTTCGATTGGTTCAGCACAGAACCTTAAGGTCGTGGGCAAACAACTGCAGTTAAGTTGGGCAACTTAACACGTTAACTTTGCAATCGTAACACGTTAACTTTGGCAACGTAACTGGGGTTGTTCTGAGATGAACCATAAAAAAGGGGAAGCTTTCAAAAGCCTCCCCTCTTTTTGTTTACTCAACTTCGTTGCAATAGACAACTTTCATCTTGTCGTAGAGCTTCTTCAACTGAGGCAGTCGAGCCTTCCAATTCTCGAAGTCTTTCTGCTCTGGGTTGCACCATTGCACTTCGCACATAGAAGCCAATCGAGGCAGCAACTGGAAGAGTGCATGCTCAGGATAAGCTATGTGCTCTGTCCAAAGGTTGGCTTGAACACCAAGGATGCAGTCGCCCTCTTCCTTGGTAAGTTCTTCAGGAATAAGGGGTTCGAAGGAGTACATCTTCGAGCAGGAAACGACATAGCTGTCGGTTGTGCGAGGAGTCTTGCTATAGTCGGCAAGTTGAGGATGGTCGATGTAGGCAAAGACATTGGGACTCATGATGACACGATGCTTCTGCTTGGCTGCTGCAATACCACCTTTGGTTCCGCGCCAAGACATCACGATAGCGTCTTCAGTCAATCCGCCTGCTAGAATCTCGTCCCAACCAATCAGGCTACGTCCCTTTGAAGCGAGGAACTGCTCAATCTCGTGGTTGATGTAGGTCTGGAGTTTGTTCTCGGCACTTCTGCCATCCTGACTTCCTCGATTGTCGCCGCCATCAACCTTAATGTTCTCGCTTGCCAAGCCAAGTTCCTTAATCTTTGCCTGACACTTCGGACACTCTTTCCAACGGTCTTTCGGACATTCGTCGCCACCAATGTGGATGTAGGGAGAGGGGAAGACGTCGCAAAGCTCGCCAAAGACGGTCTTCAGGAAGGTCAGCGTCTCAGGATTGCCGCCACAAAGCACCTCGCGCATAACCCCCCAATGAGGAGCAACGGGATAAGGGCCGCCTGTGCAACCCAGATTCGGGAAGACATGAAGGGCACTCTGCATATGTCCGGGCATATCGATTTCGGGCACTACATTGATGTAACGCTCAGCCGCATATTTCACGACTTCGCGACACTCTTCCTGAGTATAGTAGCCGCCATAAGGAATATTGTCGTAGAGGCGCACTTTGCTTGGGGCAATGATGCTCTTCTCGCGCACACTACCTTTCTTTGCGAGGTCGGGCAGAGCCTTCACTTCGAAGCGCCAACCCTGGTCTTCAGTCAGATGCCAATGGAACTGGTTGCAGCCGTGAAGCGCCATTACATCAAGGAATTGCTTGATGAACTCGACAGAGAAGAAGTGACGACCGCAGTCCAGCAGGACTCCGCGATAAGAGAAGCGAGGCTGGTCGGTAATCTCCACATAAGGCATCATCCCCAAGTCGGGCCTGTCGGGAAGGCATTTGCGAAGCGTCTGGGCAGCACGGAACAGACCGACAGGCTCGTATGCAGTCAGCTCGATGCCCTTCTCCGTCACTTTCATGGTGTAGCTCTCTTTCTCTTGCTCAGTCAGGGCGACAGGCTTTTTGCTCTTCTTGCCCTTAGGAGTGGCAGGAGAAACGAGACGCAACTTAATCTGAGCGTTCTTGTCGTCAGGAGTCAGCAGAAGATTCAAGCCTGGACGCCGAGAAGATGTCGTAGCTTCCTTCGTCCATTCCTGCAGGAACTGAGCGATACGAGTGCATTCTGCATTGCTTGCGTCGTAATTGATACCCATTCCTTCTTTAAGCATAAAGAGCACCTTCTTGCTCGGGTCAGTCTTCACTTCCTTAGGAAGAGGGATGATGTCATACTTGACTTCATACAACTCGTCCGCCAAAGCAAGAGAGCAGAAGGAAATAAGAAATGTAGATAATAAAACGAGTCTTTTCATAGGAAATATAGTTTAAATGATGATTATTCCGTTGGTACACCACCAATAGTTTGTACTTGAACATCTGAAAGGGCTTCGTTCCAGAAGCGAATCTCAGCAGTTTCGATAGCTTTCTCTTCCCCGTTATCATCGGCAAAGAAGAGGGCTCCAGTGCTGAGCTGCCAATGTTGTGAGCTTGCAGAAGTGCTTCGGCCAACCTTTGCACCATCAATATAGACGGCTCCGTAGTTGTCCTTAACCACAAACATAACTCTATGCCACTTGCCAGGAGTAAGGCTGCCGTTGTAGCCAAGACCGGCATTGTTCAGTCCCACTTGTGCGTTCTTGATGAAGAGGCTGCCGTCCTTTCCATTGGTAAGACTATTCTGGAGAAGCGGACTATAGTCTGTGAGGTCTGTTGCGCGGATATCCCACATAACTGAATATGTGCTCATGCTTGTTACTCCGAGGTTGGAAGTCATCAGTAGGCTAGAGCCTTTGGGGAGAGCAAGAGCGCCATTGCTTTCTGTGGGACCTGCCACAACAGAGATATTGGCTTCGGCAATTGTGTTGTAAGTTGTTACGCTGCCATTTGAGTGTTTGGCAGCTTTGAGGGTAGCAACGCCAGTTCCTGCCAAGATGTCTGCAGTATTGTCGAATGTCCAGGCTCCAGTTGCTTCAGGAATAGTAACAGGTTCAGGAATATCGTTTGGATTGACTTTACCAAGTTGCGTTACCTGACCATTGGTGAGAGCCTTATCCCAGAAACGAATCTCTGCAGTTTCTATCTGATGCTCCTCGCCATTCTCATCAGCAAAGAAGAGGACAGCCTTGCCCAATTGCCAATGTACATCATTAGCAGAAGTACTTTGTCCGATGAGTGTTCCGTCGAGATAAACCTTAATGGCATTGTTCTTGACCACAATTACTACGCGATACCATTTATCATTATCAAGGAAACCATTATAACCCAGACCATTTGAGTTCAGGCCAATCTTACCGTTACTGATAAAGAGACTTCCGTCCTTGGTGTTTGTGGGATCGTTCTGGAAGAGTGGCGTAAAACCGTTGAGCTCTGTAGAATGAATATCCATGAGCAAGCTGTAAGTGCTTAGGCTGGGAGTTTCAAGGTTAGTCGTCATCAAAAGGCTCGAGTTTACAGGAACAGTTATTGCTCCATTTCCTTCAAATGGACCAGCAAAAGGAACGATGCCTAAGTCTTCAAGATCGAAGACATCCACATTGCCTTGAGAATGAGCCGTACCTTGCAGAGTAGCCACACCAGTTCCCTCCAAGAGATTGTCTGGATTGTCGAAGGTCCACCAACCAACAGGATCAGGAACAGGAGCATCGTCGGCAGTAGTCTTGAAGGTTGCAGACAGAGGAACAGACTTATTGTCCCATGAGTCGTAGGCAATCACTTGAGCAGTATATTCTGTTTTCTCGGCCAAGCCATCAATGGTATAAGAAAGCGTTTGTGGCATATCTGTCGTAAGATAGAACTGCGAGAAGACGAAAGCACTCTTGACTTCAGTTTCGCCTTTCAGAATACGAATTTGATAACGGAAGACGCATTCATTGTCTCTGGCTTGCGGGAAGGTAATCGTAACATCAGTAGGATAAGCGTCGATTTTCAGTTGAGCGCTTTTTGTGAAGACAGGAGCAGGAAGTCCGTCTCGAAGCGTAACATTATTAGGATTGTCGTTTGCATCGCGAATGTCGGCATATTCAAACATACTGCCATCGAAGGGAGTCTTCAAAACCCAACGATGCTCAGAATCGAGTTCAACATCTCGATAAGTGTCGTATCTGCGGATTTCAATATCACCATTCGGCTGTTCATATAGAATCATGCCTTCAGTAACATAGGCATAACCTTCAGGATGAATACCTGCATTCACAGCTCCAGGATTAATCTCAGAGTAGGTTGTGCTGGCAGTATTGACGACGGTATAGTAGTTGTTGTTTGTACTGTTGGGATTAGCGCCTTGATGGATGCTGCGAGGATCGCCAAGAGGATAATGGCTGTGACCGCAGAAGACGACTGCTTGCGGATATTTATTGAGCGTCTTGTTCAGCCTCCACATTGCCCAAGCTGCACCTTCCAGGTCGCCCCAAGTACTATAGCAAGTATTGCGAGGAGCAACATGAGTGAAGACGAAAATGGGTTTGCCTGGAGCTTCTTCAGCGGCTTTCTTCAAATAACGTTCCAAAGTACTTACTACTGTTTGTGGATAAGAAGTTGTTCCATTGCTAGTGTTATCGTCGTTATTGGCACCACCGCGGCAACTTATTGTGATGAAGGGATAGCCTTTGATGAGGACATATTGGTCGAGAGGATAAGACCTGTTCCCATTGAATTTTTTCAGCCCACTCTGGTAGTTTGTTTGTCCGCTGCCGTTGTAGTTGTCGTGGTTGCCCATCATGAAAAGGAAGTTGTCGATGGGGTTGAGGATGTTCTGCTCACTACTGAATACGCTAACAAAGTCCTGATACTGATTGGGATCGCCATGATCGGTAAGGTCGCCCACAACAGCCAAAGCATCGAGTTTCCCGTATCGAGTCAGGTTTTGAAGTGCCTGCGGAACCTTCTTCATAGGTCCTTCGCCCACATTGTTGCCGATGTGAGTGTCGGAAATGACTGCGAAAACGAGTCGAGCCTCCTGTTTAACGGTAATGAGGAGAGGGTGGAAGTCCTTACTGCGAACTGAGAGAATGGCAGTTCGAACATCCTCAGTTGTGTTTTCTGTCACATTCAGAGTGAGTGTTCCTGCTGCGAAAGAAGCCTCGCACCAATCTGCATTGCTCGTAACTGTTGCGTTTTGATTGGTCTCAACCTCAATATTATAAGTCGCAGCTTTGAATGGAAGGTTGATGACACCATCTTTAATCTTGTCGGAAGAGAATGTGGCTGAGCCAGGAGTGGCCAGCGAACTTACGACATAGTTCTGTGCCCAAGTCTGCGGCATCCACAAAGCGGCAAAGAACGATAGGAGGAGAATATGTTTTTTCATTGTTGTAAATGTCTTAAAAGTCAATATTCATGTTTCAAGGTTCTCTGTTTATGGAATTGCCACCTTAAAGGTCTTCTGAGGCAGTTTCACAAGATAAATGCCTGTGGCCAAGCGAGTTGTGCGTGGCATTTCCTCGCCTTCTGCATTGAAAAGATGCCATTCAGAGCATCCTTTCACAGAGATTCTTTTGTTCTTTACGCTGATAGTTGGGCGAACAGCCTGAGTTGTGCCGATTCCTGTTTCTATCTCAACGGGGAAGAACTTCCAGCCTACAATGGATGAACTTACTTCTGATTCAGGATAGGAAAGAGGCTCGCTCTCTATGTAAGCCAATGCGAGACAACGATTCACGCCATCGTCCTCAACACTTTCAAGTTGGAAAGCATCGTCGCCAAGAGAGGTGACTGTGAAGCCAGGAGCGCCTCCTTCAGCAAGTTTGGTTGCGTTGAATTCTCCAACATTAACGGAGATGTTGCTAATCTGTTTGCCTGTAGAACGATTGGTGATGATGACTTTGCCGTCCTCGCCAGCAGTAAGTTTCCATTGCGAATGAATGTCTTCAGTTTCTGTAGGCATTAGATAAATATAACTGAGATTGATATCTTCAGTCTCAGGGCCAAGGTCGGTCATTGCCAACCCATCCATTCCTGTAGAAGCGCTGCAGATTCTATACCAATAAGTGGTCTCTTCGTTGCTCAACTGCAGCTCTGAGTCATAGTCTTGGGCAATTGCTGAAAAAGAGGCCAGCAAGGCTACACCCAAGGAAAATGTTTTGAGTGATTTGTAGGTCATAGTTGCGAGTCTGTTATTTATATATATAATGTATGGAATTTCGCCACAAAGATACTTAATTTTTCCTTTGTGCCAAAACTAAAGCATGAAAACCTTTGCATCGAGCAAAGAAAGCATGCTCTTTTTTTATGTCTTCAGCGAAAGATGCAAACAACTGCAGTTAAGTTGGTCAACTTAACACGTTAACTTTGCCAACGTAACTGGGGTTGTTTGCCAACGACCCTGCAGTCGTTTCAGAACTTATTTGCTGAGTTTCCATAGAAGGTCGTTTGCTTTGCGAAGCAGAGCCACTGGGTCTGTCTCGGGTTTATAGGTATTGGGGAAGAAATAGAGCAGCATTTCGTCGAGGTCCTTGGCACCTTTGAGGTTGAGAGAGGGTCGGAGGATGCGAGCTTTCTCGTAGGCCTGAATGCCTTCAATCAAGCGTTCGAAACGAATACTGCTGCCTCCAGGATAAACCAGATAACAGTCTCCTGCAGGCCAACTCCCGTATCGGCTGTCCTGATTGGGTTGCTTCGTCCAACTGTTGTAAGCCCATCGCAAATAACCATCGTAGCCGCAAGCCAATGCATGCCAGCCAAGAAAAGCCGATTCTGCTGGGGGCGAGAAGGTGAAGGTATTGGGCCGCTCAGGTCCGCAGCAAGTATAGAAGGTAATCTTCTGACCCTTTGCGGTTCTGCGAGCAAGGGCTTCTTTCTTGAGAAGGTTGTATTGGAAGGCCACGCTAATGTCGTCTACTCTATCGGCTGCCTCGCTTTCAACGTTGTAGTTTGCAGCTCCTTCAATCTTGAACTCTGGGTCTGCATCCTGAATCGTCCGCCAAGCTGCTTCCATCTGGTCTGTTGGGCGCTCGTCCATAGCGATATAAGTGCGCTCGAACCAACCTTTCTGGCGAAGATGACGACTGAAATCTTTCAGGAAAGGAACGATGAAATCGTGGTATTTTGCTTCGCCGGGCCTGCAAGCGAGGTATTGAACTGTGTTCGTGGCACAGTCATAAAACTCGAAGCGATAGTGCCAGGGGACAAGGGTATAGCAGTCGATTTGCTCCGTGATTCCACAAGACATCATGAACTCTACCCACTTGTCGAAGACGGTATAATCATATTTCCAACTTCCGTCAATCTGCTTCATCTTGGCAATCATGCTTTCGAAGGGGTCGCAAGTCTGTCCGTTCCAAGGTCGGCTGATGATGGAACAGGTGATAATCTTCTGTCCTGCAGAGGCAAGAAGCTCCATTATAGGCCGCATTTTATCGAAGTGTTGCTGGCTCCAAAGGGGCACATCATAGTATCGGGCAACTGCATACGGATTCTGCCAAAGGTCGAGATGGAAAGCCCATTTGCTGGGTTCAGGCAGGACTTTATCAGCTACTTGCAACTGCAAAGGCAGGCTGAGTTCCTTTCCATCGCAGTTCATCGTCACAGTTCCCTGATAGGTCCCTGCCTTTGCTTCTGCAGGAACATGAATGTCGAGCCATATTGGCTGAGTTGTGTTGGCGTTAACTTTCAGATTTTCAACTGGGTCGAGGCGGTCTGCATAAAGCATGGTGTCCTTGTTTGTGAAGGAAATCTCGGACAAAACAAACTGCACAAAATACTTCTTTATGGCAGAAGCAGGGATGATGTTCTTGCCGCTTTTGAGGTCGCTAACCGAGATTGAAACGCTCTTCAAATCTGTCGAAGTAGTCAGGACAGCCTGAGCAGAAACCCTTTCTCCCCTCCAAGCTCGAAGCAAAGGACATTTCTTTGTGGTTGTCGGAACCTCCGACTGAGAATAGCGCACATCGATACTGCCCCAGCCGAAGGAAGTCTGAGCTGATAACAGCTGAGGGAAAAAGGCAAAAAGAGCGATGAAATGGGCAAAAATGAAACGTTTCATGCTAAAAGAAGTTAAAGGTTAAGGAGTTTAATTATGAATTATGAATTGTGAATCATGAATTGCTCTGCCACGATACAGAGCTCGTCGTACCAGTCCTGACCAAAACGTCTGATAAGCGGCTCTCGCAGGAACTCATAGAGGCGAATCTTGCGTTCAGTACCCAATCGAATGGCTTCCTGACAAATATTCCAACGATGATAGTTCAGTCCCGTCAGCGGTCCCAACTTCTTCTCGCGAATAGGGTAGAGGTGGCAACTGATAGGCTTTTGCTTCAAGAGGCAGCCTTGTGGCCCTCTGAAAGCGCAATTGCCGCCTTGAACGATGCTCGTCACCAGCTCTCCTTCTGGGTCTGGATAACAAACGCCTTGCCTGTCGATGACGGATTGAGCACCCACAGAAAGCTTGGGCCAAAGGTCGTCGAGCTGCGCCTCAATCTCCGCTATTTCATCCATCGTGACTGGCGCTCCTGCATCTCCTTCTTCGCAACATTTCCCATGACAACTCTCGATATCGCAACAGAAATATTCTGTCAGGATGTCTGAGTGCAGGATGACATCGCCAACCTCAATGAGATTACCAAACGATTGGTTGCTGTCCATGCTCGATGAGGTATTCGTTGCACTTTAGGAAATGCCCGTTGCCCATGAAGCCGCGCATAGCACTTAATGGGCTGGGGTGAGCACTTTGCAAAACAAGGTGGCGAGACTGGTCGATGAGGGCAGCCTTCCTTCCTGCCGGAGCACCCCAAAGCATGAAGACGAGGCCAGTTCGATCTCTGTTGAGGGCTGCGATGGCGGCATCTGTAAAGGTCTCCCAACCCTTGCCACTATGGCTGAAAGCCTGATGCTCGCGAACCGAAAGACAAGTGTTCAAAAGGAAGACGCCCTGCTTTGCCCACCTTGTCAAGTTGCCGCTTTGAGGAATTGGAGCTCCCGTCTCTGCCTTAATCTCCTTGAAGATGTTTTGAAGCGAAGGGGGAAAAGGAATTCCGTCGTTCACGCTAAAACAGAGTCCGTGAGCCTGTCCTGGTCCGTGATAGGGGTCTTGACCAAGGATGACGACTCGAACTTTGTCGAAAGGTGTCGTATCGAAGGCATTGAAGATGAGCCTGCCAGGAGGATAACAAGTGCCCGAAGCATATTCCTGGCGCACAAACTGCGTCAGTTCTTGGAAGTAGGGCTTGTCGAATTCGCCCTGAAGTTGCTGCTTCCAGGAAGGCTCAATCTTGACGTCCATTTTTATTCTCCAATCCTTAATCCTTGATGAGGCACTTTCCTGTCATCTCCTTCGGCTGCTCCAGACCCATGATGTGCAGGATGCTGGGAGCAACGTCGGCAAGGACGCCATTCTCTACGGTTACGTCCTTCTTGTCGGTGATGTAGATGAAAGGCACTGGATTGAGTGAGTGAGCTGTGTTGGGAGTGCCATCTGGATTGAGAGCATTGTCGGCATTGCCGTGATCGGCGATGATGATGGCTTCGTAGCCAGTTGCCTTCGCAGCCTCGATGACTTCGCCAACGCACTTATCGACTGCCTTCACAGCTGCCTCGATGGCCTCGTAAACGCCTGTATGGCCCACCATATCGCCATTTGCGAAGTTAACGACGATGAAGTCGTACTTGTTGAGCTTGATGGCTTCCACCAGCTTGTCCTTCACCTCGTAGGCACTCATCTCGGGCTTGAGGTCGTAGGTAGCAACCTTCGGACTTGCCACGAGGATGCGCTCTTCGCCTTCGTAGGGAGCCTCTCTGCCGCCGTTGAAGAAGAAAGTGACGTGAGCGTACTTCTCCGTCTCGGCTGTGTGGAGCTGCTTCAAGCCCTTGCTGCTGATGTATTCGCCAAGTGTGTTCTCCACATTTTCTTTCGGGAAGAGGATGTGCACGCCTGTGAAACTTGCGTCGTAAGGAGTCATGCAGTAGTACTGAAGGTCAGGAATCGTCTTCATGCCCTGCTCAATCATATCTTGCTGGGTCAGGACGATGGTGAGTTCCTTTGCTCGGTCGTTGCGATAGTTGAAGAAGATGACCACGTCGCCTTCCTTGATTGTGCCGTCGATATTGCTGTTGTTGATGGGCTTGATGAACTCGTCGGTCACGCCTTCGTCGTAGCTTTCCTGCATGGCCTCGAGGAGGTCGGTAGCCTGCTTGCCCTCGCCGCTGATGAGGAGGTCGTAAGCAATCTTCACACGCTCCCAACGCTTGTCGCGGTCCATTGCATAGAAGCGACCTATGATGCTGGCAATCTGAGCGTTGCCTACCTCTTCGCACTTGTTGAGGAGCTGCTCGATGAAGCCGATACCGCTCTTCGGGTCAGTATCGCGGCCATCCATAAAGCAATGAACGAAAGTGTTCTCTACGCCGTATTCCTTGCCGATTTCCACGAGTTTGAAGAGGTGGTCGAGGCTGGAGTGAACACCGCCGTTGCTGGTCAAACCCATCAAGTGAACGTTCTTGCCGTTAGCCTTTGCATACTCGTAAGCGCTGACGATTTCAGGGTTCTTCAGGATGCTGCCGTCAGCACAAGCGCGGTTGATTTTCACGAGGTCCTGATAAACGATGCGACCAGCACCGATGTTGAGGTGACCAACCTCAGAGTTACCCATCTGTCCGTCAGGCAAACCAACGTTCTCGCCGCTTGCCAAGAGCTGGCTGTGAGGGTAAGTCTGGTTGATTTTGTCGAGGTTAGGAGTAGGAGTGTTGAAGATGACATCCCCTTTACCATGAGCACCAATGCCCCATCCATCGAGGATCATCAAAAGAGCTTTCTTTGCCATAATGTATTTTGTTTTAATGTTTATTCGTTTCTATCGGGGTGCAAAGTTACGAATAAAACGAGAGAAATACAAAAGAAAAGTATTTTCTTTTCAATTCTGGGTGCAAAAGTATCTCAACAAAGTCAACGCGTCCAGCCTTCTACGGCATAAATTTTCTCGAGGAGTTTCCTTTCGTTCCCCTTCTTGTCCATGAACCAGACCTCTATTCTGGCAGCATAATAACTGCCCCAATCTCCTTCGTAGATGGTGAATTGCTTGCCGTCCACAAGGCATGCAAAATGGTCTGTGCCGCTGGTTTGCTGACACGATTTTCTTTCCAGACGCCCCACAGACAAAGGCAAGTTCTCCGTCACCTCGAAGCATTTCAGATAGATGTAGCCTTCGGGAAGTTTGGGGTAGTAGAAGGAGTACTCATAAATGCCGCCTTGGAAGCTGTTTCGAACCTGCAGATAGGTTGTTTCGTCCAGCGAATCGACATCCTCTGCCAAATCTGCATTCTCTGCTTTTGGTGTATAGTGAGCCAAGCCTTCAGGAACGGAATGCTCAAGGGCAAAGACCGTTGGAGCCGATTCCAGGGCAAGACCGATGAAGCCATCGAAGAGAAGCAGAATGAACCCTACGGCAACGGCGAAACAGAACTGCCAGATCTTGTCTCTATGCAGGAGAAACAAGGTCGCGATAATGTAGAGGAGGAGAATCCAGAGAGAATAGCCGCAATAGGTATTCGTCTTATAGGGGTCATCCTGCATAATCTTGAATAACTCCACATTCACGAGAACAGAAGCAACAGCAAGAATCGGCCAAAAGTACGAAACCCAATCGCCGGCCTTGCAGATAACGCTGAGAACCTTCTTGAAATAAAACTTCAGGGACTTCATCCTTTGTGAGTGTTTGTCCTTTACAATAATAACGTGCGCGAAGCCTCAATGTTATGCGGGGGAAGCAATCTTTATGATTATTTAACTTGGAGCAAACGCAAACGTAACACGTTACGATGGCTAACGACACACGTTAAGTTGCTCAACGTAACACGTTACGTTTGGATTTTAACTGAGGGTTGTTGGGCTGCGGCGCTGGGGAAGTGGTTATGGTCGCTTGGTTTGCAGGGGACGGTACTGGACTCCCATTGCATCCAGGCGTTTCAGGTGAGCTTTCAGGCGAGGCAGGAAGTCGTCCCAATTCTGCTCGTTTCTTGGCGTCCAAGCCTTTTCGGCGAGTGCCAGAGCTCTGGGGAAGACCATCCATTGCAGACGTGCTTCCGTAGGAATTCGCTCGCACCAAATGTTGCCTTGCATGCCCTTGATGAGCTTCAGTTGCTCGGGTGTGAGGTCGACGGGCACAATGTCGCCATCGTAGATGTGGCGGAGGGTATTGTCGTCCTGAGCATAGTCGAAATAGAGGAATGTGAAGGGGCAGAGCACAACCTCATTTCCCATGGAAGTTGACTTCTGAGTAACATCTGGATGGTCGCCTCGCCACCAATGAACGGTAGCCGTTTTGGAGAGTCCGCCCTCGAGAATCTCGTCCCAACCGAGAATGCGACGGCCATGAGCGTTGAAGTATTTCTCCATCTTCT
>Ga0310786_10009712_pt1 | contig 12168 bp, 4 predicted proteins | sample AusTroGonzalo_MG_FD_203881 | JGI IMG/M metagenome (GOLD analysis project Ga0310786, IMG submission 203881) | Bovine rumen microbial communities from tropical cattle in Woodstock, Queensland, Australia - Gonzalo_03 (v2) (version 2) | ecosystem: Host-associated > Mammals > Digestive system >...
GGTTTGGAGGACGGTGTGATGCAGCGTTCCACCGATACCCAGAAGGAGTACTCGGTCACCACCTCGCTGGAGTTGGGTAAGTTCTTCCCTGACAAGGCGAAGGTGAGCATCCCGCTCTACTATTCCGTGACAAAAGAAGAGAAACGTCCGCGCTATAATCCCCTCGATTCGGATATGCGTCTGAGCGATGCCCTCGAAGTGGCTGCCGATAAACACGAGCGCGACAGTATCGAGTCGATTGCTGTGACGAAGACCAAGAATAGTAATTTCTCACTCTCGAACGTACGTTGGGGACTGAAGACAAAGCGTCACCCCATGCCCTACGATCCTGCTAACTTCTCGTTCAGCTATAGTCATCAGCATCGTAACACCACTGGCGAGACTACTGTCTATGAACGTGAGGACGCATGGCGTGGCGCCCTGAACTATAGCTATTCGCCTGTGTATAAGTCATGGGAGCCTTTCAAGAAACTAAAGGGTAAGTCTAAGTGGTTGAATCTCCCCAAGTCGTTAGGCTTCAACTATCTGCCGCAGAGTATTGCCTTCAATACGGAGATGACACGAAACTACTATGAATTGCAGGAGCGCGACTTAGAGAATCTGGAGAACCAGAATCTGCCTCTGACCTTCTCGGAACAGTTCCTGTGGAATCGTGATTTCTCTCTGCGCTGGGACTTTACCAAGAACCTGCACTTCAACTTCCAAAGTGCTACCCGTGCAGAGATAGAAGAACCCTATACGCCTATCAATAAAGATCTCTACCCCGATCGTTATACGGCATGGAAAGACTCCGTAAAGCAGAGCATCCGCAACCTTGGTCGCCCCTTGGATTATCAGCAGCAGGTAACGGCCTCATATCAGTTACCCCTCAACAAACTGCCTATCTTCGACTGGGTGAATGCAGATGCCTCTTATAACGCCCATTATGCTTGGGTACGTGGTACGGAACTCGATGATGGCACCAGCCTGGGTAATACCATCACCAGTAATCGTAACCTGAATATCAACGCCGCCTTCAATCTTGAGACGCTGTATAATCATTCGCCTTTCCTCAAGAAGGTCAATGATAAATACCGAAAAGCTGGAAATACAAGGAACTCAAGGAATTCAAGGAATCCTCGGGATCAAAAAAAGACTCCCACCCCCGATGAGAAGATTCTGCCTCTTAACAAGAATGCCTACCAACGTGAGATCAGATTGAAGATGGATACCACTGTGACTGTGGCCCATAACAAAGGCTCGAAGCGTATCATCGTCAGTGCCCGTACGAAGGATGGCAAACCCTATGACGTGAAGTATAAGGTGATCGACGAGAACAAGATACTTATCCGCAATCGCGACACTGTGCAGCTGAAGCTCAGCATCACAACCAAGCCTTCGAAAGAAAAGGAATGGTGGTATGAGCCTGCTCAGAGTGTGGCCCGTGTGCTGATGATGGTTCGTTCGGTGAATGTCAACTTCCGTTCTCAATACGCCATGCATCTGCCTGGATTCCTGCCCAATGTAGGTGATATGTTCGGCCAGCGTACAGATGGGGTGATGGCGCCGGGTCTCGACTTTGCCTTTGGTGTGATGGGCGATGGATATATCGATAAGGCTATGGATAATCATTGGCTATTGATGAGTGATAATGTAGCTACCCCAGCCACTATCAACAATACTAAGGATCTGCAGGTAAGGGCTGTGTTGGAGCCTATCCGTGACTTGAAGATCGACCTCAATGCCTCGCGGATGGACAACCGTTCGCAGAGCATCCTGTATATGTATGAGGGCCGGCCCACCACCTATAGTGGATCGTTTAATATGACCACCATTTCACTTCGTGGTGCGTTGGCTGGGATAGGCAATGCAAACAATGGTTATCACTCTTCAGCTTTCGATCATTTCCGAAGTATCTTACCCCAGTTCCAGAATGGCGTAGTGAAACCGTATTCCGCTGAAGTACTTGTACCAGCCTTCCTGTCGGCCTATACCATGGGGGCTGGTAATTCGCGCGCCATCTTCCCCGCCATCACCCGTATGATGCCCAACTGGAGCATCCGTTACAGCGGACTCTCGCGTCTGCCAGGTATAGCCGACTATCTGAAGAGTCTGAACCTCAACCATGCCTATAAGAGCATCTATAGTGTGGGTAGCTACACCTTGCCCAGCATCCCCACGGTGAGTATCAACGAGTCGTTCTCACCACTGATAGGTGTCGATGCCACCTTCCAGAATAATCTGACGACAAAGGTGGAATATCGTACCACACGCACACTCAACCTCTCAATGACGAGCATTCAGATCAACGAGGCCCTCAGTCGCGACTGGGTTGTAGGTGTGGGCTATAAGATTCAGGACTTTAACCTCTTCGGCGCCGCAGGAAACAGGAAGGTGAAGAAAGCCCAGAATCCAAAATCTCGCGCTGGGAAAAATGCCAATGGTAATCAAAATGCCCAGAACTCAAAGCAAAATACTCAAAGTTCAAAATCGGGCATCAACCATGACTTGAACCTGCGTCTTGATGTTTCCCTGCGCAAGCAAGCCGCCATTACCCGCGATATTGCTACGGGAACATCGTCAGCCTCAAGTGGTAATACAGCTTTCAAGATTTCGTTTATGGCCGACTACACCCTCTCGCGCCTCCTGACGCTGACGGCCTACTATGATCAGCAGACCAATACCCCGTTGCTCTCCTCGTCGACTTACCCCACCACCACCTACGATTTCGGCCTCTCCATGAAGTTCTCGTTATCCAGATAGCTGCCATCCCCTCACCCTTAAGAATATCATATAATAAAAAACTTCATTATTTTTTGTTTTTTTACGAAAAATACGCTATCTTTGTCCCCCAAGAATCAATACAACTTAAAATTATAAATCGAAATGCAAAGGAATTTTTTGACATTAACACTGGCGCTTGGCGCAGTGGTAGGCATTCTTACCTCATGTTTGGGTGACATGCCAAAACAAGTACAGACTTCGTTTGAAACAGTGACGATTGAGAAGAAGGACATCACGGTGCCCTTGAAATTCAGTGCTAAGCTGAAAGGTCAGACAGATGTGACCATTACCCCGCAGGTGAGTGGACAGTTGGTGAAAATCTGCGTGAAAGAGGGTGACCAGGTGAAGAAGGGACAGGTTCTCTTTCAGATTGACTCACGTAGTGCGCGCCTCGATCTGGAGTCGGCAGAGGCTAACCTTCAGGCTGCTATTGCTCAAGAAAACAGCGCTAAGCTGGAGTACGAATCCAACAAGAACCTCTTTGATAAGAAGATTGTGAGTCAATACATTCTCACCAGTGCCGAGAACTCCTATAAGCAGGCAGTGGCATCTACAGCCCAGGCACGCGCCGCTGTAAACAGTGCCAAGGTGAACCTCGGCTACTGTACCATCTCAGCCCCTGTGACTGGTGTGATTGGTGAGATTCCCGTACGTACCGGCGATCAGGTATCTCCGGGTACCGAACTGACGATTGTCAGCGGCAATACCAATATGGACGCAGAGTTCTCACTGCCAGAATCAACCCTGGAGATGGCTATTGCCGAAGGATATAGCGGCAAGATTGAGGATGCTCTGAAACACTTCCCCGATGTGACGTTCTTGTTGAAGAACGGTACGGAATATAAGCATAAGGGACGTGTTAGCAGTGCTACTGGCGTCGTGAACGCAACGACAGGTACCATTTCACTTAAGGCTACATTCCCAAATCCCGACGGACTGCTCTACTCGGGTACTCAGGGCTCGGTTGTGTTACCGTATGAAGAGAAGGATGTGATTGTGATTCCGCAGGAGGCTGTTATCAAGTTGCAGGACAAGCAGCAGGTGTTTAAGGTTCAGGCCGACAGTACGGCTACGGCAGTCGAGGTGACGACACAAGATATCTACAACGGTGTGGACTACGCCGTGACCAGCGGCCTGAACGTTGGTGATAGGATTGTGACCGTAGGCGCCAATAATGTACATGAGGGACAAAAAGTCCTTTTCCCCGAAGCACCAAAAGCAGAGAAATAAGTTATGAAGAACAATATATTTATAAATAGGTACGTGATGGCGTGCGCCGTCAGTATCGTGTTGGCGCTGGTGGGCTTCATCGCGATGAGCTCGCTGCCTATCGAGCAGTATCCGAACATCGCGCCACCGCAGGTGAGTGTCTCGGCCGTCTATAGTGGTGCCGACCCCAAAACCATCATTCAGTCGGTGATCTCACCCTTGGAGGAGAGTATCAACGGTGTGGACGGTATGGACTATATGGTCTCGAAGGCCACCTCTACGGGTACCGCGTCTATCGACGTGTATTTCAAGCAGGGCGTTGACGCTGACATCGCGACGGTGAACGTGCAGAACCGCGTGTCGAAGGCGCAGTCGCAACTGCCCTCAGCCGTTATCAATATGGGTATTGAGACGGAGAAGCGTCAGAACAGTATTCTGCGCATCATCGGTGTGCAATGTACGAACGGCAAGTATAGCGACGACTTCGTGTCAAACTATGTAGATATTAACATCAAGCCGCGTATGCAGCGTATCTTTGGTGTGGGCTCCGTGACATCGTTAGGTAACACTTATGCCCTGCGCGTCTGGATGAAACCCGATGTGCTGGCGCAGTACGGTCTGACGCCCGATGATGTCAGCAGAGCCATCAACGGCCAGAGCTTCGTGACTGCAGTAGGTTCTTTCGGCGAGCAGTCGAATAACAAGTACCAGTACTCTATGGAGTATAAGGGTACGCTGAAGGAGATTGAGGAGTTTGAGGACATCGTGATTAAGACCACCGACGGCGGTCATGTGCTGTACCTGAGAGACGTGGCTGAGATTGAGATTGGTGCCAAAACCTATAGTTTCATCTCCAACATCAATGGTCAGCCAGGTACCTTCATGCTGGTTTTCCAGTCACCGGGTTCCAATGCCACAGAGGTGAACCAGCGCATCGACCAGATGTGCGAGGAGATGAAGGCCACGATGCCTGCCGGACTGGAGTTCGTGACCTTGATGAATGCCGACGACTTCCTCTTTGCCGCTATCCATAACGTGGTTGAGACGTTGATCATCGCCATCATTCTGGTAATCTTGGTGGTGTTCTTCTTCCTGCAGAATATCAAGGCAACCATCATTCCTTCGATCTCGGTAATCGTGTCGCTGATGGGTACCTTCATGATTGTCACCTTGGCAGGCTTCTCACTGAACCTGCTGACGCTGTTCGCACTCGTGTTGGCCATCGGTACGGTGGTCGACGACTCCATTGTGGTCGTTGAGGCCGTGATGGCGAAGTTGGAAGGCGGTATCAAGGATCCCAAGGAGGCCACGCGCCAGGCCATGAACGAGGTGTCGATGGCCGTATTCTCGTGTACGCTCGTCTTCATGGCGGTGTTCATCCCCGTGACCTTTATCTCGGGTACGTCGGGTACGTTCTTCACGCAGTTCGGTATCACCATCGCTTCGGCTGTGGGTCTGTCGTGTCTGCAGGCCTTGACCACCTGTCCTGCCCTCTGTGCTATCATGCTGAGAGTAAAGGAAGGCAAGAAAGAAGGCAAGAGTCTGACCTATTATACGAAGAAGGCCTATGAAGCCAGCTATAATGCCATACTTGGCAAATACACGAAATCCGTGCAGAAGTTCATCAAGCGGCCTGTGGTCGCATTGGGACTGCTGGTTGTTGCTGTCGTGCTGCTCTTTGTCTTCATGATGAATCTGCCGTCGGGTCTCGTGCCGCAGGAGGACCAGGGTATGTTCATGGTTGAGGTGGATGCACCTGAAGGCTATACGCTGCAGCAGACCTACGACCTGCTGAAGCAGGTGGAGGAAAAGGTCAAGGAGATTCCCGAAATGGAGAGCTATGCCGTGGTGAGCGGCTATGGTCTGATTTCGGGCCAGGGGTCCAGCTATGGCTTCATCGTCATCCGTCTGAAAAACTGGGAAGAGCGTCCGGGGCTGGCTCATAGCGTCGATATGGCCATGTATCGCTTCTATATGGCGTGCGCGAACATCAAGAATGCACAGGTCATCCCCTTCCAGATGCCTCAGATTCCGGGCTATGGTACGAGTTCAAACGTGAACCTTGTCGTAGAGGATCCCACCGATGGCAACCTGTCGGAATTCTCTAAGAAGACCGATAGCTTCCTCGCCAAACTTATGGAGCGCCCGGAAGTGAGTATGGCCATGTCAACCTATTCGGAGAAATTCCCGAAATATCAGGTTGAGGTGGATGCCACCCAATGCGACCGTGCCGGTTTGACTCCTAAGGACGTGCTGAGCACCCTTGGCACCTATTTTAGCGGTTCTTACGTCGCCAACTACAACCAGTTCGGTAAGGTGTACCAGCTGTGGATTGCCGCAGCGCCGGAGTATCGTCTTGATCCCTCAGCACTCCGGAATATCTTTGTGAAGGTCAGCGATGGTAAGATGTCGCCCCTCTCCCAGTTTGTAACGCTGAAGGAGATTGTCGGTCCGTCGAACAACCAGCACTTCAACCTGTTCTCAAGTATTGAGTGTCAGGTGGTGGCCGCCAGCGGCTATAGCGAGGGCCAGGTTCAGAAGGCCATTGCTGAGGTGTTCCGTCAGGAAATGCCCTCCACCGCCACATTTGAGTACAGTGGCATGTCGCGAGAGTCCGCAGAGATGGCAGGTTCGAATACCACGACCATGATCTACTGCATCTGTGTCATCCTGATCTACCTCATCTTGGCATCCTTGTACAACTCATGGTTCACACCGTGGGCCGTGCTGTTCAGCGTTCCTTTCGGCCTGATGGGTGCCTTCGGTATCACGTGGCTTGTTTCACTGATTGGTCTACAGGGAATGGAGAACAATATCTACCTGCAGACGGGTGTCATCATGCTGATCGGTCTGTTGGCTAAGACCGCCATCCTGATTACCGAGGTGGCCTCTGAGCGCCGTAAGCAAGGCATGGGTGTCACCGAGGCGGCTTTTGCAGCCTGCAAGGAGCGTCTGCGCCCGATCCTGATGACTGTCGCTACGATGATCATCGGTATGATACCGCTCGTTATCGAGGGCGGTGCCGGTGCAAATGGTAACCGTGCCCTCGCCCTCGGTGTGATTGGTGGTATGAGTGTGGGTACCATCTCCCTGCTCTTCGTTGTACCAGCCTTCTTCATCATGTTCCAGAAGTTGCACGAGCGTTTCCAGGGCAAAGAAGTTGTAGAAGCAGTAGAAGAGGTAAAAGAGTAAAAAGGTAAAAAAGGTAGAAAAGATGAAAAGATTAAGCAATATCATTGTCGCTGCAGCCGTGAGTACGATACTCACGGGATGCGGCCTATATAATAAATATGAGAAGACTGTGGAGGAACCTGCCGATGTCTTCGGCACTTCACAGGACATCACGTCGCTCTCCGGTAACGAGTCTATCGCCCAGATGTCATGGCGCGAGTTTTTCACCGATCCCCTGCTGCAGCAGCTCATTGAGCAGGCACTGGCTAATAATACCGACCTGAACTCCGCCCGCCTCAATGTCGAGAAGAGCAATATCTCACTGAGAACCAAGAAGCTGGCCTTCCTGCCATCAGTCTACTTCTCACCTCAGGGCTCACTGTCCAGTTTCGACGGAGCCAAGACCACGAAGAGTTACACCTTGCCACTCGATGTATCATGGAATATCGACGTGTTCGGTTCTATGACCAATAAGAAGCGAGCTGCCAAGGCCGCCTTGTTGCAGGCTCAGATGACCGAGGAGTCTACCCGCTCCAACCTCATCAGCTCCATCGCCCAGCAGTATTTCTATCTCCAGCTGCTCGACCGCGAGCTCGACATCCTCATCCAGACCGACAGTCTTTGGAAGGCCTCGCTCGATACCCAGCAAGCCCTCTATGAGAACGGTCAGGCCTACTCCACGGCCGTCAACCAGCAGGAGTCTTCGTGGCTCAACGTGAAGCTGCAGATCGTCAGTATCAAGCGCTATATCCGTTCTACCGAGAATGAGATCTGCAGCCTGCTCTGCATCACCCCGCAGCATATCCAGCGCTCTAAGTGGACTGCTGAAGGCGAGTACCACTCATCTGCTGAAGGAAAGCGCATGTTCGAGACGCGTTATATGAAGATCGGCGTACCCGCCATGATGCTTGAGAATCGTCCTGACATTCGTTTGGCCAACTACTATATGGAGGAAGCCTTTTATAATGTTCAGGCCGCCCGTGCCGCCTTCTATCCCAGCATCACGCTCACTGGCGAGGCTGGATGGACTAACAACAGCGGTCTGATCAATCCCAGCAAGTTGCTGCTGCAGCTCGTAGGATCCCTCTCGCAGCCCATTTTCGCTCGCGGCGAGATAAATGCCAACTACAAGACGGCTCAGCTCACTGAGGAGAACATGAAGAAGAAGTATGTGCAGACGGTGATCGATGCCGGCAACCAAGTAAACGAAGCCATCGCCGACTGTCAGGCAGCTCGCGAGATGCACGACTACTACCATCGTCAGGTAGAGGTGCTCCACGAAGCCTACCTCGGCACCCACGAACTGATGGACAATGGTAAGGCCGCATACCTCGAGGTACTGACCGCTCAGGAGAGTCTGCTTTCAGCCCAGCTCAACGAGGCAACCAACATGTATAACGGTGCTCAGTCCATCATCTCCCTCTACATTGCTCTTGGTGGTGGTACGAAGTAATTCGTCCAAATAAATCCATTTAAAAAGTCCTGAAGTCAATTGTTTCAGGACTTTTTTAATTTTTTTTGCCAAATGCTTGCAAGTTTCGAATTATTATCGTAACTTTGCAGCCGTAATTAATCAATGATTAGCAACCGTATTGTTCTTTTGAGTAAATTAGGAATCATAAAAACAGCCTTTTGGGGCATGATGCTGGCCGTGCTGACGACCGGTTGTCACGATCGTAGTAATCAGTCAAATCAGACTGTTACGACCGTCGAGGAGGATACCGTCAGTTTGGTAACCCCCGACTCTCTGACCTCAGAGATGAGTGAGGAGGCGGAGCGTGGCGTTGTTCTCAATCAGGTTAAGAACATCTACCGCTTGCTCAGGGCAGAGTATATGATTCGTGGAGGCTCCTATGAGAATGAACTGTTCGACAAGGTGTTCTGTTCAAAGTCATGGAACAATTTGCTGATGACGGTCCGTTATAAGGAAGAGCAGACAGGAACACTCTTCTTTGAGATTGATCATTGGTCGATGACACGCTATTCCGGTACGCTTCCCTCTTTCGATGAGTTTGAGGTTGAATATGTCGACTTGCTCAGTCCTGTGAAGCGCGCCTCCGTTGCCTTTACTGTCTACGAGGATGATACTTATACTCCAGCACGCGTAGACCTCGTCTATGAAGATGGTCGTTGGGTGATCGACAATTTCCATAACCTGAAATACATGATCGACGTTCGTAGCGCCATGTGGAACTACGTTGCTCATCCCTATATCATTTAAAATAATTCCATTCTCTTTTTTTGTGGTATAGCCATTGGTATGATTCTGCCAATGGAAGTGTGCTATTTGTTCTTTTGAGGTGTATTGTTTGTAGATTTTTGGCGGGTGGCAACATTTAATGCATAATCCGTCAACAATCTTTCTTTGTTATTACCATCAAAATGATTATCTTTGCACCGGAATAATTAAAAAATTGTATCTTAAGTAGTAATAAAGTGCAGATTATGAGGAGATATTTATCCATACTTCTGATGTTGGTTCTTGGCTGGCTTCTGAGCTACGGCCAGGAAAACCTGCGCTTTTACCATATTAATACTAAAGGATACAGAATCAAGAGTGTGTATCGTGACGCCAATAATTATATGTGGGTGGGTACATCGTTCGGGTTGTTTACACTGCCGCAGCTGGAAAGCAGAAACCCCAGTGGCTACGACCGACATCATCCGGGTATGTTGACGGGCATAGACGGCATTTATGAGGATATGGCTGGAAGACTGTGGATGAATACTCATAGCCGGAAAGTTATGATGTATAATCCCAAAAACAATGAGTTTACGCCCGACGTGGACCGTGTGATGAAGGAGATGAACATCAACGTAAGAAACAAAGACCTCTTTGTGAACGTAAAAGAGCACAACTGCCTGACCTGGCAAGACAATAAGTTATACTATATAAACCTTAACCATAAGAATGTTGAGAAGCTGCTGTTCGACACGACCGACGAAAAGATTGTGAATGTGAAGCAGAACCTGCAGGCCTATGTGGTGCTTACTACGAGGAACCTGTATTTCTTCTCGGCAAAAACCAAGGAGATGATACGGAAGGTGTCCCTCGTCAGCGAGGTGAACACCTTCCTGACTCCGATGTTGGTGGATGATCAAAACAATGTGTGGCTGAACGACAATCGTCGTGTGAGATTGTACACGTATAAGAGCCAGCAATGGGTCACATCGGTGGAGTTTCCATCGACGGTGGCGGCTATAGAGTCTGGCCCTGATGGTAAAATATGGATAGGATTGGAGAACGATGGTATCTATATATGTGATATTGACCTGACCATCAGGCAACACCTGTTGCATCAATTTGGTGACGTAAACAGTCTGAAAGACGACCAAATATACTTGTTGCACTATGAGCAAGCCAACGAGACGATGTGGATAGGCTACTCAAAAGGCGGCCTGTCACTCTATAACAAGGAATTAAACTATGGTATGCTCCATCAGGTGTCCGACTCGACGAATCCGAATGCTATGACCGATGTGCTCTCGTTTGCACAAACGCAGGATGGAAAAGGACTGTGGATGGGACTCGAAGACCGCGGTATCTACTATACCACACTGACTGACGGGAAATGGATTAAGAAAACCGGTAATGCCTCAATCAGTGTACTTAAGACCGATGCCGACGACGCTTTATGGGCTGGTGTTTATAAACAAGGACTACTAAGAATTGGAAGTAATGGCAGTGAACAGACCTTCTTCAAGGGCGAGTCGCCCTATGCCATCGCTTTCGGACCAGAAGGCAAAGTCTATGTGGCTCTTCAGCAGAAGGGCGTATGGCAACTTGACGTAAAGACTGGCAAAACGACTGACACACAATTGGAGGCCCGCTTTGTGTTCGATCTGAAATATTCTGATCATAAGTTGTATGCCATCAGCACCAACGGCTTCTACACCATGGATGTTCGTGGAAGATGGAATAAGGTGTGTGATGGTAACTACAAGCATGGTTGCATAGACGATAAGAACTATGTGTACCTGTTGGGAGAGACCGATCATGTGCTGGGTATGGCCGTTCTCGACCCTCAGGGTAAACACGTCAGTCTACCAGCAGCCATAGGCCGCCATCCATCAAAGAATGCTGCCCTCGACAGAAATGGTAATCTGTGGGCCGTAAGTGGCAATAAACTAGTAAGATTGTCTCATAGCCGAAAGGACCCTACCGCATGGGACTATAACATATTTATGATAAATCCCGAGGATGCCGATATATACTATAATCCTGGGGCAATATTGATAGACCGGAACAACCGACTTTGGTTGGGAACCGATAATGGTTATCAGTGTATTAACCTGAATAGGCTGTTGGCTCAGATCAATACCCGAGCAGAGGAGAAACCTATGGCTATCGGCAACATCAGTATTACCAATGAGTTGCTGTCGCCCAACCAGCCTTTGAATGGAAGGGAATTGATTCATAACGACGTGATATACACTAGGGAGCTTAACCTGGAATATAATGAAAACAATATCTTGGTAGAGTGTTCCAGCCTGTTTGAGGAAGAGACCATGAACAACGGGTTCTATTACCAGCTACGCGGACTCTCAGACAGATGGCAGCCAATAGACGATAATTCTATTATACTATGGAATTTACCTCCGGGCAAATATCAGCTCTATACCAAGACGCAAGATTCGCAGGAAAGCCTTCTGCTCAGCATAACCATTAATCCGCCGCTGTGGCGTACTTGGTGGGCTTACCTCGTATATCTGGCTGCAATAGCTTGTGCACTATGGGGCTTGTACCGTTATTATAGGAATAAGCGTGCATACAAGTTGAGACTACAACAGCTGGAACTGCAACAGGCACAGGAGAAACAGCTGAACGAAATCAAAATGCGATTCTTTACCAACATTAGTCACGATCTGCGTACGCCGCTGTCGTTGATTATCGGGCCCGTGGAGGATCTGGAGAAGAAAACCGAAGATGCCGCCTCGAAGTCGATGCTGGGTATGATTCGCAGGAATGCCGACCTCTTGCTTTCGTTGGTAAACCAAATTCTCGACTTCCGTAGATTGGAGCTT
>Ga0310786_10009715_pt1 | contig 12167 bp, 8 predicted proteins | sample AusTroGonzalo_MG_FD_203881 | JGI IMG/M metagenome (GOLD analysis project Ga0310786, IMG submission 203881) | Bovine rumen microbial communities from tropical cattle in Woodstock, Queensland, Australia - Gonzalo_03 (v2) (version 2) | ecosystem: Host-associated > Mammals > Digestive system >...
CCATCGAAGAGAGCGAGAACTTGCCCAAGTCAACTGTGCCGTTCTGAGCATTGGTGAGACGAATACCATCCACATAGACGCCAACATGCTGAGCACCTAAGGAACGGACATTGATGGTCTTCAAGCCACCAAGCCCGCCATAGTCCTTAATCTGTACGCCGGAAAAGTATTTCAAGGCATCAGCAACAGAAGTCGTGCTAAGTGCTTGCAAGTCAACACCGCTAAGTGTTTGGGATGTAGCAATCGTCCTGACAGGTTGCTTCGAAGTAACCGTCACCTCATACAACTGGCGAATAGAGTCGGTAGTCTCTCCCCCTAAAGGGGGCTGGAGGGTCTTCGGATTCTGCGCACTGGCACTTGCTGTCACAGCAAATGCCAATACGGTAGCCAGAATCGCTAGCAGATAGTAATTCTTTACATTATAATACAAAGTACAGCGACACGATGCGTCGCATCCTTTCGTTTTCATCATATTATTCTCCCACTAAAGGGAGTCGAGGAGTATTCTCTTCATCCTTGTCCCGAGGATGCATGTCTTTTATTGCGAGATGGCAGGTTTCCTGGCTTTTGCCCGAGCAACGTGTCTTCCCAGGAAGTTGTCCCAGTGACGTTTCTTATACGCTGCACTCAGAAGGCAATTACAGTAGCGGGCACTGCTCCGGTCTTCCACCGGATTCCCTCTCTACCTATTCTTCCTCTCTCCCTATAGGGGGCCGGGAGGTCTTAGGTATCACCAAATGCGCTACAAATTTACGACTATTTATGCAATACTGCAAGAAAAAGGACAAAAAAAGCCCGCCTGACCAATGTCAAGCGGACTTCTCTTATCTATTCTCCCCTTCCCTTAGTTAAGGTTAACGTTAAGGTTAGGGTTAGAATCTTACCATTCGTTGTCCCAGATGCTGTGAAGACCACCACCTGTGGAACCTGAGCCTTCTTCGTCGTCAATGAACTCAAACTCTTTTACATCAGATTCTCCAGAACCAGGTCCCACAACTGGGAAACTTGTCTTTAAATCCAAAACATTATCTTGATGCAGCAACATTACCGCAAGCATCGCGGGCGTCATATATGTCTTTTTCATTGTATGTTCCTCCTCTTACTTAATGATTATCTTCTTACCGTTAACAATGTTGATGCCCTTCTGCATCTTGCCCAAGCGTTGACCTGCAACATTGTAGATGTTTGCGTTATCGTTAAGGTTAGCGTTAACGTCATTTATACCATCCGCGTCATCAACGATTTCAAAAGCTATTCCCCTAACGCTGCTTGCGCCTTTTACCTTGAAATATGCCCTTTGAGGTTTGATCTTGGCACCCACACCTGCAGAGTAGAGATTATTGTTGCTCAGGAAGAGAACGCTCTCGTCGGCAGTTGCGAAATTCAGGAAGTTAAAGTTAGGCGTGAATGTAATAGACGTTCCACCGGTAACACTACCTGTTACAGGATGACGTTCATCCTTGAAAGTAACGAGGGGGAAGCAGGGCTCAGAAACAGTCTTTTCTCCTTCCCATGTAATGAGATAAGGTGTACCTGCAGTAAGCTTAGTGGCGCCAGCAACAGGGTCTATTCTCATTATAAGTGTACCATTGGGGTGGACATAAGATCTGTCTTCGATTGTATAGATCTCCGCGTCTTCGAATGGACTACCAGCAATCGTCACGTCGAACGGCAGAGTGAGCGTGTTCCAAATGCCCTTATCCCTGAATGTGCGTTTTTCGAGGTAAGCATTATATACTTTACCTTGGTCACAAAGTCTGGCCACGTCATAAACCAAAGACTCGTTATCCTCGTCGTCGGGAATAATTATATCATCTACATGCTCAGGGTCGATTTGCTTATTTTCTGTTTCTCCTCTGACATCCACATTATTAACATTATCGTGTTTAATACCAACAATTACATATTCGTACACCAAGTCAGGAAGAAGGTGTGGCAATACTACAGAATTAGTTTCTGTGGTAGCATATTTCCATAAGTGACCTGCACTAAGCTCGACGTTATCAATGTCGATCCAATAACCGTCGTAGTTCTTGTGGTGGAATGCGATGTAGCCTGTCTGACCACTGTAATCCTTCAGGTCGAAGTCTTGGGTGCCCTTAAGGCCAGGTGCCAGTTCACGCACTACCCCAGTAAAGTCCGCCTCGGCGATGCCTGTAGTAGAAACTCTTACCTCGTAGATATCGTGCCATGCAGAAACATCACAGTCGTATTTCAAAATACCGCCCAGTTCAACCTGAGGACTGATGAGCCAGTTGTCAGCCTGATATTTGGTACCATCATACCAACTATAAGAAGCCATATGCCAGTTAGTACCGGTGGTCGCATTACTTTCACGCATCCAGCCATTGCCGTATGCGCCACTTCCTTTACGTATTGTCCAGCCTGTGGAATTACTACTGAAGTCCTGAGAGTAGAGTTTTCTCATTGTTCTGTATCTGACCTCATATCTGTCGGCATTGCCTTCCCAACTGAGAGTAGCATTAATTGCATACGGATCACCTTCTATAGTTGTCACTTGTACTATTTCCTTCTCAACATTTATATTGGTAGGTATAAATCCAGGAATGTACACAAATGTGGTTCTGGGAATGAAGTTTCGTTGGGTAGCAGTACCATCATTGTTGGAATTCCTAGTATAACCACCAACAGAGGCACCGTTGACAGTCGCCCCATAAAAAGTACTTGCGCCATCTTGACCCAGACGAGTCTGTCTAAAACCAATCAAGAGATTCTTCGTGCCTGAATACAGGAAAGGAGCATCGAAATCAATAATCAACTGATGACCATTGATAGCAATTTTTCCAGAAAAAACTCTTGTCAAGCTGTTCCAATCCTGATAAGAATTAAGAGTGCTGGCATCGACTTCCTTTACATAGACATCAAACACGTTATTTCCGTACCAGTTGACAACATCTTGAGTGGAATGGAAATACATATTCGTAATCTTACCACCAGCCATGATAGCCAATTGGTCCTTCGGAATGATGAACTGGCTCCTACCATAATAAGAGCCTGCCTCGGAGCCATCTACGGGTACAATTGTGTTTGTCACCGTACTATTCTGGTAAACGGTGTGGGTAACGATTGCTCTTGCGCCTGTGACGCTAAAGAGCATTGCGAGCAGGGTTAGGGCTGCTTTCGCTAGTAATGTTTTTTTCATTTCTTTAATGTTTTTGTTATTAATTTGGTTAATATTATATTGTCATTTGGAACTATTTCCTTGGCATTTTGTGCCAAAAATACATAAGACGGGTGCAAAGTTACGACACTTTTGGGTAATATACAATATTCCTATATTATTTTTTAAGGAGTTATTACGCAATTTATCACAATTACAAATAACAGAGATGTAGAATTGAGGACGAGCCAAACTCGCCTATTCCTTTCCTACAAGGCGATAGTAGGCTTGTTTGGGTTGAAGGGATCTGTCGAAAAGAAGGGGATAATTTCTCGCTCCGAGCCATGAACAGCCGTCATGAAGGTTCCAGAAAGTGACGCAATCTATCTTGTCGCTGTACTTCTGGAAAGTCTTGAAGAGACGCTCATACTGCTGAGTATGAAGGGCTTGCACAGAGTCGCTGACTTCTACGCCCTCGCGACTAAACTGCAACTGTCCACCCATTTCCCTGTTGACACGAACGTCGAGTTCCGTGACATGAATGTGCTCAACCAAAGGAGCATAGAGAGAAAGGGCATCTTCGAGTTCCTGAACACTCGGGCTGAAAACATTATAGTGTCCCTGCATGCCGATTCCATCGATGGGAACGCCATTTGCGCGCATCTTCAACACCATATTATATATAATCTTACTCTTGCGACGGTCACACTCGTTGTAGTCGTTATAGAACAAGATGGCATTCGGATCGGCCTCGCGAGCAAACTGGAATGCTTTCGCAATAAACTCGTCGCCACAAAGCTGATAAAGTTTGGATTCGCGATAAGGATTGGGACCTCCGTCGGACATTGCTTCGTTCACAACATCCCAAGCATAGATGACATCCTTGTATCGCGTCATAACCTTTTGGATGTGGTCTTTCAGACGAGCATAGAAGACCTCTTTATCGACAAAATTGCCCATTTCATCGTATAACATCCAGTCGGCGAACTGGTTGTGCCAAACGAGACAATGGCCTCGCATCTTGATGTCATTCTCCCTGCAGAAGTTAGCGATACGATCAGCCTCTTCCCATTTCCAAACATCGGCAGACGGGTGAAGAGGGCCTGGCTTCATAGCGTTCTCACAAGTCACGCTATTGAACTGCTGACGGATAAGGTCTTGTTCAGCAGAATTACGAACATTTCTCGGATTAAGTGAGACACCCATAAGGAAGTCTTTTGCAAAGGTTTCTTTGAGACTTTGGGCAGAGATTTGAAATGCTACAATTGGCAGCAAAAGTGTAAAAACAATCCTTTTCATCGCGTTTTTTAGTATTATATGGTTAAAGAATTAACGTTATCTTTCTGCTCTCATAGGGTTGTTCAGGAAGTCTTCATAGCTCAAGCGGATTCCATCTTCCAGTTCAGTCTTATATGTCCAGCCAAGAGCTGCGGCTTTCGAAACATCCAACAACTTTCGAGGAGTACCATTCGGCCTCGTAGTATCCCACTCTATTTTGCCTTTGTAACCTATCACCTTGGCTACGAGTTCAGTAAGAGCCTTGATGGTAAGCTCTTTTCCTGTGCCTGCATTTACTGTCTCATTACCACTATAGTTGTTCATCAGGAACACACACAAGTTGGCAAGGTCATCGACATAAAGAAACTCTCTGAGTGGAGAGCCGTCGCCCCAACAAGTCACACTCTCAAGTCCTGCCACCTTGGCCTCATGGAATCGACGAATAAGAGCAGGTAGCACATGGCTGTGCTCAGGGTGATAGTTGTCGTTTGGACCATATAAGTTCGTCGGCATCACAGAGATATAGTCCGTTCCATATTGACGATTCAGGAACTCGCAATACTTCAAACCGCTAATCTTCGCCAAAGCATAAGCCTCGTTTGTCTTCTCGAGTTCGCCTGTCAGAAGGCAACTTTCTTGCATCGGTTGCGGAGCCATTCGAGGATAAATGCAGGAGCTTCCCAAGAATTCAAGTTTCTTGCAACCGTTCTTCCAAGCCGCATGAATGACATTCATCTCGAGAATCATGTTCTCGTACATGAAGTCAGCCAAAGCCGACTGATTGGCAATAATGCCACCAACCTTTGCGGCAGCAAGGAAGACATATTCCGGCTTTTCCTCTGCAAAGAACTGCTCGACGGCTTCTTGCCTGGTTAAGTCGAGCTCTTTGTGAGTTCTTGTTATGATGTTGGTGTAGCCTTGTCGCTGCAACTCCCTAACAATCGCAGAGCCAACCATTCCTCTGTGGCCTGCGACATAAATCTTAGAATTCTTCTCCATCATTTCACGACGCCCTTTTCCAAGTATTCTGCGAGGTTTGTTCTAACCTTTGCTGCGGCGCCTTCGGCAGCCACTTTGCCCATATCGTGGTCGACCATCAGCTTGACTAACTGCTCGAAAGTGGTCTTGTTGGGATTCCAACCGAGCTTTGTCCTTGCCTTCGTTGGGTCGCCCCAAAGGTTGACCACATCGGTAGGACGATAGAAGTCTTCGCTAACCTCGACCAAAGTCTTGCCAATCAACTGCTTAGGACCGCTCACGCAAATACCTTTCTCGTTGATTCCCTTGCCTTCGAACTTCAGTTCTATGCCAACATGACGGAAAGCGAGGTCTGTAAACTCGCGAACCGAATGCTGAACTCCAGTCGCAATCACAAAGTCTTCCGGCGTTTCGTTCTGAAGGATGAGCCACATACACTCTACATAATCCTTTGCATAACCCCAGTCGCGAAGGGAATCGAGGTTGCCCAAATAGAGCCTTTCCTGCTTTCCTTGAGCGATTCGAGCTGCTGCAAGCGTGATCTTTCGAGTCACGAAAGTCTCTCCTCTACGCTCACTTTCGTGGTTGAAGAGAATGCCAGAGCAGCAGAACATATTGTATGCTTCGCGATACTCCTTCACAATCCAGAAGCCATAGAGCTTGGCGACTGCATAAGGACTGTAGGGATGGAAAGGCGTTTCCTCGTTCTGCGGAACCTCTTCCACCTTGCCATAAAGCTCGGAAGTCGAAGCCTGATAGATCTTGCAAGTCTTTTCCAAATGGTTGGTTCTCACGGCTTCAAGGATGCGAAGCACACCTACGGCATCCACATCGGCCGTAAATTCTGGGGCATCGAAGCTGACTTGAACGTGACTTTGGGCAGCCAGATTGTATATTTCGGTAGGCTGAACCAGCCCGACCAACTTGACAAGAGACATAGAATCGCCCATATCGGCATAGTGCAAATGGAAGTGAGGCTTGCCTTCGAGGTGGGCTATTCGTTCGCGGAAGTCAACAGAAGAACGACGGATAATGCCGTGAACCTCGTAACCTTTCTCGAGAAGGAACTCGCTCAGGTACGATCCGTCCTGTCCTGTAACACCCGTAATTAGTGCGACTTTGCTATTCATATATATAATATGGTGTGTTCGAGTTTATTTTTCTTCGCTGAATTGTTTGATTCGTTGCTCGTCGGAAAGGCGACATATAAGTAATGTATCATCGCATTCGGCCACAATAAATCCGTCCAAACCCTGCACAACCACTCGCTTTTCCTCAGTTGCGTGAACGATGCAGTTTGTGGTCTCGTAGACGTCTATGTTGTTGCCAATGAGGGCGTTACCATGAATGTCGCGCTCCATATTGTCGCGAAGCGAGCCCCAAGTGCCGAGGTCGCTCCATCCGAAACTTGCTGGGAAGACATAGATTTCCTCCGCCTTCTCCATGATTGCATAGTCGATGGAGATGTTTTCGCACAGAGGAAAGACCTCGTTGATGGCCTCCTGCTCCTTATCTGTGCCGTAAAGCGGAAGCAAATCCTCGAAAATCTTGGAGAGAGCGGGCTGATAAACGCGCAAAGCATTCGCGATGGTTCCCACATTCCAGACAAAGATGCCGGCATTCCAGAAGAAATTATTCTTCTGAATATACTTCTTAGCTGTGTCGATATCGGGTTTTTCCTTGAATGAGTCAACTCGGAAAATCTCCTTGTTTCGAGCAGTTGAATAGGAAAGATCGGCTTGAATGTAGCCGTATCCAGTCTCTGGTCGAGTGGGTTTCATGCCGAGAGTCACCATCGCATCCGACTCTGCGACGAACTTCAGACAAGACTTTATAACTCGCTGATACTCGGCAACATCCATCACGATAGCGTCACTTGGAGTCACCACAATGTTTGCCTTCGGATCTTGCGACTTGATGCGCCAACTGACATAGGCAATGCAGGGAGCCGTGTTTCTGCGGCAAGGCTCCAATAGAACGTGGTTCCAAGGAATCTCGGGCAACTGTTCGCGAACAATGTTAACGTAAGAAGCCGAGGTTACAACCCACATATTTTCTGCCGAAACGATAGGGCTGAAGCGGTCCACAGTCAGCTGAATAAGGGTTCTTCCGCACCCCAAAACATCGACAAACTGCTTCGGCTTTTCCGGAGTACTCATAGGCCAGAAGCGACTTCCAACGCCGCCAGCCATGATTACCAAATGATTATGATCTTCCATCGAAGTGTCCTTTTTCTTTAGAAATTGAGTTGCAAAGTTAAGAAATTCTTGGAGAATGAACAAAGAATGAGTGGAAAAATTCTTCTTGGGAAAGAAGAAAAGAACGAGACCTCCTCGAGTCGGAAGAAAACGACCTTAGTGTCGTTGGCAAACAACCTTAGTTAAGTTGGCAAAGTTAACGTGTTACGATTGCAAACGTAACGTGTTATGTTTGGCAACGTAACTGCAGTTGTTTGGGGACTTAGCCTAATGCCCCATTTCATCGACCATTTCGAGTAGGGAGAAGGGACTGGTGTAAGTGGTACGAATTCGCCAATTCTCTGGGTAGAGATTATTGATGCGATTGCCAACTCCCTTGCCCTGACCAAGCACAAGACCGCGATAGCAAAGCGTTACAGGCCCTTTTGGAGCCTCGATTCGAAGGGCTTCTCTACGCAAATACTGCAGGGCTTCCTTGTAGGAAAGCTCGATTCGAGGATCTTCCGGCTGAGGCGTGTTGGCGGAATCAAAGAGAACTTTTAGGGTTCGTCTCGCTTTTTCCGCAGTCTTTTGAATGTCGTTTTCGGCAGAAAAAGCCTCATTCCCATCCTTTTTTATCACGGCCAAATAGAAGCCCTCGCCTCTGTCTCTTCCAGGAAGAAAATGTCGCTCAAAAAGACAAAAACCGCCCATTCCATCGCAAAAATAGCGTACATTGTCCTCATCTTCGAGGCGATTGAAAGTGCAAGTGCTGTAGATGAGAAGTCCGCCAGATTTCAAGGTGTGCCAGATATCTTGCAAAATGCTTTGCTGGCGTTGCTTGCAAAGGGCAACATTCTCAAGACTCCACTCTCGAACGGCTCCCTCATCTTTGCGGAACATACCTTCACCAGAGCAAGGAACATCCGTCAAAAGAACATCCACACTATTTGTCAGAGCCCCAAACTCCGCTGGAAAGTTCTGAGTTACAATGCTTTGTGGAGCCTCTTCAGGCAATCCCGTCATCCATTTCTGCATGTTTTCCGCCAAGATTTGGCTGCGTTTGGCAATCGGCTCATTACTGATAAGGAGCGAACCATCTGGCAGAAGGCTTTGCAGAAGAGTGCTCTTGCCGCCTGGAGCCGCACAAAGATCGAGGGCAACAAGCGGGTTTTCGGAAGGCACAAACTGCCTCAAAACCTCCGCCACAAACATCGACGAAGCCTCCTGAACATAGTAGGCTCCAGCATGAAGCAAAGGGTCGAAGGTAAACGCAGGCCTTTCCTTGAGGTAGAAAGCGTTGGGACACCAGGAAACAGGCTCCAAACCGGGGTTTGAAGCAAGCAGAGCCTTCGCAGAAAGTTTGCGGGGATTCAGGCGAATGGAGACTTCCGGCTCAGTCGTTTCCAAAGCCTTGCAAAGGGCTTCCGCCGTTTCTGCTTCATAATGTTCGTGCATGAGGCGAACAAAATCGTCTGGTAATCTCATTTTCTTCTACTCGGAATGTCTGATTTCGTCACAAAGATACACATATTTCCTCACTTGACAAAATCTTTCGCTCATCTGCACAAGTTTTCGCTCACAAAGTTTTGCAGTCTCAAGAAAAATTGCTAATTTTGACGCGAAATTAACAACTAATTAATAATAGTAACCATGAAATTGAACAGACGTTCCTTTATTACGAAAGGTGCGGCAGGAGCTGCGCTTTTCAGCATTATGCCTCGCGAAGTCTTGGGAAAAATGGGAGGTAACAACAACTACATCGCTCCCAGCGACCAGTTGACTCGAGGCTTGATTGGTGTCGGCGGCATTGGCCGTTCCGGCTCACACTTCATTAGTGATCAGAATTGCCGTCTCGTAGCGCTTTGCGACGTGGATCAGAAGCATCTCGACTCGGCTGTAACTGCTGCAAAACAGAAATGGGGCGACGACATCAAAGCCTATCACGACTTCCGCGACCTTATCAACGATCCCAATGTCGATATCGTTCACATTGCTACCCCACCCCATTGGCACGGACTTATGTCGGTAATAGCTGCCAATGCAGGTAAGGACATCTTCTGCGAAAAGCCCATGACGCGCACAATTGGCGAGGGCAAACGCGTGGAAGAGGCAGTTAAGCGCAACGGAAGAATATTCCGCCTGAACACCTGGTTCCGCTTTAAGGACACATTCTATGGTCTCGGAACAGAGGTTAAGCCACTGAAGAAGCTCGTCGACAGCGGTCTTCTGGGATGGCCTCTCACAGTCAGAATTTCCGGAGCAACAGGTTTCGCATGGAAGTTCTTCTGGGTAGGCAAGGAGAACCTCGAAGTTCAGCAGGTTCCCAAGGAACTCGACTACGACTTCTGGCTCGGCCCGGCTCCCTACAAGCCCTACAATATCCATCGTACTCACCAGACCTTCCGCGGTTATTTCGACTATGATGGTGGCGGTTTGGCAGACATGGGACAGCACTACATCGACCCCGTTCAGTACATTCTCGGCAAGGACGAAGAGTTCCCAATCAAGGTCGAGATTGACGCTCCACAACAGCATCCCGATGCAGTCGGCATTTGGAGAAGCGTCACTTACACTTATGCTGACGGCTGCAAGATTATCCTCGAAGGCGAAGGTTTCGAGAGTGCCGGCAAAGTTCCTTACATCGAAGGTCCGAAAGGAAAGGTTTACAAGGGCTTCGAATGCACGATTCCCAATGTGCAGCAAATCATCAACGAGCTTCCCGATCCTGAGGAACGCAACACAGACTTCCTGGAGTGTGTACGCACTCGCCGTCAATTTGCCCTCAACGAAAGCAATGGTCACCACAGCGCAACCATCGTGAATATGGGTGTTTGTGCACTTCGACTCAACCGCACACTCAACTTTGATCCGAAGACACAGACCTTCATCAACGACGATGCAGCCAATCGTCTCGTCAATCAACCAATGCGAGGCGAATGGGGAAAGCTCATCTAAAAGACCCCCTCTAACTCCCCCGTAATGGGGAGAAACAAATGGTAAATGGAAAATGATTAAATAGTAAACGAAAAGATGAAACACACATTATATATTATTATAGCAGCGATTTTGCTAAGTATGCCTTCCTTTGCTCAGGACGCACGCAATCGCTCTACCGAGACCATCGTTCAGGATGTGCTCGCTCTCGTGCCCATTCAGACACAAGCAGACTTTAATAATGAGATGCAACCCCTTGTTTCGGCTGCTCCGAAGTCAATCACGATGCTCGCCGCAATGCTCAAACCTGCGGCTGAACGCGTGAATGCTAAGGTGGAATACGCTATTCATGGAGCCGTTGCCTTTGCAGGAACAAACGAACAATGGGCAGCTAATGTTCGCGAAGGCCTCAAGCAAGCTATTGCCGCACAAAGCGACAAAGACGCAAAACAATTCCTCGAGAACGAACTTCGACTGCTCTCGAAGGAGGAAGACGTTACTTATGTTACGCCACAAGCCACAACCATTTATGCTAAGGCCTACAACAAGCTCGTCAACCTCGGCAGTAATGCAGGCAAAGAAATCGTGAAGACTGTGAAGAGTAAGGACCATGCTTTGCGTATGCAGGCATTGAAGTTCGCCACAGCTCAAGGTCTTGCGACGGATGAGCTTGCAGCCAATGTGACCAAGAAGTACAAGTCGTTCAGCGAAGAAATCAAGTGCGATGTCCTGAATTGGCTTGGCGACAACAAGGTGAAGAGCCAGAAGGCTTTGCTCGAAGAAGTAGCCGCAGCAGGCGACAAACCTGCAAAAGCAGCCATCGAAGCCTTGGGTAAGATTGGTGGAGAAGACGCTCAGAAAGTCCTCATCGACCAACTTGGCGGACCGAACGATGCGGAAGCCTTCCGTGCACTCTGTTCCTTCCCCGATAAGTTGAACTTGTTGGAGCCCTTGAAAGCTGCGACAGGCGAGAAGAAACTCTCTTTGCTGAAACTCGCTTCAGCTCGTCACTACACAGAGGCAGCTTCAGACATCTTCGCTCTCACACCAGACAAAACTTATGGCGCAGCAGCCCTCGAAGCTCTGCCTGGCGTGATAACTCCCGATATGGCAAAGATTGCTATCGGAGCTTTGGCTGTTGCTAAAGAGACGAAGGACGTTCCAAAGTGGCAAAAGGTTGCTTCTGCCAGCCTCCAGACTCTTTCGGCTGATGACCAATACAAAGAGATTTCTCAGTTCATGAAAGTGCCTCAGTTGCCCAACAAGGAGCGCATCTATCCTTTGCTCGCAGCAACGGGAACGGACGCTTCAGTTGCCGACCTTGAGAAGATAGGTGATGCCGCAGCCATCGCAGCTTTGGGTAAGAGCACCAATTACAAGGCTGCAAATGCTTTGCTCGCTGCTGCCAAGAAGGGTAACGAATCGGCTCTGAAGAACTATGTCAACCTCGTAAACACCAAAGAACGCAGTCTCGACAATCGCTCCACAAAGCTTAGCGAGGCATTCTCTCTGGCAAAATCGGTTGAGACGAAAAAGGACATCCTCTCCAAACTCGCAGGAACTCCAACCCGCAACGCTTTCCTGCTTGCCGGCAAGCAACTCGACGACAAGGATCTCGGCTATACTGCCGCAACAACTGCAAAGGAAATCATCACAAAGACATCTGAGGACATCGA
>Ga0310786_10009716_pt1 | contig 12166 bp, 6 predicted proteins | sample AusTroGonzalo_MG_FD_203881 | JGI IMG/M metagenome (GOLD analysis project Ga0310786, IMG submission 203881) | Bovine rumen microbial communities from tropical cattle in Woodstock, Queensland, Australia - Gonzalo_03 (v2) (version 2) | ecosystem: Host-associated > Mammals > Digestive system >...
GCTGGGAGGAGACCGTTTATTGCGGATGTCGGGGAAATGAAGTATATTTGTGCATTATGGCAGACGAAAAGATCATATTCTCGATGGCGGGCGTGGGCAAGGTCCTCCCGCACAACAACAAGGTTATCCTGAAGGATATCTACCTTTCATTCTTCTACGGCGCCAAGATAGGCATCATCGGCCTTAACGGTTCCGGAAAGTCTACCCTCCTGAAAATCATCGCCGGGGTGGAGAAGTCCTACCGCGGCGAGGTGGTCTGGGCTCCGGGGTACACTGTCGGCTACCTTGAGCAGGAGCCGCAGATGGATCCCGACAAGACCGTCCTGGAAGTCGTCCGGGAGGGTGTCCAGGAGGTGATGGACCTGCTTAAGGAGTACGAGGAGGTCAACATGAAGTTCATGGAACCGATGTCCGACGACGAGATGGCCGCCCTGATCGAGCGCCAGGGAGAGCTGACGGAGAAGATTGACCATGTGGGCGGTTGGGATATCGACTCCAAGTTGGAAAGGGCGATGGACGCGCTCCAGTGCCCGCCTGAGGACGCGAAGATCGCGACCCTCAGCGGGGGCGAGCGCCGCCGCGTCGCACTCTGCCGGCTCTTGCTCCGCGAGCCGGACGTGCTCCTGCTCGACGAGCCTACCAACCACCTCGACACCGAGAGCATCCAGTGGCTCGAGGCGCATTTGCAGCAGTACAAGGGCACGGTCATCGCCGTTACGCACGACCGCTACTTCCTCGACAACGTCGCTGGCTGGATACTCGAACTCGACCGTGGCGAAGGCATCCCCTGGAAGGGCAACTATTCCTCGTGGCTGGAGCAGAAGAGCATCCGCCTCGCCCAGGAGGAGAAGCAAGAGAGCAAGCGCCGCAAGACCCTCGAGCGCGAGCTCGAATGGGTCAGAATGGCCCCCAAGGCCCGTCAGGCCAAGCAGAAAGCCCGTATCGGGGCCTATGAGAAGATGGCCTCGGCCGACACCAAGGAGAAGGAAGCCAACCTTGAAATATACATCCCGAACGGCCCGCGCCTCGGAAACCAGGTCATCGAGTTCCACGACGTCTCGATGGGCTATGGCGACCGCCTGCTCTTCGAGCACCTCGACTTCGTCCTGCCCCCTGCGGGCATAGTGGGCGTCATCGGCCCGAACGGCGCCGGCAAGACCACGCTCTTCCGACTGATCATGGGCCTGGAAAAGCCGCTGGAAGGCGACATCGTCATAGGCGAGACCGTCAAACTCTCATATGTGGACCAGCAGCACAAGAGCATCGACCCGGATAAGACTGTTTATCAGACGATTGCACAGAATTCCGACTTCGTGCGCCTCGGGAACCGCGAGGTTCCCGCGCGCACCTACGTCTCCCGCTTCAACTTCAGCGGAGCGGACCAGGAGAAGAAATGCGGCATCCTCTCGGGCGGTGAGAGGAACCGTCTCCACCTGGCCCTCACCCTCAAGGACGAGGGCAACGTCATCCTCCTCGACGAACCTACCAACGACGTGGATGTCAATACCATCCGTGCTCTGGAGGAGGGTCTGGAGAACTTCGCCGGCTGCGCCGTCGTGGTCTCTCACGACCGCTGGTTCCTTGACCGCATCGCCACACACATCCTCGCCTTTGAGGGCGACTCTCAGGTGTATTTCTTCGAGGGCTCCTACTCGGAGTACGAGGAGAACCGCAAGCGCCGCTTGGGCAACGAAGAGCCTAAACGCTTCAAATACCGCAAGTTGATGGAATGACGGGCGATACGGGAGATTATGATGGTACAGGTGAGAATCAACACTGTTCTGTCCTCCATTACTTTTTAAACAGGTCACAGACGGCATCGGCTATCAGTCTGTGGCCTTTTTCATTGGGGTGTATGCCGTCGGCGCACATATAGTCGCTGAAGGTCTTCTTCGAAAGGAAGGCGGAGGTGATGTCGATGACCGGCACGTTCAGGGCAAGACCGAGTTTGAATATCTGGAGATTGTAGATTTCGTGCCAGTTGTTGATGCCTTCTGTGTCGCCTCCAAGCCATTTTAGTACGTTGTCCTTTCCCCGTCTGTCCATGGTGCGCGTCACGTGTGCGTAATAACGGTCGGAGACGAGGGGGATGAGCGAGAAGATCATCGGCTTGGAACCAAGTTCGCGCACCTTGTCCACCAATGATTTATATGTCAGGGAGAACGTCCTGAGGTCCGTGTTGGGGGAGTGCTTTGCATCGGGATCCTTTCCTATCTCCTCCCAGTTGAAGTCGCAGTCGTTCCCGCCGTATTCGAGGAAAGTATAGTCGGAACGGCCGATCTTGTCGAGATGGCGGTTGAGAATCTTTTCGCCGACGGATACCGTGCATCCGAAACGTCCGTAGTTGTCTATCGAGAGACCCAGGCGTTTGCCGCATTGTTCCGCGAAGTTGTCCTCCAGGGCGGAATAGTGGATTATGCCTTCCGTGTTCCTGTCCAAGACGACTCCCTTGATGATGGAGTCTCCGAATGCGATGCCTTTTTTCATACCTTATGCGTTTTGATCCGAGGACAAAGTTATTTGCTCTGGTCCAAAGTCGGAAGAACATGGTTTGTGGGATGAAAAAATGTGACTAAATAGTATAATTTGGGATTAAACCGCTATATTTGTGACGAAAGTAGAATGTTTCAAATTATGTCACAATATGGATAATATACCGAACATATTCCGGAAACTGCCTGTCCAGGTATGGTATTTCCTTGCGGCTCCGCTTTTTTTCATGGCGTTCATGCTGGTCTATACCCCCTTTGATTCGAAGGATTTCCTTGATGCCGGACGCGGCCTCTATTATTTCAATGTCACCATTCTGTTCAGCATCCTTTTCGCGACTCTGACGATGACGAGGCTCGCTTTCCACTTCATTTTCCGCGGTCGCAGTCTCTCCCTGTTCGGATACATCGGCTGGTGTTTGGCGGAAATGCTGATAGCCTCCGCTTTCATGGCCCTTCTGATGTCGCTTATCTCCCAGCCGCATTTGCCTTATTTCCGGGCGATCGGACAATGCTCGCGCCTGTCCTTCCTTGTGCTGTGCTTCCCTTATGCCATAATCACTCTGGCACTTTTCGTAAGCGCCAGTGCTGAGAATGATGAACTGAAACAGGACCAGATGCTCCGATTTACCGACGAGAATGGCAGACTCAAACTTGTCGTAGCTTCATCCTCAGTCGTTTATGCTGCTGCCGAAGAGAACTATGTCCGCATCCATTACTTGGAGGGAGTACGCCTAAAAGACTATGTCCTGCGCAATTCCATGAAGTCCGTCGAGGCCGTTTGCGAAGGGAAGGGACCGGTCAGATGTCACCGTTCCTACATCATCAATCCCACGCATGTCAGGGCTTTGATAAAGGGCAAGGAGGGTATAATTGAAGCCGAGATGGGCGTCGACTGTCCGCCCATCCCGGTCTCCAAACGTTACTATGATATGCTCGCTTCGCTGTTCTAGCGGAGCAGGAGCGAGGCGATGTAGCTGTCCTGGGGGACGCAGTTCCCGAACCTGCTCGCTTCCGCGAAATCCATCAGTGCTTTCAGCGCCTTTCCCTGGTCCGGCCTCGCCTCGCGTATGGCCGCGAAGGTGCTGCGGTCCGCCTCGGCGAAATCCACGACGAGTTCCCAGTTGTCAGGCCTCTGAACGGCCGTCCAGCAGGAATTGTCAACCTTCTTGTAAGGCCAGAAGGTGTAGCCGATGTTGTTCTCCTTCATAGCGCGGCAGAAAGCCTCCTGCCACTCGTCGGTGTTGTGCCCGATCTCGCCCATGTACATCGGCAGCCCGGTCTTGTCCCGGAAATCGATGAAACTCCGGATGGCGTCTGCCGAGGCGCCCCCGCCATAGCGGTGGCAGGTGTACATTATCTTGTCGTCGAACTTCCAGTCCGTGAAATTGTCGAAGCGGCTGTTCCACTGCGGGCCGCCCAGCAGGATGATGTGGTTGCGGTCCACCTCGCGTATCGCCGCCACGGCCTTCTTGTACAGCGGTTCGAGCATAGTGTTGAAATAGGAATCGTCGAAATAGGTCGCTATGGGCTCGTTCATCAGTTCGTAGCCGAGGATTACGGGCTCGTCGGAATATCTCTCCGCAATGCGCTTCCAGATGTCGCAGAACAGTTCCTGGCTGCGCTCGCTCTCGAAGAGCCAGGGGTAGCCGTACCCGTCGTCGATGTTGTCCCCGGTCTGGCCGCCGGGGGCGTCGTGCATGTCCAGGATGAGGTAAAGCCCGAACTCCCGGCACCACGACACGACGTCGTCGATGCGCCTGAAGCCGTCTTGGTCGCTGCTGAGACCCATATAGTCCTCGTCGGTGAACAGGCGGTAGTTGAAGGGGAGGCGTATGGTGTTCGCCCCGCACTCCGCGATGAAGCGTATGTCGTCGCGGGTGACGTAGTTGTCCTTGAACGCCTTCCAGAAGTCAGCGGCGGCGTCGGGCCCGACCATCTCGCGGAAGCACAGATCGATGAATCCGGCGGAGTTTGTCCTCTCGAAGCCGAACATGTATCCTTCGGGATTGAGCCAGTTGCCAAGGTTGGTGCCCTTGATGAAAAGTTTGCTTCCGTCCGGCAGGACGAGGTCGGTGCCCTGCACCCTGACGAATCCCTGCGGCGTCTCCGGCTTGCAGCCGAAGACAAAAGAAACAGCCAGGACTGCTGCTACAATCCTTGTAAATCTCTGTATGTGAGTCATTTTACTTCTTTTGGAAAACCCTTACGTAATCTACTTGCATGGTGCAGGGGAGGGCGCTCTCGTCAACGCCGTTCATTCCGCCCCAGGATCCGCCCCAGGCAAGGTTTAGTGTGATGTAGAACGCCTTGTTGAAGGGCCAGGTGTCGTTGTTGCCCTTCTTGTCGTTCTCGAAGCGCAGGCATCCGGAGGTGCTGCCGTCCACGTAGAACTGCATGTAGTCCGCCGTCCATTCGAGGGCATATACGTGGAATTCGCTCTCCGCGTCCTTAGTGGTCCTTTCCGCTGTCTTCTGGGTATTGTTCGGGTGGTTGTAAGCCTTGCAGTGTATCGACGAGGAAGTCCTGTTGGGGTTGACCCCCACCTCTTCCATTATGTCGATCTCGCCGCAGGCCGGCCATCCGAGGCTCTGGTCCGTGGGCATCATCCAGAATGCCGGCCAGGTGCCCTTGCCCTTCGGGAGTTTGATGCGGGCTTCCATATAGCCGTATTTCCACGCCTCGCGGGTGTTCATGCGGGCCGAGATGACCTGTCCGTTGATGTCCGTGGTGCCGTTGAACTTCTTGGAGCCGTTGTATTTCTGGGCCCTGATGTTCAGGATGCCGTCCTTCACGAACGCAGTCTCCACGCCGTCGAATTCGCCTCCGGCGACGTAGTACTGCAATTCGTTGTTGACATAACCCTTGTTCCAGTTCTCGAACTTCCAGCCCTTGGAGTCCACGCCCGTGCCCTCGAACTCATCGTGCCATACGAGGGTGTACCCCTCCGGGGTCGGGACGGAGGGCTCGGCGGCCGCGGCCTGCTCCAGCGCCACCTTGTGGCGCGTGGTGCCGACCTTGACCACCACCTCGCCCGTCCTCGGCTCGCGCTTGAGGTTCTCCTCGACCGTGATGCGCACGGTGCCCTTGGAGGCGGCGGAGTACGACGGGTCGACCTTGGTCACCCATTCCGTGTTGGAGTAGGCTTCGAACGAGTCCGAAGCCGTCACCTCCAACGTGATGGTCTGGGCCTCGGCAGTACAGCTCAGCTCCGTAGGAGCCGTGCTGATGCTGGCCTCGGCCGGGGTGTCCGGCTTCTCTTCCCCACAGGCCGAGGCCGTGGAGAAGAGAATGACGAACGGAATAAGTATTCTGGCGATTCTCATTTCTCGTAGAGATGGATGTCCTTGATCTCGACGGTCTCTCCGGCCGGGGTGCGACCGAGGTCCACGAAGAGGGCTATCTTGTCATAGTCCACCGGTGCCCCGTCCTTGCCCATAGGCTGGATGTCGCTCTTCTTGAAGGTAACGTCTTCGTAGGCGGTGAGCTGGAAGTTGCCCTCGTAGAAGAAGGCGTTGTCGTTGTCGTTGCCCTCCCAGGCGAGCTTGACGGTCACGGGGCAGTCCACGGAACTGTTGAGCACGAGGCTGAAGTCGTAGAACTTGTCGGCGCTGGCGGGCGCATCGAGGGTGAAATGGGTCTGTCCCTGCCATTCGCTGCCGCCTATGCCTTCAGGGGTAACAACGCTCCATCCGCCCGTGATCTCGGAGATCTCGGGGGCGAGCTGTCCGCTCCAGTCACCGGCGCTGTACCAGTAGGAAATGCTCACCTTGGAGTTGTCCCAGATGTCAACCGGGGCACGGAACTCCTTGAGGCTGATGTCCTTGATCTCGACGGTCTCGCCTGCGGGAGTGCGGCCGAGGTCTATGAACAGGGCTATCTTGTCATAGTCCACCGGCGCTCCGTCCTTGCCCATAGGCTGGATCTTCGTCCTGAGGTAGGTCACGTCCTCGTAAGCCTTGAGTTCGACGTTGCCGTCGTAGAAGAAGAAGTTGTCGTTGTCATTGCCTTCCCAGGCGAGCTTGACGGTCACGACGCAGTCCACGGAACTGTTGAGCACGACGCTGAAGTCGTAGTCGCAGGCTGCGCTGGCCGGAGCGTCGAGGGTGAAGTGGGTCTGTCCCTGCCACTCGCTGCCGCCTATGCCTTCAGGGGTGACGACGCTCCATCCGTTCGCCATCTCGGAGATCTCGGGAGCGAGCTGTCCGCTCCAGTCTCCGGCGCTGTACCAGTAGGTGATGGCGACCTTGGAGTTGTCCCAGATCTGGGTGCCGCCGGGCCTGGGGCCGTCCCCGGGCTCGGTGCCGCCGCCCTGAGGCTCCTGGTGCTCCTGGAAGCAGACGTCCTTGATCTCGATCTCAGTTCCGGCAGGAGTGCGGCCGAAGTCGAAGAAGAGCGCTATCTTGTCATAGTCCACCGGAGCGCCGTCCTTGCCCATAGGCTGGATGTTCGGCATCTTGAAGGTGCAGTCCTCGAAGGCCTTGACCTCGAAGTTGTTGACATAGAAGAAGGCGTTGTCGTTGTCATTGCCCTCCCAGGCCAGTTTGACCGTGACGGTGCTGGTCTCGGTGGCGTTCAGAGTGGCGCAGAAGTCGTAGAACTTGTCGGCGCTGGCGGGATGGTCGATGGTGAAGTGGGTCTGTCCCTGCCACTCGCTGCCTCCGATGCCTTCGGGGATGACTACCTTGAAGTCCTTCTGGTCGCCGTTGATCCACTCGTACTCGGGAGCGAGCTGTCCGCTCCAGTCACCTGCGCTGTACCAGTAGGTGAAGCCGATTCCGGAACTCAGCCAGAAATTGGTGGAGGCGTTGTCCACATCGTAGTGGGCGCCCTCCTCGGGCTCGTCCGGACCGTCGGGATTGACGTCGGGCAGGACAGTGCCGTCATCGACGGCGTGGTCCTTAAGGACGATGTTGCGGATGACCATCTCGGTGCCCTCGCGGCATCCGCCGAAGTCGAAGACGAGCTTGGTGTTGGCTGCATCGATGCCCAGAAGGTCGGTCAGGTAGAAGACATAGTCCTCGAATGCCTTGACCTCGACCGTCTCGGCGAACAGGAAGTTGCCGTCGTCGGTATTGTCGGTGAGCTTGATGGTCACGCCGTTGAAGCTCGTGGAGGAGTTGATGATACAGGAGAAGTCGTAGTTCATCGCCGAGGTCAGAGGTAGCGAGGTCGGTTGGATGTGGAACTGGGCCTGCCATTGCTGGTCGGACTCGAACGGCAGGTTCACCGTCCACTTGGCGCCTTCCTGGGTGTAGGTCATCGATCCGTCAGGATAGCCCTCCCAGCCGCCTCCATGGGCATAATACATGCTCGTGATGGTGAAGTCGGAGTTGTCGTCGATGGGCTTCCAGAAGTTGGAATCGGCCCTGTACTTGTATCCGTCGAACACCTTTTCGGCGGCGCCGGAGGTCAGGGAGAAGTGCCATGCAATGCCTCCGTTGTCGGAGATGAGCTCCATCGCCTTGGCGGTCATGCTCTCCACCTTGAGGCGGGGATTGTCGATGAAATCGTCGTTGGGCAGATAAGGCCAGAGGGTTCCGGCGGGGAAGACGATGTAGAGATCGTCGCCGTCTACCTCGAACTCGAAACTGCGAGCCTGGAGTTCCGCGGGAGCGTTGTAGTCGGTCTCGGTACCGTCCCAGTAGGGAGTGTACTGCGACTTTGTGACGCCCCAGTTGACGTACACTGTGCCGGCGTCGCCCGGGTCGAAGGTGTAGGAACGGTCGGAGCCGAAGGTCATGCGGCTGTCATAGACTCCGAACGCCTTCTTCTCGTCCGCCTGTGCGCTCCACCACTCGGTGCCGGTGGTGCCGGAAGGGCCGCAGCCCATATGGCCGGGCTTGGAGTTGTCCAGGCGCCACTCCTTGGAGGAGTCGGACAGGCCGCCCGCCATGAACGTGACGAACTTGTCGAAGTTCATGATGGTGTTGTTGATGTGGAAAGTCTTCTCCACGTAGTCGGCTGAAACGCCGCTGGCGTTCATCAGGTACATCCTCACGGCATAGTCGCCGGCGGAGGCGTAGGTCTTCTGGAGCCCGTCGCGGGTGGAATAGATGCTCCACTCGCCGTTTTTGTCCTGGAACTGCCAGACGGGGATCACGGCCTTCGTGCCTGCAGGGATGCTGAAGGTCACGAGGTTGGTCTCCTGGTCCACGTCGATGACCGGCTCCACTGAGGAGGCCTTCGCTATGCCGGCCTCGGTGGGGTGCACGATCTCCTCCGGGGCGCAGGCAGCGAACGCTGCCAGCGTGAGGACCGCGATGCAGAAATGCTTGAATATGTTTTTCATGACTCTGTCTGATTAAGGATTAATAGCCTTCGTTCTGCGTAAGCGGGAACTCGGTTCCTGCGGTGGCGTCGATCTCTCCCTGGGGGATGGGGAGGTACTTTGCGGAGGGCTTCCAGCCTGCGAGTTTGCCGCGGTCGCCTCCGGTGGTGAAGCCGGGGTCGTCACCGGCGACCAGCACGCTGGCGGCGTCGCCCCAGCGGATGAGGTCCCAGTAGCGCTTGCCCTCTCCGACGAACTCGAGGCGGCGCTCCTGCTTGACGTTGTCAAGCGTCGCGGCCACGTGGTCGGTGAGGCCCGCGCGGTTGTGAACGAGGTTCAGCCAGCCTTCGGCATCGCCGCTGCCATATCCGGAGATGACGAGTTCGGCCGCGTTGAGCAGGCACTCGGCAAAGCGGTAGATGCGGATGTTCTTGTCGTAGTTCAGGTCACCGTCGGCGATCTGGCCGGCATTGGAGGTCTGGCCGACATATTTCTCGAGGAAGTAGCCGGTATCCTGGTAGCGAAGGTTGTAGGAGCCTACTGCAGCCGCGTTCCAGCAGGTGGCGTCCCTGCGGGCGTCGCCGTCGGCGTACATCGACACGGTCGTGGAGGCTACGGTGCAGAATCCCCAGCCGTTGTCATGCGGCGCGGCGGAAGGAGTGCCGTCCGACCAGCCCGAAGGGCCGAGGAGGCGCGGGAGCACGGTGCCGCCGGCATAGATGGGGTTGCCCCAGCTGCGCGCGGAGTTGTCCGAACGGTAGTTGATCTCGTAGATGGACTCGTCGCACCACTCGCCGTCGGCGGAGAAGATGTTGGCGAAGTCGGGGTTGAGGCTGTATTCGCCCGAGTCGATGATCTCCTTCATATAGTTGAGGGCGGCCGGCAGGCGGGATTTGTCGTTCTGGTACATAGCGCACTCGGCGAAGAGCATGTATGCGAATGCCTTGGTCATATATCCGAATTCGGCGGCGGGGCGCTTCATTGGAAGGGCGTTCAGCGCGATGACGCCTTCGAGGTCCGTCATCATCGCCTCGTACACTTCGTCGGCCTTGTACTGCTGGGTGACGAACGGAGCGTCGAGGTTCTCCTCATAATAGGGGACGTTGCCCCAGAACTTCCAGAGCCAGCTGTAGTAGTAAACCCTCAGCAGGCGTGCCTGGGCCTCGTAGGAGACGGCCGTGGAGTGGTCGAGACCCTCGACCCAGCCGATGTACTTGAGGACGTCGTTGCAGCGCTTCACGCCGGAGTATGCGTCGGTCCAGAGACCGGTCATGCAGTCGTTCGGGGTGGCGGAATACTCGGCCATCAGATGCCAGTAATGGTTGTCGTTGCGGTCGGAGCCGCCCGGCCAGATCTGGTCGGCCATGATGTCGCTCATGATGGGGAGCGGGTTGTACGCACCCATCGCCCAGTCAGTCCACTCGAGCGGGTCGTACGCCGCCACGAGGGCCTCGGTGAGGTGGTCCTTGGTGGTGAAGTAATCCTCGATGGGCTCGGCCGTCGGGTTCTCCACGGTGAGGAAGTTGTCGCCGCAGCCGGTGAAAAGTGCCAGTGCCAGGATGGCTGCAGGTATTATGCTGTAATGTTTCATTTTTCGTTCCTCCTTCTTTTAGAATGCCAGGTTGAGACCTACCGAGAAGGTGCGGGCCTGCGGATAGACGCCGTAGTCGATGCCGAGCGAGGTGCCGCCGGAGGCGATCTCAGGATCGTAGCCGTGGTAGGTGGTGAAAGTGAGCAGGTTCTCCGCCGAGGCGAAGATCCTCAGCGAGGAGATAAAGACCGCGCGGGTGATGGAAGCGGGGAGGGTGTATCCCAACTGGATGTTCTTCAGACGGGCATAGGTGCCGTCGTAGACCATCAGGTCGGAGGATACCCAGTTCACGCTGTCGCCGATGACGAAGCGCGGGAGACGGTACGAAGTACCCTCGCCAGTCCAGCGTCCGAGCATATAGGCAGGGAGGTTGGTGTAGGAGATGTCGGCGCGGCGGGTGGCATCGTAGATGTCGTTGCCGATGGTGCCCTGCCAGAGCATCGAGAAGTCGAAGCCCTTCCAGGAAGCGTAGAGGTTCACGCCCCAGGTCCAGTCGGGAGTGCCCTTGCCGAGGTAGGTGCGGTCGGCGTCGGAGATGAGTCCGTCGCCATTGACGTCCACGAAGCGGACGTCGCCGGGCAGTGCGTTGGGCTGGATGAGACCGCCTTCGGAATTGGTGTAATTGCGGACTTCATCGAGGTTCTGGAAGACTCCGGCGGTCTTGTAGCCGTAGAAGTAAGGGAAAGGCATTCCGTTCTCGGCGCGCGAGATGGTGCCGGTGCCCTGGAAGGAGTCGAGGTTGGCCCAACCGGATTCGTTGCCGTACTCAATGAGTTCGTTGTGCAGGTAGGAGAGGTTGCCTCCGATGCGGAAGTTGAAGTCCCTCTTGCTGAACTTGTAGGCGGCTTCGAACTCGACGCCGCTGTTCTCCATGATACCGACGTTGCCGGTAGGCTTGGATTCACCGACGTACGAAGGGATGTTCATCGTCATCAGCATGCCGTCGGTGACTTTCTTGAACCAGTCAACGGTGAAGGTGAAGGAGTTGTGGAACAGTCCGAGGTCGAGGCCGACGTTGGTCTGGATGGACTCCTCCCAGCGCAGGCTCTGGTTGGCGAGGCCGCTGGCCTTCACGCCCTGGATGGTCTCCTCGTTTTCTCCGAAGATGTAGTTGTTGCCGCCGCTGGTGAGGACGGTGTAACCGAAGTTTCCGATGTTCTCGTTTCCGTTCTTACCCCAGGAGAACCTCGCTTTGGCCATTGTTATCCAGGTGGGAAGGTTGAGCCAGGGCTCCCTGTGGATGTTCCATCCGAGGGAGAAGGAAGGGAAGGTGGCCCAGTGGTTGTTGGCGCCGAAGCGGGAAGAACCGTCGCGACGTACCGTGACCTCGGCCATGTAGCGCTCGGCGTAGTTGTAACTTGCACGGAAGAAGTACGAGGCGAGTTTCGCCTTGGCGTTGGGGGCACCCCAGCCGTTGCGCTCGCCGTTCTCCTGGAGGCCGTCGGTGTAACTGATGTACGGCTTCTCGTAACTCTTGAGATGCTGTGCGTTGGCTCCGAGGAAGTCGCTGCTGCTCTCCTTGGCCGACTGGCCGAGCAGGATCGCGAACGAGTGGTCGCCGAAGGTCTTGTCGTAGGTGAGGATGTTCTCTATCTGCCATACGAGGCCCTTGCTGCTCTGGGCGGAAGCCGAGGAGAAAGTGGCCTTGTTGTTGGATCCGAGGTAGAAGAGGGGAGTATAACTGTCATAGCCCCAGAAGGAAAGGTCGGCGCCGTAACTGCTGCGGACGCGGAGTCCGTCGACGATCTGGAGTTCGGCGTTGAAGCCGGCCACGAACTTGTGGCTCCAGTTCTTGGAGCCGGGGAGCGAGAGGCT
>Ga0310786_10009719_pt1 | contig 12163 bp, 14 predicted proteins | sample AusTroGonzalo_MG_FD_203881 | JGI IMG/M metagenome (GOLD analysis project Ga0310786, IMG submission 203881) | Bovine rumen microbial communities from tropical cattle in Woodstock, Queensland, Australia - Gonzalo_03 (v2) (version 2) | ecosystem: Host-associated > Mammals > Digestive system >...
ACCATCTCAATTGTTGTTTTGGTTTTTACAATATTAAACACAATACTCTTGTGCGTATTATTGTCTCATAATTGTCCAAGACATGAATTTGCTGAAAATTGGGCTAATCAAGGATGATACCATACTATGATGATGAAAAAATAGGAATAAAAAAAAGCCCCTCTTGAAATTCAAGAGAGGGCTTATGTTTTCGATAGAAAGGCTACTCTATGAATACAGCATTCTCCTTTTTTATGACCCTGATTATATTGGCAATCAGGACTCCAATTATAGGAGTAATTGATGGAAGTACAGCAATCATACTGATTCTTGCAAAGTCTTTTTCAATAATAGAGAATTCCATGAGTACTAGCACTAGCAAGAATGCCAATGTCGCTCCTATTCCACTAGCACACCAGAAGTTGCTTGGCTTTGACTCATGCCAATCCTTGTAGTTTACTACCTGCAATATTACAGCAAGTGTGACTAGTGTAGATCCTACCGCGGCAATCGTAATTGCTGCTATTGTAGATGAACTAAGTACCAGGGCAGACAGAACTCCTACTACCCAGAGGGAAATTTGCATTACTCTTTCTTTTTTCATGACTTTTATTTTTTTTATTTGACATATTTCTTGTGTTAATAATTATATGTATAATATATAAAAAGTCAATACTAAAAAAGAACACTACTTAATCAAAAAAGCTCCTCCTGAAATTCAAGAGAGAGCCTTGTTGTAATTACAGTTTTCCTTTCTTTCTTCTGATAATTTTCCCTGTTATCCATGTAACCACAGATATCCCTAGGATAATAAACAGAAGCCATTTTATTACTGATGCCTGCGTGGGGTATGCAAAGTCATCAATAAAAAGGAAAATCGGCAAAAATACCGCACAAGATAATAGAAAACCTGAAGATGGGATCCACCAATAATCAGCTGGTTTTCTTGTTTCTTTGTCCGTATTGTTTATCAAAATTACGATAAACAGCACAATGCCTGCAATTACGGACACGACTGTGGCAACAACATATTTTTCCATAGGTGTAAATTTGGTGATTTGTTTGTATTTTTCTGATAAAGAATATATAGAATACAAAATAAATGTCAATATCTTTATATGACATTTTTTTGTTGATATAAAATTCAATATTTTTATAAGTAATAAGACATTCTATTAAATGTAATAAGTAATTTGTATGGACACAGAATCTAAAATATTACAAGATCAACCACTATGAGAGAAATTAATCAAAAAATGATTTTGGTTATATTTTTTTTCGTTTTTGGTTGCTCCAGCATCATATCTAATAAAACTTTTTATATCAAATTCTATATCCGTCGCTGATGTATGAGTACTTTATAGTGTGATATCGCTCATTACCCTATTAAATACATACAATGATCTGGGACTGACTGAGAGTTTGCAATATTTTTTACCAAGGTTTCTAGTAAAAAAACAATATAACTATGTTAAAACATCAATTTATTTAAGTTTAGCGGCACAAATATTCACAGCATTGATAATTGCTTTTATACTACGATTTGCCGCTCCTTGGCTTGCAACTCATTATTTCCATAGTGAAAATGCTGTCATTGCTCTGAAATATTTTTGTTTTTATTTTTTGTGAATTAATTTGTTTCAGACATCACAAAGTATTTTCATAGCTATACAAGATACATTTTCAAACCAATTAATTGAATTTGTGAGGCAATGGTCTATAGTGTGATTTACAATGTTGTTTTTCTTCACATGAAAAGCTAGTGTCGAATGGTATAGTCTAAATTGGGTGTTATGACTGGCAATGTGAATAATTGTAGCTTTGATATTATTTCGTAAAAGGTATTCAAAAGAATTATTACAATGAAAATTTGAATATGAAAAAGAAGTAGCAAAAGATTACGTAAAATATGCTCTACGATGTTTCCTATGATTGGAGATATCTGTAGTATTTGGTAACCTAATCCAACAATTTGTAATAATAATTTTGTGAGCAGAACCAGCCTGATACTATACAAATTTCACAAGTCTTTTTGCAATCGTAAATTTTTTAGTTTGACCTATTTTGCAACTAATTTTTCCAATGGTATCAGAAATTATTGCAAAAAAAGATCATGGGAAATTGAAACTGATTTATTCATTTTTTTATACTTATCTTACTCTAGCTTTAATATTATTGATTAGCTTCCTTATTCCATTGGGTAAAGAAGTATGATATATACTTTTATGAACAAAATTTGCCTTTTCATGAGTCTTATTGTCATACTGAGTAATATTCGCATTATTTTCGATGTTTACGTGGTTTAATTTCAATGTATTAGCATGAATGTGAAAAATAAAGGAAAGGGTGAAATTTATGTGAATAGCATTGATAGTATCGTTGATAACTTTGATTTCTATGAAATGGATTTGAATTTATTGATGAGTACTAGCTTTATGAACTTGATATGTCACGTTATGGTTTTTGAGTTTTAGAGAATTATACAAAGAAAATAAATTTTCTGTTAATTGGAGATTAATAATAAATAATGTGATTATTTGTACCATAATGTGAGTAGCTGTTTGGTATATAAAAGATTGAATGTTTGCATTTGATGATTTGGAAAGATATAGGAATTTGGGTAAACTAGTACTAATTGCTATATGAATGTGATGAATATTTGGATTAGCCAATTTGAAGCAATTTTTGGCTTTGAAAAATGAAATTTTAAAACTTAAGAAATAAAAAAATGCCTCACGATTATGTGGGGCATTGAGGTGTACGATACCTACAAAAATACGGACATTTTTCTGTACAATAATGATGGCTCAAGCATTCTCTCTCTACATCCATCAAGAATTGTGGGTGAGGATTCTCAAATTCTATCAGATTCCATGCACAATATGATTTAAAGCATTCCTTTAATCCATCTAGTGCTTTTTCTTGCTGTCGATAGTAAGATCTTTTCATCTTATCATCTTTTAAGTCGCTGAACTCTATAATCTGAAATTCTTTTAATTTAGATCTTTCAGCATACTCTTTTGCAAGATAGTCATCTGATGACAAAAAGCTCTTGATAAAATCGTTATTTACCATGATACAACGAGCTCTGTAGTTTCGTACCAATTTTGTTACTACAAAACAAAGAAACAGAGCTATCAAAAGCAGTGCTAACACAATTAATAATTTTAAGATCATAACCTATATCTTTTTGTTGTTTATATTTTATTAACTAACGTAGTTATATTTATTTAAATTATGATGTCAAGGCCCTGTAATCCTAAGTAAAGCGAATAATACATGCTTATAGCCTATATTACAATGCGTGACATAATTTTATTACATTAAATATTAATGTATTTCTTCTATCATTTCACTATTTTTACTATATTCCTTATTCCACACCATTTGATCTATAGAAAGTCTAACTGGTGTAGCATTACAAAACTCATCCATTGTAAGTAAAAGAAATCATTTTATTCAAAGCATATTTGAATTTAAATTAAAGTCATTTTGATATATTTTTTGCTTAATTTTTTGTTCTCATACTATATCCAATCATTTTTTTGATATGTAATAATATATATCATGTCCTCACTTATCCTCAAATTCTTCTACCTGATGATCCAACTGATGTATATTTTTTGTACTTTTGTAGTCCAAAAACATTAGATAATCTACCAAAAAATCAATATTTTTGTGGATATTACAAATTTTGTAATAATGGAAATATCATAGTAGTTTATCTAACTCCTCTTTCAAATATCATGCAATATCAAGTTGATATACACGATCTATTATATCTTTTTTCATTACATCTGTCTTGGACATAGTTTATGTATTATAATTTAAATAAATTGATAGGCACTTGCTTTTTTATATAGTTCAACAGATGTATATCATGAGTTATAAGCAAAATTGTCTTTCCCTTTTTATTTAAGTCGATAAAAATATCTGCAACTTTTTGTGTATTTTTTCGATCCAAATTTCATGTAGGTTCATCTGCTATAATAAATTCTGGATCATGAATAACTGCTCTAGCAATATTTACCAATTGTCTTTCTCATCCACTCATTTTGTGGATATCTCTGGCTTCAAATGGTGCTATATTTAGGTCTTTTTTTACTCTATCATATTTTACTTCTATTGTAGATTCTCATAATCAATATATTCTCAAAGGATATATGATGTTATCTTTTACTGACATATTTTTTAGCAATTTGGAATCTTGGAAAATTATTCACATTTTCCTCCTATACAACTGTAAATCTGTTCATTTCAACGTAGACATATCAGTCATCTTGTAAAAAATTGTTTTTTTTGGCGCGGGGATTTTTCATGTCAAGAATTTTGAAAACACAGTCTTACCACTTCATGATTCTCACATCAAGATAGTAAAATCTCATTTGTACAATGAAAAATTAAATTTATCAAATAAATATGATTGTGCGTCAGGAAATCCCCATGTCAATTCATCCACATTAATCAATAGATTATGTTCTTTCTTTTCCATAATAAATTATTATGAATATAAATATACAAAAATAATATTAATCCATTTCTATTTTATTGCAAAAAATCGTATGTAATTTCTATATTATTATTTGACAAATCCTATAAAATAGTGAATTATAATAATATATACATTAAAGATAAAAAAGTCTTGAATTTACGTCAAAATTCTGTATACATTCTGTTGCAATCAAGTCTTACTTGGGTCTATAGCTCAGTTGGTTAGAGCAACCGGCTCATAACCGGTCGGTCCTTGGTTCAAGTCCAAGTAGGCCCACCAAGTAATATGCGGGTGTAACTCAATTGGCTAGAGTTCCTGCCTTCCAAGCAGGTTGTTGCGAGTTCGAGTCTCGTCGCCCGCTCCATTTAAAAAGGATGCCTATGATTAGGTATTTTTTTGTTTAATTAAAATATCTTATTAATTTATACTATTTATTCGCTACTCTCTCCTGATTCAGAAGTTTCTTCATCTTTCTTAGATGAAGATTGTGAGAAAATATCATCTATAGTAATTGCCGGTGTATGACCAGGATGTTTATTCCATTTTCCTATTTTATCATTCAATTTTACAAGATGACTATGAGAGTTGTTCAGTTGATTAGCATTGTTTATTCATTGTTGTTTAGAAATTTTATAAGCTTCTCTTATAAAATCTTCCCTTGTCATATTTTCACGTAATGAATCATATCACTTCATTCCTACTAATGTTTCAATAAATGCATCTTGCTCAGGAATATTTATTCACATTTTCTTAGCCAATACTTCCTCACTACTCAAACTATTTTTCAATGTATCAATACTAACTGGACTTCCACCTGGTATTGGTATGATTGGAGCCGCTGTCATAATTGATTTTGCTCTATCGAATATACCAGTTATTGTTTTGTCAATAAATCAAATTCATGTTTTTAATTCTGCCATTTTCAATACAAAGAACATCAGACAAAGTCATAATATATATACTACCACACCAGCAAATCATTCTTTATATCAATCTAAATTTACATTCAGAAGTCCGTCAATATCCATAGATGAACCATTTTCTTTTGTTGTCATCGTCAGATTTGTATTTGGTATCTCTACTTTGCTAGGTCAATGATCATTATTTATTATACCCTTAATTAATACCATTATTATCAATACTATACTCAATACTCACACCATCAATACTGGCTTAAATATTAATTTCAATATATTTCAAATATTTGTAATTTCTCACAAAAATTTTTCTCATTTAAATTCAAAAAATTTGGCCACTATAATCAATGGCATGGATGGGATAATTAGCCACAAGAGCAAAATTCTCGTCAAATTAAAAATAAACAATAATAACATGATGATAGAATACGCTATAACTACAGCTCAATCTAATCATACAGATAAAAGTAGACTTCCCCGTCATTCACAATCTCCAGGTTTGTGTTTATTAAAATCTTTAAAGTCAAAAACTGCCATACCAATATATATCAATGGTCCAGATAATGAGTCTGTACTAGGTAATATCGTGTCCAATAGTTGATTAATCTCTTCTTCACTAGCAGATTCTCCAGCATGTCATCATGTCTCTACCCTGATATAATCGCTAGTATTGCTATAATCTACTATCAATTTATGGTTATATGCAGATAATACGGTATCTCTTACATTGGACTGAAATTCATCGTCAATTGTCAAAAATTGGGCTGGAAATGATCCAATTGCGGCTGTACATATAGTAGATATATCCAATGCTACTCATACTAAAAACCAACTCATCTGAATTAATATCCCGGCAATTAGTGTATTTTTTATAGTATCTAGAGGTTTTGATTGTACTCAGACTGGAGACAATAAGTTTTTTAATATTGAAAATAAGACTAAAAATCATAGCAAAAAATTTGCAATATTTTTCATCACATTCCAAAACGTCCACAAGGTACCATCTAAATGTAAAAATGTACCATATACAACATCATTTGTCATCAATTTACCAGCTAAATTTGCAAGTAAAATCCATCATCGAGATAAAAATGTCAGTATATTATACAAAAGTTCTACAAATGTATCTTTGGCTGAATTCCCATTACATACTAATTCATCAGCAAAAGTAAATCACGAAAAAATTCAGATTATAGAGAAAATGAGCAACAATATTTTAATATGTTTTTTAAATGATATCTTTCCTATAAAATTTTTTAGCTTTGTTCTCATTCTTCTCATCATTTCGTTTTAAAACCACCATTGGGGTCTAGCTTTGATAGACTTTCAAGCATTTTTGCATCAAAGAACTTATCTAAGTTATCATACAAAGTTTTGTCATCACCTTTTAATTCTTGTGTTTCTTTCTTTTTAGTCAAAGCATCAAGCCTTTCATAATCTGTCTTTAATTTATCAATATAAGTGCTAAATAAATTAAATTTTTCTGTATCATCAGCTTTCATCTTCTTTAAGTCATCTTCTGATACAGTAGATACTGGTTCACCAAAATGACGTTTTTCATAATCTTCTCTACCAAGAATTTCATATATAGGGTTGGTATGCTCTGTACCAGGCATAACATCAACTATATATACTCCATCACTCGTATGTACAGATCATCATATCATTCATTTTGCCCACTCTTTTCGACCAGCATCATTTTGTACTCATATTTCCAGCTCCTGCCTTGTCAAATTCAACGCATCAGCTGAAGTGTGTCACTCAGGCACAGAAGCCACTTCTCTAGCCAATGCTTGGCGACGATCTTCTGCCATTTGTCATACTTCATGGTATGTACCATAGTTTTCTGTCAATCTTTTAAGATCCGCTCCACTTTCATTCATTGTTTTTATTCTACTTACTAATTCTTGCTCATTTGATGTACCAAATATTGGAGATAATAGATTTACTTGAGCGGCAGTAAGAGAAGGTGTCTTACCTTCTTTTAATTCTGATACTACTCTCTCAACAACATTATAAGCAATAGCTCATTCATCTTTCGTATCAGAATACAACCAAGGGAAGCTTTGCTGCATATTTGCTTCACTCGTAGTAGAAAATTGAGTTGTAATTCTATTTGAAAGCATTTGCGGAGCTTTTGACAAAGCATCCCATCACACACGTCATCCACTTGGTAATGGAATAATTGGTGCTGATCCTAACAAAGTTTTTGCATTCTCTCACATAAATTTTCATACACTCTCTCCTGTCTTTCCACATAATTTAATTGCTGTAATCAAAAAGAACCAAATTATACCTGTAGCAAATAAAAGTGTGATAAAATATGCAAAATCATCTAGTCATTGATTTACTAATTTTGTATTCAACTGAATTTCCACTAGTCAAAGTATTGAATATGTATTTTTTTCATCTTTATTTTCTTGGATTCATAATGAATCAAAGACTTCTAAACGTTGTTCACTACGTTTATTGATATCACTTATTGCATTTATAAATATCAGTGACAGACTGATTGCTAATGTAATTATGACCGGGGCAAAGACCAATTTCACGATATTTCATATAGAAAGTTGGTCTGGCAAAGCTTTACTTAGTCATCATAACATATCTCCAAAAACCCGTATCAATATAAGAACTGGTGCCGCAGCTATTACTAATCGTAATATTCATATCCTTACTACTAATATTATTGCTAATCATACTAATGGGGCTATCAAAACCAATGAAAATAGCAGTTTAAACATAAGTGATATAAAATCCTCTACATATGATGTATGTGATCATATGTCTGCAAAAGATTGTATATCCAATAATGATGAATATATAGTGATCAATGGTCATACGTATCCTTTTGATTGTTCTATCAAATTATCTATGGTATAAAGCAATCCAGTTCCGTCTTGTCATACAAAAAAAGGATCATTTCATGTAAGAGATAGTGCTCAATAAATTGAGTCTCATGTATGACATCAACTATACAAAGCCGTATCATCGACCGGTATTATGACACAATTTTGCAATAAAGAATCTAATGTTCATGAATCAATATTGTTGGTATGTTGTGTTAATTGTATCTCATATGTCTTGTTCAACATATCTCCTGTATCACTGATACTATAAATATTTGGGAAAAAACCATCAGCTTCTCAAGATAATACATGTTTGTATCTATATGGTCGTCATCATACTGCACAATATCATGTATCTACATAAAATCAGGTATTTGATGCTGCATTCCAGATATATGGAGTCTTGGCTCATACTATATATGATCATGAAAGTGGAAAATTGTTTACTATTTTACAATCTGAAATTTTATGCTCTCAATAAGTATAATAAACCTCATAATCCATACCTCTAGTACTTGATGATGCATTTATGTGCAAAGACATTATAGGTTTATTGCTATATTGCGGATTTGATTGTAATACTGTAAATGGTAATCATCATACCGCATATGTCAAAATCGTAGATACATCGATAATAGCTGCTACCAAAAACCGACTCATCTGGATTAAAATTCATGATATCAACGTCTTTTTAATTACTTCTATTGGTTTCCATTTTTTGTCTTCCAAGCCAACTGCTGATAATAAATTTCTCAAAATAGCATATAAAACAAAAAATCACAGTGCGAAATTAGCGATATTTTTCATAATATTCCATAATGACCACAATGGTGCATCTAAATGTAGCCATGTACCATATACCAATGAATTATCCAAAGTAATTCAGCATACGAATATCAATGGCCATAAAAACACATATGCAATTTTTATAATTTCAGAAGCAATTTCGTTAAAGTTCCTAATTTTTGTCTCTGCATCCAAAACTCAATCATCCGCAAAACAAATTGATCATGCTGAGAAAACCATATATCATATAAACAATATAATCAAAACACATACCACTCTGTGGAATATTTTCGATGTAACAATCTTTTTTATAAAATCTAATTTCATATTTTTATTTTTGAATCATAAATAATTTATACACACTAATTATAATGTAAAAATTTTATTATTCAAAAATCTGTAAATTATTGAAAAAAATATTTAACCAAAAATGTAAAAAAATGATATAATAATATATAATATAAATATTTTTTAATTTTAAAAAAATACCATCTCTGGTATTATTCTAAATTTGGGCCAAGAGGGATTCGAACCCTCGACCACTCCCGCTAAAGCGGGATTGCTCTAACGACTGAGCTTTATAAATATCTTTCAATATGTCATGATCTTTTTATCTCCCTTTCTAAAATTATAGCTTCTGTCTTAGTCTTACATTCTATGAATTTAACCAACTCCCAATCTCATAATTCTCTCGTTGTCTTTGTTGTTCACTTTCTATGCTCTATCAATCTTTTTTCTAAATCTCAAGTATATCCTACATAGTATCTTTTTCATTTTAATATGTACACTCATCGGCTTTCCATTTGAATTTTTATTTTAAATAAAAATACCAATCTATGGTATTTCAATCAAACTTGGGCCAAGAGGGATTCGAACCCTCGACCACCGCCTTAAAAGGGCGTTGCTCTACCGACTGAGCTATTGGCCCACATCTTTCACTGTGGATGTCTCAACCCTCGATCACTCCCGCTTTAGCGGGATTGCTCACCAGAACTGAGCTATTGGCCCACATCTTTCATTGTGGATGTCTCAACACTCGATCACTCCCGCTTTAGCGGGATTGCTCACCAGAACTGAGCTATTGGCCCACTGAAACCTAGCTCACACATATGTGTGAGCTATTTATAATTATTTCATTAAATAAATCAACGCATTTTTTTATATAATTTTGCATTTATTCTAATTTTCGTCTTTGTACCATCTTCTAATACAACATTCTTGTATATCAAATTTGGTTTAAATGTCCTTTTTGTGGCTCTCATACTGTGAGATCTATTATTTCAAGATCTTGTACCCTTTCCTGTAAAATCACATATTCTTGGCATTTTTAATTTAATTACTTTACTAAAATACTACTCTGCTACTTCATCATTTGCTGTACCTGCTGGATTCTCATTTCACTCAACATTTTCTGCTTCATCTTGTAATTGCATGATTGTAACTACTGGTAATTCTCAATCTTCTTTTGCTACTACTCATTGTGGCAAATTCAAATCTTTTACGAATATTACAGTATTTACATCATTCAAATCAGCTACATTTACTACTATCTCTTTTGGAAGATCTTTTGGTAAAGATTCGATTACCAAAGCATCTTTTACCAACTGAATATTTCATTGTCACAATTTTACAATTGGAGATAATTCTTCTCATTCTAATACAATAGATACTTCTGCAGAAACCTTCTCTCATTTTTTGATACCAAGGAAATCTACATGTAATACTGTATCCATTACTGGATCCAATTGATAATCATGAATCAACACCATTTCTTCTATTCCATCTCATTCTAATGTAACAGGTGTACTGTGACCTGCTTCTCTAAACAACTTTACAAATTCATTTTTATCACATGTAATTGATATTGGATTTTCCAAATGTTTTCCATATATGGTTGCAGGTACTTTACCTGTCCTCCTTAATTTTCTTACATGCTTTCATTTTATATTACGAGGTTCAACCTTTAATTTCATTTTATAACTTATATCATAATTTAAAATATTTTATACTATTCTGCAGCTGTCTCTGTTGCCTCTGGAGCTGGAGTCTCTGCTACAGGTTCTACTGGAGCTGTCTCCTCTACTTTTTCTTCTATTTTTTCTACTACTTTTCCCTCTGCTTTTGGAGCTTCAGGTTTTTTTATCAAATCCAACAAGTTTGTATTTCTATTTGAAGATTCGATAATACTCTTGAATCTAGCATCTTTTCCAATTTTTTCTCTAATATAATATAGTTTTGATCTCCTGATTTTGTAATCATCCAACAAAAGTACTTTATCAAAATTTGGGAAAGATAAAGGATAAATTTTTTCAATAGTCATCCTTGCTACTTCACCTCTAACTGTAAATGTACCATCAGGTTGATTTGGATTTTTTACTTTAATAACCAATCATTTGAATTTCCATATCCTTTTTGTATCTCATTCTCATACTATTTCGTGGATTTCCAAAAACATACCAGGCCTTACAGGCAAGATAGGTGTCTGATTTTTATTGTGAATATTTTTCAATCTATTATAATTCATTGTGCTTTTTATCAACTAATAAAACAAAGATAAACATACATATTATTTTTTACTGTTTACTACTTTTGCTTTCCATTTTTTCTGTTGTTCCAACATTTTTCTAGTATCCATGATAACAACTTTTTCTACTCTACAAAGAGCTTTATTTAGCTTTTTTTTAGCCATTGTCCTTAATCTTGCCATTATGCATTAATTTTAGCAGATAAATCTTTCAATCATTTTCTATCCAAAGCTTCCTTGATTTGTCACATTGTGATTCCATATTTTTTTAATCTTGATAATGCTTTAGATTTTGCATCTACAACTCGTTTTGTCTCTCATTGTTTTGCTTCTTTTTTCAAAATCAAAATATATCGTTCTATAGCGTTTTTATATTTTTTACCAGATTTGTTCTTTTTCCAATTCAATCCGACTAAGAAACGTTTTATTTTTCTTCAGTTCGTATCTCACATAATAATTAACAATTAAGAATTAAAAATTAACAATTAATAACTAAGCTTATTAATTATTAATTAACATATTTTGCCATATAAGCAAAAGCTTTGTTTGCATCAGCCATCTTATGAGTTTCTTCTTTCTTCTTTACAGCAGCTCATTGATTTGCATATGCAGCTAA
>Ga0310786_10009721_pt1 | contig 12161 bp, 9 predicted proteins | sample AusTroGonzalo_MG_FD_203881 | JGI IMG/M metagenome (GOLD analysis project Ga0310786, IMG submission 203881) | Bovine rumen microbial communities from tropical cattle in Woodstock, Queensland, Australia - Gonzalo_03 (v2) (version 2) | ecosystem: Host-associated > Mammals > Digestive system >...
GGCAGGAATTACTTCGGCATCGGGAACTTCTTCTACAGCAGGCTTTTCTTCAGCCTCTCCGGATGTCTCTTCAGCAGTCTGGGCGTCTTTCTTATCATCCTTCTTCTCAGTGATGATGATTATGAGGCTGCAGGTGAGGATGCTGAAAAGGACGGTGGCGTATGCCACATCTTGTATGGCCTGACATGCTTCAATCATCTTGGCTGAAGCGTGGGTGGCCTGCGCCCATTGCAGAGGCAGTGAAGAAAGCACTGCGGCAACCAGACCTTTGGGGCCGAGGACTCTCATCAGGCGGCGGTCTCTTCTCGAGATGCCTTTCTTGCCCATGAGGGACATGGTGACAAACCTTGTCGCGAACATCAGGGCTGTGAACAACGCTCCGACGAGAAGGTAGTGCCAGTTGTTGAAACGTATGCTGATGCCGACATATACGAAGAAATATGTCTGCAGGATGAAGACGATCTCTGAATAGAAGTTGCGGTCGTTTGCATTCAGACTGATGTCGTCAGCCCTGTCGGTAAAGGATTTCTTGGCGATAGGGGACATGTGGTAGTTGGCTGTCGCAATACCGAAGGCAAGGATGGCCATACCGCCGTTCAGCCCGATGAGGTTGGTGACGCCGTAGATGATGAAGGCGAGGGCGAAGGTGGTGAACATCGAGTTGCTAAGCTCAGTCAGCAGGTTCTTGAGGATGACGATCCATGCGTAACCCACGATGATACCGATCGCTATTGACCCGAGCATTGAAAGGACGATGTTCCAAGCGATGTCGCTGGCATCAATGTCGCCTGTGCCAAAGCTCTCGAGCAGGGCCATTGCGATGATCAGGCAGACGATGTCGCTCAGCGCAGCTTCGAGGTTGAGGATGGTCGAAGCCCTTTCAGAAGGCTTCAACTGGTTGACCATAGGTATCACCACGGCTGATGAAGTGCCGCCCAAAGCGGCTCCGAGGAAGCAGCACTGGACGAAGTTGAGGTGGAGCAGGTACTGCCCGAGCAGGATGGCGATGCCGGTGATCACCACATAGTTCAGAAGGGTGGCAAGCAGGGCCGGGCCTATGGAGTTGCCAAGCACCTTGAGGTCGAGCGTCGTGCCGCTCTGGAACAGGATGCAGATGAGGGTTATGGTCGTGAACACGCTGCCGACCTTGCCGAAGGAATCCGGACTGATAAGGTGGGTGACCGGGCCGAGCAGAAGGCCTATGAGCATCAGCAGCAGAACGCTGGGAATTCTTGTCTTGGGGAATGCTGCGCCGAAGATATGTGCGAAGAATATCAGAAGACCCAGCGAAATCAGAATAATCGAAATATCCATATTAGTTGGTTTTCTTAACCTGTTCGAATAATGCTTCAACAAATCTATTAAAATTCTTACATTTGTTAAAACCTAAATAACTACCAAATGAAAAAGATTTTATTTAAAGTCCTGGCTGTCATAGCTGTGGTCCTTCTGGCCGGCAGCACCCAGCTTCAGGCTCAGAATCTTCTTAAAGGCCTCAAAGACGCTGCAACAAAAGCTGTCAACAACGCAACAGGCAGTTCTTCTACTTCCTCTTCATCAGCAGCATCGGCTGCGACAGGAGCTGTCAGCAAAGCTGTTCCAGCAGCTAAAGGCAAGACTTATTATGTCAGCGTATCTACCGGCTCTGCACGTGCTGACGGTCTGACTCCCCAGACTGCTATGAAGGATTTGCAGAAAGCCATCGATACCGCAGAAGACAACGATGAGATCAGGGTGGCTGAAGGCAACTACCTCGGTAACCTCGACCGCGGTTACATTGAGATCGGAAAATTCGGTGACGCGACTCACGACTTGGGCAAGTTCATAAGCATTTACGGTGGCTATTCAACCGATTTCAGCGAGCGTGACGTCATCAAGCACATCACCAAGCTGCAGCCTACCGACCAGAAATTCATCGCCCCTCTTTTCAATATAAACGCCCGCAGGCCTTATGGTTATACAGGACCTGTCGGCACTGTAGTCATCGACGGTCTTGTATTCGACCTTGGTGAGAACAACCGCTATTGTGTCGCCAATGTGGATCTGGAAATTACCGGTACTCCCAACGAAGGAGTCCTTACGGGCCGTTTCGTAGAGCCGGATGCTTCGCCCAACTGTCCCATCGTCGGAACATCAAGCGGAGATGAATATGGTCTTCACATGGATGTTGAAGGCAATGTCCGCATTTCAAACTGCATTTTCGTGAACTGCCGTGACTACGGCATCCAGGCTCTGATGGGTAAAGGCCACATGGAGATTTGCAACAATATCTTCATCGCTTGCCGCTACGCCGCCTGCCAGGTCAAGGGTAATGTAAAGGACGCCGACATTCCTGAGGTTTCCCTTGAATTCCATCACAACACAGTCCTCTTCACATGGACCCGTACAAAAGCTTTCGAAGACATGGGCCAGGGCTTCCGTTTCATGAACGGTATCCGCACCATCGACGTGCATAACAACATCTTCGGCTGCAACAGCAACTGCGGTGTCGAGAGAGTTTTCTATGAGTCAACAAGCGCTATGGAGAAGGCCAAGATCAGCAACCTCTACGACAACTACTTCTTTGCCAACAAACGCGACCTCGAGCTCGCTTCTTCAGGAGCAGCTACGATCTCAGTTCCCGCTTCAAGGATTGATGAAGCCGAGCAGATTGGACCGAAATATGAAGGAAACAAAGAATTGCCCGAGAGCGAGACAGCCTTCGTCGAAGCTATCGACCAGCCTTATCTCCAGGGTTTCATGAGCCTGTCTATGATTCAGTCTCAGAGCTACAATGCCAATTCGGCTGCCAATCAGGTTAACCGCATGTTCGGCCTGAACCAGCAGGGTACCGAGATTGTCCGTCCGAGCATGTACTGCAACAAATATCCTTGGGAAAAAGCCAAAGATTTGTTCGGCAAAGTTGCCGGATACGGAGCTCAGATGCCGAAATAATCATTATACGGCAATTGTCAAAAATACGGGGTTTCGTGGTGAGACCCCGTTTTTTTATCACATAAATTGCCTTTGTCTGTGAAAAATGATTTATTTTTGTTCCAATTTGTAAAATCCCACATATTTAAAACAATGTCAACAGTCAAGTTTTATCGCGAGGACCATCAGGTTCCTCTTGAGATGCACAAAGTGCGTATCGTGCAGAAGTTATATCTCTTACCGGTAGAAGAGCGTCAAAAGAAGATGGAAGAAGCCGGAAACAACACCTTCCTGCTTCACAATAAAGATATTTACATGGACATGCTGACCGACTCCGGCGTAAATGCCATGAGTGACAACCAGCAGGCAGCTATGTTCCAGGCAGACGACGCCTACGCAGGTTCAGAGACCTTCTACAGGCTCAAGAAAGCGATAAAGGAGACTATGGGCCTTGATGACATGCTCCCCGCACACCAGGGACGTGCCTGCGAGAATATCATCGCTGAGGCTTTCTGCAAGCCCGGTGACCTCGTGCCTATGAACTTCCACTTCACCACCGCAAAGGCGCATATCACCCGCGTCGGTGCCGATGTAGTAGAGCTCGTGGCTCAGAAGGGTCTTGACGCCAACAATCTCGACCCCTTCAAGGGCGATTTCGATATCCCCCGCCTGAAACAGTTCATCAAGGATCACCGCAGCCAGATTCAGTGGCTCCGTATCGAGACCGGTACCAACCTTATCGGAGGTCAACCCATTTCAGCAGCAAATATCCTCGAGGTTGCAGCCATCTGCAAGAAGGAAGGCATCATATGCGTGATGGATGCTTCTCTTCTTCAGGACAACCTCCACTTCATCAAGACCAGGGAAGAAGCATACAAGAATAAGACTATCAAGGAAATAATGCATGAGCTCTGTGCAGCAGTTGACATTGTCTACTTCTCTGCCCGCAAGCTTGGTTTCGCTCGCGGCGGCTGCATCTGCTCAAACAACCAGGAGCTGATGCTCCGCATGAAGGAATACGTTCCTCTCTTCGAAGGCTTCCTCACCTACGGTGGTATGGAGGTCCGTTCAATGGAAGCTATCGCAGTCGGTCTCTACGAGACTCTTGACGAAGAATATATCAACCAGGGCCCGCTCTTTATCGAGCATATGGTCAACGAACTCCACGAGTATGGCGTGCCTGTCGTAAGGCCTGCCGGCGGTCTTGGTGTCCACCTGAATGCAAGCGAGTTCTTCCCTGATATGCCGCACAACCAGTATCCTGCCGGTGCCCTTGGTGCAGCAATGTATATTGCCGGAGGTATCCGCGGTATGGAGCGCGGTACCATCAGCGAGCAGCGCGAGCGTGACGGAAGCGAGCGTTATGCCGCTCTCGAGCTTCTCCGTCTTGCAGTGCCTCGCCGTGTGTTCACACTCTCTCAACTTGAATATGTTGCTGACCGCGTCAAGTGGGTATGGGACAACCGTAAACTCATCGGTGGTCTGAGATTCGTCGAGGAGCCGAGCGTACTTCGCTTCTTCTTCGGCCGTCTTGAGCCTGTCAGCGACTGGCAGCAGAAGCTTGTCAAGAAGTTCCGCGCAGATTTCGGCGACAGCCTCTAGCATTATGCTTGGCACCATAGTAAATACATGCACGATTATTCTGGGCTCCGTCATTGGGGCCCAGGTGCATCGTGGTGTCAAAGAGAAATACAAAGAAGCCGTCTTTACGGCTTTGGGTCTGGCGTGCCTCGGCATCGGCCTCGGCGCCACGATCCGCAATATGCCGAACAGCGAGTTCCCCGTGCTGTTCATCCTTGCCATGGCCATCGGCAGCGTAGTCGGCACATGGCTTAAAATCGACGACCGCTTCCATGCCCTCGTCGACAAACTCGGCAACCGCAAAGGTACTGCTCCCTCCACCGGTAGGGCTTCTCTGGCCGAAGGTCTTTCGACAGCCTGCCTGCTTTACTGCGTCGGTCCTCTTTCGATGCTCGGGCCGGTGACAAGTGCGTTGCAGGGCGACAACACGTTGCTCTTTACCAATGCCACCCTCGACTTCGTGTCGTCATTCGTCTTTGCATCGACCTACGGCATCGGCATGGCGCTAGCCGCTCCGGTGCTGTTCTGCTGGCAGGGGTTGTTCTACCTCATAGCGAAGATATCCGCTTCAGCCATCAGCGACGCGCTGATGTGCGAGCTTCTCATAGTAGGAGGCCTTATAATAACGGCATCGGGCCTTTCCCTTCTGAAAATTCGTCAGGGAAAGACCCTCGATATGCTTCCGGCTCTTCTGGTACCGGTTCTTTGGTTTGTGGGCAAATGGCTGATAGGGCTTATCGCCGCTTAGCCTGCCCTGCCATTACATAATCTCGCAGACTTTATTGAAAATCTCCTCGATGGTGCCGACGCCGTTGACTTCACGGTATTTGCCCTGGGCCTTATAGAAATCGATTACGGGCTCAGTCTTTTCATGATAAGTCTTGATGCGGTTTTCGATTACTTCGTCCTTGGTGTCGTCAGGACGGTTCTCTTCCATCGCGCGGTGACGGATGCGCTCCTTGACCATTTCGTCGTTGATAGAGATCGACAGCACTGAAGTAACGCTCTGGCCGAGGCCGTCAAGCATCATGTCAAGAGCAGCAGCTTGCTGTGTCGTGCGCGGGAAACCGTCGAAGAGGAAGCCGGGAACTGAAGGATTGTTCTCGATTTCGCTTTTGATCATTCCAATGACTACGGTGTCGGGAACAAGCGCTCCCTGCTCGATGAGTGATTTGGCTTTGAGGCCAAGCGGAGTGCCGGCTGCCATTTCCTTGCGGAGCAAATCACCGGTGGATACGTGGTGGAAACCGAATTTTTCAACGAGGAGTTTGGCCTGAGTGCCTTTGCCTGCACCCGGAGGGCCGAAGAGGATGTAATATTTCATAATGTTGTCAGATTGATTTTCATCGAGTATGTATAGTCCCGGAATATTCCGGCCAAGCTGGTTGTAGTCCAGACCGAAACCAACGACAAATTTGTTCTGGATTTCCATCCCGACATAATCCAGCTTGCGGTCATAATGGTAAACGTCGGGCTTTGTGAACATCGTGCATATCTTGACGACTTTTGCTCCTCTGAAGGCCAGATGCTCGCAGAGTTTGATAATGGTGTTGCCGGTGTCGACGATATCTTCAATAAGGATGACGTCACGCCCATCAACATCTGTGGTAAGTCCGAGCACGTCTTTGATGTTTCCGGTAGAGCGGGTGCCTTCGTAGGATGTCACCCTGATCGCTGCCAGTTCGCAGGGGAATTCAAGCTTTGTGAGCAAGTATCCTGAAAAGACGATGGAGCCGTTGAGCACGCAGAGAACAACGGGCACCTTGCCGGAATCCTTGTAGTCGGCGTTGATTTTCGCGGCTACTTCATCGACGGCTTTCAGCAATGTATTCTGGGAGATGTAGGGTATGAAATATTTGTCGTGTAGTTTGACTCTTTTGTTCATGACATAACGTTTTTACGAATTCACAAATTTAAATTAATTTTGCATTATCTCATACCGAAAAAACTATGAAACCTATCGTAAGCATCATCATGGGAAGCATGTCTGACATGCCGGTCATGAAGTCCGCTGCCGAATTCTTCGACAGCATGGAGATTCCCTTTGAAATCAATGCCCTCAGCGCTCACCGCACTCCCGACCAGGTCGCCGAGTTCGCCAAAGGTGCTGCGGCAAGAGGCATCAAGGTGATTATTGCCGGTGCCGGCGGTGCTGCCCATCTTCCCGGAGTCATCGCAGCTTCCACTCCGCTCCCGGTGATAGGTGTGCCCATCAAGTCTTCCAACTCTATGGACGGTTGGGATTCAGTCCTTTCTATACTTCAGATGCCGTCAGGCATACCTGTAGCCACCATGGCTCTTGACGGTGCCAAGAATGCTGCCATCTTCGCGCTTCAGATACTTGCCGCCGGAGATGAGGCTTACATGCAGCGTATGAAGGCCTTCAAGGCTGAGCTGGCTGGCAAGATTGCCAAGGCCAACGAGGATTTGAAAGAAGTCTCTTTCAAGTTCAAGACAAATTAAGCGGATATAAGTACTTAAAAGCGGCTATTGACATTTCCTTCCCGTAGCTTCGTGCTATGAGAAGGTTGGCAGTCATATTGTGTTTGCTTGTGCTAATGGTTCCGGCAGGAGCTCAGGATGTGCCCCGCAGCATCACGGATATTCTGGAGCAGCTGCAGGAGTCTGAATCCTCCGCGGCTTCGGAGGAGTTGCTGCAATGGTACGAGTCTTTGCTGCTGAACCCCTTGAATCTGAATGCCGCCACCCGCAGCCGGCTTGAAGAGTTGCGGCTGCTGTCGTTGTTCCAGATTGAAAGTCTGCTGGAATACCGGGAGGAATACGGAGACATCCTGTCGTTCTCTGAGCTGGCTGTGGTGGACGGTTTCAACAATGAGCTGGTGGAGCTGCTGAAGCCCTTCATCACTCTTGAGGAGGGGAACGGCGGGCGCAATGCTGCTTGGTCGCAGCTCCGCACAAGGCTGAAATGGAAAAACTCCCAGCAAGGGCTTTACCGCTATGCCAGATATCTCGGCGGAGCGGGGCGCTTCAGCTATGGTGCTACTTTCGAAAGCGATGCCCAGGAAAGCCTGTTGCCCGATTTTATCTCTGCGCACCTCCAGTACGATGCAGGCCGTTTCAAACTGCTGCTCGGCGATTTTTCCGCAGGATATGGGCAGGGGCTGGCGATGGACAAGTCCTTTTCAATGTCTGCCCTTGGCAGCCCTGCGGCCATTATCAAGCGCAAGCATGATTTCAAGGGCTATACTGCAACCGGAGAGAATGATGCCCTGAGGGGCCTTGCGACTTCAGTGGATTTCGGGGCTGCAGGCCGTCTTCAGGCGTTCTTTTCAGCCGCGACGCTCGATGCGACGACGACCGACAGCACCTACACTTCACTGCCAGCCACAGGATATCACAGGACTGATTTCCAGAAGTCCCAGAAGGATGCGCTGCGCGAATTCACAGGCTGCCTCAACTATACTGTCGAGACCGACAGGCTGCTGCTGTCTCTGACTGCGGTTGGCTATGGTTTCAACAAGCGAAATGCCCGCAGGGTGCAGGAATACAACCGTTACCAGATGTACGACGGAATGTACGGCAATCTGGCCTTGTCAGCCCTCTACAGCACGGGGCACTGCCGATTTTACGGAGAGGCTGCCCTGGATTTGAAGGGTACGCCGGCCGCACTTGCAGGGCTTGTCTGGTCGCCAGGTTACAATTTCGAAAGTTCGGTGCAGCTCCGATACTATCCAAAGGAATACATTGCCGGCCATGCCGGTGCATATTCGTCGCTCTCTACGGTGAGCAACCAGTACGGCATCCTTGTAAATCTGCTGGCAAGGCCGTTCGACGGTTTCACGGTCACTGCGATGGGCGATGCGGCATACCACCCGCATGTGCGTTACCGCATCGACAGCCCGTCTTTCGTTGCAGCTCTGAAAGCCAGATGCGAATATGCCGCCGACGACTGGTCGGTGTATCTGCAGGACAATTATACCTTCAAAGATTATGAGGATAGTCACAAGCATTCTATGAAGGTTTATGTAGCATTCCGGCCATGGCGGCGGCTGTCTCTTTCATGCCGTGGCGATTATGTACTGCTGCTGAAAGGAGCTCAGGAGGGTGGAGTATACGGCTATAGGCTCGAAAAGGGATTGGGCGCGTCGCTGCGTGCCGAGGCACGAATATCAGATGCAATTGCATTATGGAGCAGCGTCACATATTTCGATTCGGCTTCGTCAAATACCAGTATCTATGCCTACGAGAAGGACCTGCCACAGACATTTTCGGTGGTTTCATACAGTGGCAGAGGGCTGACGGCCAGCCTGCTTGCGACGCTCGATCTATTTGCGGGTTTCAGGCTGTCGCTGAAGGCGTCAGTGACCGATTTTGCACACGACGACAAAGACCGCGTCTTCGAGGTCCGCGGCCAGATAGACTGGAGTTTCTGAATTACGGAACTATGATGCGCAGGGCCTGCGGAATCATAGAGACGGTGACGGGCGTGAAGCCCACGGCCTCTCCGTCCACTTCCACCTTGGCAAAGGGGAAAGACTCGACATGCACTTCTTTCGCCTTGGTGTGGATGACCTGCTTGATGGTATAGATATCACCGGAATAAAGCTTCTTGATGCTGAAGATGACTTTGAGTTTCGGTATCTTTTTGATGACCGTAACTTCCAGCAGACCGTCATCCGGGAGTGCCTCCGGGGTCTGGATCATTCCGCCACCAGAGTATTTGCCGATGCCGAAAGCGGTGGAGAAGACAGGCCCTTCGAAAATACGCTCGCCGTCCACGTCAATCTTGAAACGCTTGTTGGTATAACCGAAGAAGGCTCTGAGCAATCCTCTGACATACAGGCTGCTGCCTGTCTTCCCGGCGTCTTTGTACCCGTCAACTTTGAAGCATACGTTAGCGTCGAATCCAAGACCTCCGATGTTGACCATGAAACGTGTGTTCTCCTTGCCGTTTTTCATCGAATGTACTTCGGCGAGGTCCTGCACTTTCGTGTGGCCTTTGGCAATTAGGTCGACTGCCTGTTTATGGTCGGTTGTCACTCCCCATTCGCGGCCCCAGTCATTGCCTGTGCCGACGGGAATCACTGCGAGCGTTACATCAGGGTCGTGTTTGTTGAGGCTCATTATGCCTGAGACGACTTCGTGGATGGTGCCGTCACCGCCGACTGCTATGAATTTGCGGTAACCTTCCTGATAAGCCTGCTTCACCAGGTCGATGGAGTTGTATTTGAACCGGGATGTTTCACTTGAGAACTGGATGCCTGCGGCTGTCAGAAGGTCGCTGATTTCGTTCCATTCTCTGCTCCCGCGACCGCTTCCGGCGTTGGGGTTGACGATTACTTTCCAGATGTCTTGCATTGTTTCGACGATATGCCTTATTGTCGCGTTTTCAAATGTAGCATAATTAAGGATAATAAGCAAAGATTTTATAAATTTGCCAGATATAGTTCTAATCAGCATTCTATCAAAATGGGAAAGGTAATAGCCATAGCAAATCAAAAGGGAGGAGTTGGAAAAACCACTACAGCCATCAATCTGGCGGCATCTTTGGCCGTGATGGAGAAGAAGACTTTGTTGATTGATGCCGACCCGCAGGCGAATACGACTTCGGGCCTGAATTTCAATCCTGACTCTGATTCGATGAGGACCCTTTATGAAGTGCTGATTGGGCAAATCGACATCAACGAGACACTGCTGGATACAGACCTTCAGTTTTTACAGGTCGTGCCTTCGCACATCAATCTCGTCGGTGCTGAAATCGAGCTGCTGAACGTCGACCAGCGTGAGTCTGTGCTGAAGAGCCGTCTTGCCGGCATCAGGGATGAATATGACTATGTCATCATCGACTGTTCTCCCTCTCTCGGCCTGATCACCGTCAATGCCCTGACCGCAGCCGACAGCGTGATTATACCTGTCCAGCCCGAGTATTTCGCCCTCGAAGGTCTAGGCAAGCTGCTTAACACCATCAAGCTTGTACAGAACAAGCTGAATCCTACGCTTTCGATCGAAGGCTTCCTGTTCACGATGTTCGACAGCCGCCTGAGACTGCACAACCAGGTGGTGGATGAGGTCAAGAGCCATTTCTCAGACATGGTGTTCAAGACTATGATCAGCCGCAATGTCCGTCTCAGCGAGGCTCCGTCCCACGGCAAGCCGGCGATTCTATATGATGTGATTTCTTCAGGCTCAAACAACTACATGAGCCTTGCCCAGGAAATAGTTAAAAAGAATTCGAAATGACCACGACCAAAAGAAACGCACTCGGCAGGGGGCTCGGCGCCTTGCTCCAGGATGCAGAAACGATACAGCGCAACAGCGAAAAGGCAGTGGCTTCGGCCACCAAGCAGGAGTCTGCCGGCGTAGAACTGCCGTTGGAAGAGATTTCTCCCAATCCCTACCAGCCCCGTACTTCTTTTGACGAAGAGTCGATCAACGAACTGGCGGATTCCATCCGCACCATAGGCATAGTCCAGCCCATCACTGTCCGCAAGGTCGCTGAGGGCCGCTACCAGATTATTTCAGGTGAACGCCGTTTCCGCGCAGCGAAGATGGCGGGTCTGAAAACTATTCCTTCCTACATCAGGGAAACCGACGATTCCGGCATGCTGGAGATGGCCATCGTGGAGAATATCCAGCGCGAGAACCTCGACGCCGTGGAAACTGCGTTGAGCTTCCGCCGGTTGATGGAAGAATGTGGCTTCACCCAAGAGCAGATGGCCGACAGGGTAGGGAAGAAGAGGGCTACTGTGGCCAATTACCTCAGGCTGCTCGGTCTGCCGGCTGAGATCCAGAAAGCTCTGAAGGTCGGCCGTATCTCTGTGGGGCATGCCAAAGCTCTGCTATCCCTTCCGGACGAAGAGGCTCAGATGGAGATGTGTACGAAATGCGTGGCCGGCGACTGGTCTGTCCGCAAGCTTGAACAAAAGGTGAGGGACAGGCTGCTCAACCTCGACAAGAAAGAGGCTCCTGTCCAGAAAGAGCTGCCGGATGCGTATTACCGTGTTCTCGAGATAGTTGGTAAATATTTCCGCAACGATATCTCCTTGAAAAGGGGAGCTGACGGAAGCGGACGCATGACTATACGTTTCAAAGGCGACGAAGAAATCGCACGGTTTTTGAAGGCGTTGGAAAACAATATAATTTAACGGATCCCAGGTGCGCAAGTTCATAACATCCATAATCCTTTTATGTGCTGTCTGCTTCAGCGCTTGCGCACAATTCACGCAGAACAACAGTATCGGCGGCCCTCCCGGCCAGAACGTCCAGTCGGGCGTCAATCCTGAAAGCGACGTTGTCGCAGACACCACTGCCGGCTTTTCAATAAAGTCGATGGTGAGAGGCCTGCTTCGAAAGGAAGAGCTCAAGACAGGATATGCGCTTGCCAGCAATGCAATCCTTCCAGGCGTCATGCAGGTCTACAACAAAGACTACTGGAAACTCCCGATAATCTATGGAGGTATAGGCAGCGGCATATATTTCGGTGTCCAGAACAAGAAACAATACGCTGCGACAGGCGAAAAGAAATATGCGACGATTTCGGCTCTTGCTTTCGCAGGTGCCGGCGCTGTATACTGGGGTACCTTGCTCGACGGCGTAATAAGCTTCCCTACCGACGCGAAGCCGGATCCGGCTAAGGCTGCCATCTATTCGGCTCTGCTGCCCGGCTTGGGCCAGGCATACAACGGCGACTGGTGGCACATTCCTAT
>Ga0310786_10009722_pt1 | contig 12161 bp, 7 predicted proteins | sample AusTroGonzalo_MG_FD_203881 | JGI IMG/M metagenome (GOLD analysis project Ga0310786, IMG submission 203881) | Bovine rumen microbial communities from tropical cattle in Woodstock, Queensland, Australia - Gonzalo_03 (v2) (version 2) | ecosystem: Host-associated > Mammals > Digestive system >...
AGCATCAGTGCCCTTGCTGGAACGGTCGAAGCCTACACCCTGCTTGTCGGCCTTGTGGTAGTAAACGGGACACCATTCCAACGGATAGCTCTTAATGAAGCCGTCAGGCTCAGGACCGTAATGGTGGTCGAACTTAAAGATATGATGCAATCCCAGCGGCATCATGTAGTCAACACAAGCCTCACGACTCTCAGCCATGATGCCAGCTACTGTGGACACAAACTGTGCATTGGTAGTAAAGGTCTGCTGCAGCCACTCACGGGCAATCTTATCGCTGGCCAATGACGGATTCCATGCCAGACGGCCAAAGGCATACCAGTTGGCTTGCGAGAAGTGGTGACCACACCAGTTCTTGTCGAGTCCGATATTGGCCACACCAGCAATACCTTTCAACGAACGTGGATTGACCTGCGAGAAGAACTCCTGCCACATAGGAGCGAGGTATACCAGATGACGAGACTGCCCGAGATACTCCTGTGTAATCTGCAACTCCACCATATTGGGCGTCTGCTTGATTTGGTCGAAGATAGGACTGTACGGCTCACGGGGCTGGAAGTCCAATGGACCGTTCTTGGTCTGCAGAATGACATTGTCGCGGAACTGGCCATCCAGTGGTTTGAACTCCGATACAGCCTGCTTCACACGGTCTTCACCCTTGTGGTTGGCACCATAGACGAAGCAACGCCACATCACGATGCCTTTGTAAGGCTTCAGCGCATCTGCCAACATGTTGGCACCATCGGCATGACTACGCTTGTAGTCGCCAGGACCTGGCTGTCCCTCACTATTAGCCTTGACCAGGAAACCACCAAAGTCAGGAATAAGCTTGTAGATTTCCTTGGCTTTCTTCTTCCACCATTTTGCAACCGACTTGTCAAGGGGATCAGCTGTCTTGGTATCGCCTAGTGCCATCGGAGAGGCGAAGTTGATAGACAGATATACCTTGATATGGTAGGGACGCAGAATGTCGGCAATCTTCTTCACCTCCTTCAGATAGGGAGCCGTCAGCATCTTAGGCGATGCGTTGACATTGTTCAATACCGTACCATTGATACCGATAGAGGCGTTGGCACGGGCATACTCTTTTATCAGTTGAGAGTTGAAAGTTGAAAGTTGACCGTTCTCTAACTTCCAGAAGATGCTCTCGCCAGCATAGCCACGCTCAATGCTGCCATCAAGGTTGTCCCAATGGTTCAGCAGGCGCAATGAGAAGGCGGGGTGTGTCTCCATATTCGTATCGCCACGCAGCAGGGCATAGGTACCATACAGCAGACCAGCCTCACGACGGGCAGACAGCGTGGAGCCATCGAAGCGGTAGCCGTCGTCGTCGGGCATCGTAGCATCGAGCTTCAAGGCAATGCGTTCTCCCTGATAATAGGTCTCTAACTCCTGCTTTGCTATTTCAATGGTAGGCGACTTGCTGTCGCAGATGACCTTAGCTTTGTTGACAGGCTGATAGCGCAGCCATAACTGGTGACCATCCTCAGCACTCATGCTGACGGTGGCCATGATAGTGAATAATGATAATAGCAGTTGCTTCATGATGGTGTTTTATTGCTTCAAAAGATTGAGTGGCTGCTGTGGAGCCAGTGCATTAGAGGTCTTCTCCGTATATTCCTTCAATGCCAGAGGCAGGGTTGCCTTGATGTCACGACTTGAGAAACCGATACGGAAAGTATAGGTACCTGCCTCTGTGAGCCACTGTGAGGCAGCCTCATCGAAGCTGGCCAAATCACGGAGCAGGAGGCTCATGGTCAGTGTCTGACTCTCACCAGGTTTCAATTCGCGGGTCTTGGCAAAGGCCTTCAACTCCTGAGCAGGCTTCTCCAGCTTGCCTTTCGGTGCCTGGACATAAACCTGTACGACTTCCTTACCAGCGACACTGCCGGTATTCTTCACCGTGACGGTGATGTCAACCAGATTGCCACGACTCTTTACTGTTGGCTTCGTGAGTTCAAAAGTAGTATAGCTGAGACCAAAACCGAAAGGATAAGCCACCTCACGGTTGAAGGTATCGAAGAAACGGTAACCCACATAGATGTCCTCCTCATGGTTGGTATAGGCATGTCCTGGGATGGGGGCCTTGTTGCCTACCATCAACTCAAAGGTATAGGCATCGAGATTGCCTGGGAAGTTCTTTGTTGAGGCATGGTCGGTGGCAGCGATAGGCCATGTCATGGTGAGCTTGGCCGAAGGATTCACCTTACCTGTCAGAATGTCGGCAATAGAGTTACCGCCTTCCTCACCAGGTTGCCAAGCACAGAGGATAGCGTCAGGATAACCGCTCCACGATGCAGTCTCAATCACAGAGCCACTATTGATGATAACGATGACGGGTTTACCGGCAGCATGGAACGCGTTGCACACATCAGTAATGAGGGCACGCTCCTCAGGAATCAGGTTGAACTCGGTCTCGATATCGCGGTCGATACCTTCACCAGCCTGACGGCCAATGGTGATGATAGCAGCATCGGCAGCCTGTACTTCCTTGTTGATGGCAATGGGTGACAGTCCTATTTCGGGATATTTCTGCTGACCCATCATCTCTGTCTGGAACCACTTGGCAGGGTGACGCTCAGCCTGGAACTTCACACGAGCATAGTCGATATATTTACGGTATATCTCAGTCAGCGTAGGCGACGACTGGATACCAATGTTCTTCAAACCCTGAAGCATGTCGACGACATAGGGAGGATGTACACATCCTGAACCTGTACCACCGCTGAGGAAGTCGTAAGAGTTCTCACCAAAGAGCGCCACAGTCTTGATAGCACCAGACTTCCAAGGAAGCACGCCATTGTTCTTCAGCAGCACGATACCCTCGGTAGCACTCTGACGCGTAATCAAGGCATGTGCCTCTAAGTCGGGCTTATTGGAAGCAGGATATTGGTTAAAGCTCGGTGTCTTGACGATATATTCCAGCATGCGGCGTACGTTACGGTCCACATCGGTCATGCTGAGCTTACCACTCTTCACACCAGCGATGATTTCCTGAATCTGGGCGGGCTGACCAGGCTCCATCAGGTCGTTGCCGGCCTGCACCTCAGCAATAGTGGGCAGTCCCTCACGGATACCAATCCAGTCGGTCATCACAATGCCCTTGTAGCCCCAGTCATCACGAAGAATCTTGGTCAAAAGGTCGTGGTTACCCATCGAGAACTGACCATTCACCTTGTTATACGATGCCATGATTGTCCACGGATTACTCTCGCGTACAGCAATCTCAAAGCCACGCAGATAAATCTCACGGGCAGCACGCTGGCTGACACGCTCATCCACACTGGTACGGTCGGTCTCCTGTGAGTTAACGGCAAAATGCTTGGCAGACACACCAGCACCCTGGCTCTGTACACCTTGGATATATGCAGCAGCAATCTTACCAGTCAGCAGAGGGTCCTCACTGTAATATTCGAAGTTACGGCCACACAGCGGATTACGATGCAGGTTCATACCTGGACCGAGGATGACGTCACAACGGTATTCCTTGGTCTCGTTACCGATAGCCTCACCCACCTGCTTCACCAACTCTGTGTTCCACGTTGATGCCAGACAGGTACCGATAGGGAATGCAGTGGCATAGTAAGTCTGATTAGTACCTTTTCGGGTGGGGTCGATACGTACACCCGCAGGACCGTCAGTAAGTACGGTGGCAGGAATACCTAAGCGTGGAATAGCCGGCGAAGTACCGGCAGCACCAGCCACGAGGTCGGCTTCGCCACCCACCACGGCACCAGTACCGAAGAAGTTGTTAGCACCACCAACCAAAAGTTTGGCTTTTTCTTCCAGAGTCATCGCCTGCAATACCTCATCGATATTATCAGCACGCAGTTGAGGAGTTTGTGCATCCATTGTTGTAGTTGTTAGTAAGGCCGTAAAGCCCAGCATAATTAGTTGTTTGGGGTTCATATAATAAATCGTTTGGTTTTTATTACATCATAGGTAGTCACGTAATCAGTTTACAAATGTACGGTTTTTTTGCGACATGACCAAATTTTCCTGATTTTATTTGTTTTTTTCCACGTTTTGAGCTACCTTTGCGCAACAAAAAGAAATACTACCAGAAAACTATGAATAAGAAAGTACTACTCTTTGCAATGCTGATGGCAGCTGCCACAGCAGTACAGGCTAAGATACGCCTACCCCACATGATTAGTGATAATATGGTCATTCAGCAACAGAGCGATGTTCGTCTGTGGGGCTGGGCAAAAGCTGGCAAGAAGGTGACAGCGACAGTATCCTGGTCAGACCAAAAGGTTGAGACTAAAGCCAACAAGGAAGGGCGTTGGCTGTTGACGGTCAAGTCACCAAATGCCTCGTACGAACCGTTGAGCATCACGTTGGAGGACGGTGATGGAAAGGTCACTATCAATAATGTACTCGCAGGCGAGGTATGGGTCTGCGCCGGTCAGTCAAATATGGAGATGCCTGTCAAGGGGTTTGGCATGTGTCCCGTCAAAGACTATAACCACCATGTGGTAGATGCCGTCAACTCCAAGGGTGTCCGCAGTCTTAAGATTCCCAGCGTGATGAGCAGCAAGCCCTTGGACGATGCCAACTGTGAGTGGCGTCCCTGTTCTCCCAAGACCGTTGGTGATTTTTCTGCTACGGGTTACTTCTTTGCCCGCCTATTAAGTCGCACGCTTGACATTCCTGTGGGTATCATCGAAGCCAACAAGGGTGGTACGCGTGTAGAGAGCTGGCTAACCAAGGAGAATTTGGAGAAATACACTAATGACCCCACTGACTCAGTGGCTATCTGCCAGAAATGGCCGGAGTGGGATTATCACCGCTCTCTGTTGTGGGGAAATGGTACCTTCAATCCCATCCTGAACTATACTGTAAAAGGCATTATCTACTATCAGGGATGTTCGAATGTGGGTGATCCTGGTGATCAATACTCAGAGCGTTTGCAGTTGCTGGTTGCGCAGTGGCGTAGTCAGTTCGATCTCGGCGCTATACCTTTCTACTTTGTACAGATAGCACCCTGGGCATATGATGATGGTGACGTCAACGCCATCAGTGGCGCTCTGTTGCGTGAACAGCAGTTCAAGGCCGCTCAGATGATACCCAACAGTTCACTGGTATGTACCAATGACCTGGTCTATCCATATGAGTATTCTCAGATACACCCCACTCAGAAGCAAGAGGTGGGAGAACGCCTGGCCTTTACAGCATTGAATCGTGACTACGGCTACGAGACCGTTCAATACAAGAGCTCATCATACAAGGATATGACCATCAAGAACGACACCGTATTCATCCACACGCAAGACAACTACTGGTGTGATGCGCCCTTCGAGCAAATGCAGGGTTTCGAGGTGGCAGGTGAAGACCGTGTGTTCTATCCTGCTGAAGCCAAGCATTTCTGGCAGGCTGGCGGAGGCTATTGGGACGAAGCCATTGCCATCACCTCGTCAAAAGTTAAGAAGCCTGTTGCCGTACGTTACTGCTTCAAGAACTTCCAGCTTGGTAATGTCAAGAACGGTGGCAACCTTCCGCTATTCCCCTTCAGAACAGACAATTGGTAATGGAGCACCCACTAGAGAAATTCAAATACTGTCCTGTGTGTGGCAGTAGTCATTTTGAGGTCAACAACTTCAAAAGCAAGAAATGCGAGGACTGCGGCTTCACTTATTATGCCAATCCGTGTTCTGCCACAGCGGCCTTTATCATTAACGACCGCGACGAGCTACTGGTAGTAAGGCGTGCCAAGGATCCAGCCAAAGGAACCCTCGACCTGCCTGGTGGCTTCTGTGACATGTACGAAACCGTGGAGGATGGTATGCGTCGTGAGATCAAGGAAGAGACGGGTCTCGATATCAAAAACATCGAGTACCTCTTTTCATCTCCCAATGTCTATATGTACAGCGGCATGGGTGTCCACACCCTTGACATGGACTTCTTGGTTCATGTACACGGTGATTCTGTCACCGTGAAAGCTGCTGACGATGCTGCCGAAGCAATATGGATACCTATTAACAAAGTTAATCCTGCCGAGTTTGGGCTAACAAGCATCCGTAATGCTGTCATTCGTTTTTTGACAGAAATGTTAAGAAAATAAAAAAACTACTATATAAATAAGGTGTAACCAAAACTTTTGCTTACTTTTGCCGCCCGAAAGTCGACATTAGTCCACTTTTCAGTTTTCAGAAAATATAAAAGCAAATAAGAAATATGCAAAAGAATTTGGTGATTGTAGAGTCTCCTGCCAAGGCAAAAACCATTGAGAAATTCCTTGGTAGCGACTATAAGGTAATGTCGAGCTACGGTCATATCCGCGACTTGAAAAAGAAGGAGATGAGTATCGATACCGGTACGCTCGAACCCGAATACGAGATTCCTGAGGAGAAAGAGAAACTCGTCAAGGAGCTGAAAAGCAACGCACAGAAGGCAGAGAAGGTCTGGCTCGCATCCGATGAAGACCGCGAGGGAGAAGCCATCTCATGGCACTTGTGTGAGGTGTTGGGATTGGATGAAGAGAAAACCAACCGTATCGTATTCCACGAAATCACCAAACCTGCTATTCTGAAAGCCATCGACACACCACGCCATCTGGATATGAATCTGGTGAATGCCCAGCAGGCTCGTCGTGTACTCGATCGTCTGGTAGGTTTTAAGTTGTCACCCGTGCTATGGCGTAAAGTAAAGCCCGCCCTGTCAGCAGGACGTGTGCAGAGCGTCGCCGTGCGTCTCATCGTAGAGCGCGAGCGCGAGATTCAGAACTTCCAAAGTGAGGCATACTATAGCGTTGCAGGCATCTTTGCCATTACCAATGCCGATGGTTCGCAGACGGAGGTAAAAGCCACCTTGGCTCAGCGTCTGAAGACCCACGAAGAGGTGGAGCAGTTCCTGCAGAAATGTGTCGACGCTACTTATGCCGTAGAGTCTGTCAGCAAGAAACCGCTGAAGCGCACTCCCGCACCCCCTTTCACCACTTCTACACTCCAACAGGAGGCTGCCCGTAAGTTGGGCTTCACCGTATCACAGACCATGATGGTTGCCCAGCACCTCTATGAGCACGGACAGATTACCTACATGCGTACTGACTCAGTGAACCTCTCTGGTCTGTGTATCAACGCCAGCAAAGAAGAGATTATCAAGCTCTATGGTGAGGAATACAGCAAGGTACGCCAGTACCACACCAGTTCCAAGGGTGCTCAGGAAGCTCACGAAGCCATCCGTCCTACCTATATGGACCGTACGGAGATTGAGGGTACAGCCCAGGAGCGCAAACTCTACGAGCTCATCTGGAAGCGCACCATCGCCAGTCAGATGGCTGATGCAGAGATAGAGAAGACTACCGTCAATATTTCTATCAGTGGTACTGACGAGCAGTTCGTAGCTCAGGGAGAGGTTATCAAGTTCGACGGTTTCTTCAAGGTTTACCGCGAATCTGTTGACGATGACGACACACAGGATGAGGAGAGCCACATCCTGCCCCCGTTGAAGAAAGGCATGGCACTGACCCGTCGTGAGATTCAGGCTACTGAGCGTTTCAGCCAAGGTCCTCAGCGCTATACGGAGGCTTCTTTGGTACACAAGCTGGAAGAATTGGGCATTGGCCGTCCGTCAACTTACGCCCCCACCATCTCTACCATCCAGCAGCGCGAGTATGTGCACAAGGGTGACAAGAAAGGCGAGGAGCGCAGCTATACTATCGACACCTTAAAGGGCAAGCTTATCACACAGAAGACACGCAAGGAGATGGCGGGTTCTGACAAGGGTAAGCTACTTCCATCAGATATTGGTATCGTCGTCAACGACTTCCTGATGAAGTATTTCCCCACCATTATGGACTATAACTTCACCGCTAAGGTTGAGCAGGACTTCGATAAGATTGCCGAAGGTACTGAGTCATGGACTGGCATGCTGAAGGGATTCTATAAGAAGTTCGAGCCGACAGTGGAGAAGACCATGAATGCCCGTCAGGAACGTAAGGCCGGTGAACGTCAGTTGGGTAAAGACCCCAAGAGCGGCAAACCCGTCTTCGTCAAGATTGGTCGCTTCGGTCCTGTGGTACAGATTGGCTCTGCTGAAGATAACGAGAAACCTCTGTTCGCCCAGCTACCCAGCGATAAGAGCATGGAGGCACTGACGCTGGAGGAAGCACTGGAGCTGTTCCAGTTGCCACGTACCTTAGGTGATTTCGAGGGCTCACCAGTTACCATCGGTGCTGGTCGCTTTGGTCCATACATCCTGCACCAGAAGAAGTACACCTCACTGCCCAAAGGCACTGATCCGATGGCTATCACCCTTGAAGAGGCTGTCAGCCTCATCAATGAGAAGCGCCAGCAGGAGAACCAGAAGCACATGAAGATCTTTGTAGAGGATGCTAAACTGGAACTTCTCAACGGTCGCTATGGTCCCTATCTGGCTTACGACGGTAAGAACTATCGCATCCCCAAGAACCTGCATGCCAAGGCTACCGAGCTGACCTATACGGAGTGCATGGCTATCATTGAAAAGCAGAAGAAATGAGGCGCATCATCCTGATAGGCTATATGGGGTCTGGTAAGACCACCGTGGGAAAAGCTCTCTCCAAGGAGACGGGCATGATGTTCTACGACCTCGACTGGTATATCGAGAGTCGCATGCGCAAAACGGTCTCGCAGATCTTTGCAGAGCGCGGCGAGGAAGGTTTCAGACAAATTGAATACAACATGCTGCACGAGGTTGCAGAGTTTGAGGATGTCATCATCAGTTGTGGTGGTGGCACCCCATGCTTTTTTGACAACATGGACTATCTGAACCAACAAGGTGACGTAGTCTATCTGAAAGCTACTCCTGAGACACTCTATAAACACCTGCTCATGGCTAAGGTTGAGCGCCCACTACTGAAGGACAAGAGTCCTGAGGAACTGATAGCCTATATCACTGACCACCTCAAAGAGCGTGCACCCTTCTATGAGAAGGCTCGTTATACTCTTGACGTTAACGTGCTCGACAACCACGACAAGATTGCTGTCAGCGTAGAGCGCATCAAATCACTACTATCCCTATAATCATTAGACCCATCAAACCCATCAAGATATGAAGAAATGGACCATCGAAGACTCTAAGGAGCTCTACAACATCAACGGTTGGGGAACCAGCTACTTCGGTATTAACGACGAAGGCGACATCTATGTCACTCCTTGTAAGGACGACACACAGATAGACCTGCGTGAAGTGATGGACGAACTGGCACTGCGTGATGTGCAGGCGCCTGTGCTCCTGCGCTTCCCCGACATCCTGGACAATCGTATCGAGAAGACGTGGAGTTGCTTTAAGAAGGCTGCCAAGGAGTATGACTACAAGGCAGAGAACTATGTGGTGTTCCCCATCAAGGTCAACCAGATGCAACCCGTCGTTGAGGAGATTATCTCGCACGGTCGCAAGTTTAACCTCGGCATTGAGGCTGGTTCCAAGCCTGAACTGCATGCCGTCATTGCCGTACAGTGTCAGAGCGACAGCATCATCATCTGTAACGGTTACAAGGACCAGTCATATATCGAACTGGCCCTGTTGGCACAGAAGATGGGTAAACGCATCTTTATTGTTGTGGAGAAGCTGAACGAGCTGGATATCATTGCCCGTGAGGCCAAGAAACTGGGTGTGCGTCCGAATATCGGCATCCGCATCAAGCTAGCCAGCAGTGGTAGCGGCAAATGGGAAGAAAGCGGCGGCGATGCTTCTAAGTTCGGACTGACCAGTGCTGAGTTGCTGGAGGCCCTTGATCTGCTGGAGAAGAAGGAGATGAAAGACTGTCTGCGCCTCATCCACTTCCATATCGGTTCACAGATTACGAAGATCCGTCGCATACAGACCGCCCTTCGTGAGGCCTCACAGTTCTATGTGCAACTGCACAAGATGGGTTATAACGTAGACTTTGTAGACTGTGGTGGCGGACTGGGTGTCGACTACGACGGCACACGCTCACCATCGAGTGAGTCGTCTGTCAACTACTCCATCCAGGAGTATGTCAACGACTGTATCTATACCTTTGTCGAGGCTGCCAACAAGAACGACCTGCCCCACCCCAACCTGATTACGGAGAGCGGACGCTCACTGGCTGCACACCACTCAGTGCTCGTCATCGACGTGCTGGAGACAGCCTCACTGCCTGAGATGCCTGAGGAGTTTGAGCCTGACGAGAACTCTCATCAGTTGGTAAAAGACCTCTATGAGATTTGGGATAACCTCAGCCCACGCAACGTCCTCGAAGACTGGCACGATGCGGAACAGATACGTGAGGAGGTGCTCGACCTCTTCTCGCACGGTATTGTCGACCTGAAGACACGCGCTGAGATCGAGGCGATGTACTGGAGTGTCTGTCATGAGATTCACGCCCTCGCCAAGAACTTGAAGCATGTTCCCGAGGAGCTGATGAACATCGACAAGCTGTTGGCAGACAAATACTTCTGCAACTTCTCACTGTTCCAGTCGCTGCCTGACTCATGGGCTATCGACCAGATATTCCCCATCATGCCTATCCAGCGTCTGAACGAGCGTCCTACCCGCAACGCCACTATCCAGGATATTACCTGCGACTCTGACGGCAAGATAGCCAACTTCGCTACCAACCGCCATAACTCGCACTCGCTGCCCGTACATACACTCAAGAGAAATGAGAAATATTACCTAGGCGTGTTCCTCGTGGGGGCCTATCAGGAGATTCTCGGTGACATGCACAACCTCTTTGGTGACACCACGGCGGTACACATCTCCGTGAAGGATGGCAAGTACCATATCGACCAGATCTTCGACGGTGAGACGGTAGAAGAGGTGCTGGAGTACGTACAATACAATCCCAAAAAGCTGGTGCGCCAGTTGGAGATCTGGGTAACTAAGAGCGTCAAGGACGGTCGCATCACCTTGGAAGAGGGTAAGGAGTTCCTCTCGAACTACCGTTCAGGACTCTATGGCTATACCTATCTGGAATAACTCGAAACATCGATAATAAATGATGAAGGAGAAACTGACAATAGTAAAGGTTGGAGGAGCTGTGGTCGAAGACGAACTGCAGCTCTCTCAATTGCTGCGCGACTTCTCCGCTATTGAGGGTCGCAAGGTATTGGTACATGGTGGTGGTCGTAAAGCTACCAAGATGGCCGAGCGCCTAGGTATCGAGACACAGATGGTTAACGGTCGCCGCATCACTGACGCCGCCATGTTGGAAGTAGTCACCATGGTGTATGGCGGACTGGTCAATAAAAACCTCGTAGCACGCCTGCAGGCTAATGGTGTCAACGCCCTTGGACTGACGGGTGCCGATGCTGACGCCATCCGCAGCCACAAGCGCCCACCGCTTGTGGTCGACGGTTCCCCCGTCGACTTTGGCTACGTTGGCGACGTAGACCGCGCTGACGGACAGATGTTGAGCCGACTCATCGAGGCTGGCATTACCCCCGTCATGGCTCCGTTAACCCACGATGGCGAAGGACATATCCTCAACACCAATGCTGACACCATCGCCTCAGAGACCGCCAAGGCGCTGGCTCCCCTCTATGACGTCACCCTCATCTTCTCGTTTGAGAAGAAAGGTGTGCTCCGCAATCCCGATGACGACGACAGCGTGATTCCCACCATCACCCATGCCGACTTCGAACGCTACAAAGCTGACGGCACCATCAGTGGTGGCATGCTGCCCAAGATAGAGAATGCCCTCAGTGCTGTTGATGCTGGTGTCGGTCGCGTCATCATTACGTTGGCTACGGCCATCGATGGTCAGCACGGCACAGTGATTAAAGATATAGGCTAATACCCAACAGCCCAATAGCTACCTACCTATGATAAGTTTCCATACCGATATCCTGCCGTTGAAGAACGAGCTCTACCGTTTGGCACTCCGCATCACGATGAATGCTGCGGACGCTGAGGATGTCGTGCAGGAAACGATGATGAAGGTGTGGAACCGTCGCGACCAGTGGGATCAGATAGAGTCGATAGAGGCCTTCTGTCTGACCATCTGCCGTAACCTCTCATTAGATAAGGTACGTCGCATGGACAACCAGGCACAGACATTGGATGCTGCCTATGACCCAAAAGATCAGGGGGTAGCCTCTAACCCTGAGGAGCAAGCCATACAAAGCGACCGTGTCCGACTGGTACGCCAAATGATTAGTCAGCTACCTGAAAAACAGCGCAGTTGCATGCAGTTGCGCGACATGGAGGGCAAGAGC
>Ga0310786_10009723_pt1 | contig 12160 bp, 10 predicted proteins | sample AusTroGonzalo_MG_FD_203881 | JGI IMG/M metagenome (GOLD analysis project Ga0310786, IMG submission 203881) | Bovine rumen microbial communities from tropical cattle in Woodstock, Queensland, Australia - Gonzalo_03 (v2) (version 2) | ecosystem: Host-associated > Mammals > Digestive system >...
TCAACGAAGAGGCCTGGGGATTGAAGAAGATGGCTTATGCTATTCAGAAGAAGTCTACAGGTTTCTACTGCCTGATAGAGTTCAAGGCTGAGCCAGAAGTGATTAAGACATTGGAGACTGCCTATCGTCGTGACGAGAAGGTGATTCGTTTCCAGACTGTTAAACTCGACAAGTATGCCGCAGAGTACGCCGTGAAGCGTCGCGCCAAGCTTGGTAAAAAAGAAGAGGAGGCTTAAATTATGGCAGAACAGAGTGAAATCCGCTATTTGAATGCTCCTTCTATCGACACAAAGAAGAAGAAGTATTGCCGCTTCAAGAAGAGTGGTATCAAGTACATCGACTACAAAGATCCCGAGTTCCTGAAGAAGTTCCTGAACGAGCAGGGTAAGATTCTGCCCCGCCGTATCACGGGCACCTCTCTGAAGTATCAGCGCCGCGTGGCTCAGGCCGTCAAGCGCGCCCGCCAGATTGCGCTGCTGCCTTACGTAACTGACATGATGAAGTAAACTTTAAGGAGGACAACGCATTATGGAGATTATACTGAAAGAAGATATTATCGGTCTGGGATTTAAGAACGATATTGTAAACGTGAAGTCAGGTTATGGCCGTAACTACCTGATTCCTCAGGGTAAGGGTGTTATCGCTTCTGCTTCTGCAAAGAAAGTGCTTGCCGAGAACCTGAAGCAGCAGGCTCACAAGCTGGCTGCCCAGAAGGCTGCAGCCGAGGAGCGTGCCAAGGTGCTTGAGGGCGTGGCTCTTGAGATTGCCGCCAAGGTAAGTATTACCGGTCAGCTCTACGGTTCAGTAGGTACTGCTCAGGTGGCCGAGGAACTGGCAAAGCTGGGTAAGGAGGTTGACCGCAAGCTCATTACCATGAAGGATGCCAAGAAGGTGGGCGACTATGTGGCCCTGGTTCACTTCCACAAAGAGGTTACCGTCGAGATTCCCGTCAAGGTTGTGGCTGAGAACGCAGAGGAACTGAAGGCCGCCGCTCAGGAGGCTAAGGCTGCCGCTGCTGCTCCTGTGGTTGAGGAAGCTCCTGCTGAAGAGGCTCCCGTCGAGGAAGCTCCCGAAGCTCCCGTCGAGGAAGAGGAAACACCTGCAGCTGAGTAAATATTTTAATAAACAAATAAATAATTAATCCGCTGTAAGGCAATCTTTATTTATTAAACATTAAATCCCGGTGGCTCGCCATCGGGATTTTCCATGTTTATTGTTTACGAAACGTTCTTCAGTCGCTGTAATGCTTAGAACGGCAGGTCGTCGGCTGAACCTTCGCCTGGTGCCGGTTCCTGTGTCGGTGGGAAGGGAGCTGCTGAGTCTGCGACAGGAGCAGCGACGGGCTGCTGTGGCGGGAAGGGAACAGCACCTGGAACAGCGTCGGCTCCGGGAACGCCACCGGCGGGAGGAATGACGGCACCGTGTAGCACATTGAAGGCACGGACATCGTTGAACCAACGGCCATTGTATTCGTGGGCATCAATGTCGAACTGCACAGTGATGTCCTCACCGTTCTGAATGTTGAACTGACGGATGCGGTCTTCGCCGAATACGCGGAAGACGCAACGTTTCGGATATTGCCCTGGTACTTCGATGACATAATCTTGTGACATCCATGAGCTACCTGTGCGTGCTGACACGCCACTCTGTGCTGGTAATACAGCAATGATTCTACCTGTTAATTCCATATAATATAATGTATTAATTTGTTGTTTTATTCATTTTGCGACTGCGAAATTACTAAAAATAGTTTGAAAACAACAATTTTTCTCCCTAATTTTTTTTAATCACGCAGATTTTTCTTATCTTTGTGGTCAAATTCAAGAAAACTAATAGAACAGATATTATGAGATTTACAGTTTCGAGCACAGCTTTGAGCAGCAAACTGGTGGCTCTGTCAAGAGTCATCAACAGTAAAAACGCATTACCCATCCTCGGCGATTTCGTCTTTGAGATCGATGGACAGACGCTACACCTGACAGCGTCGGACAGTGAGAACACCATGCAGACCGAGGTGGAATTGACCGAGTGCGACGGTAACGGACGCTTTGCCATCGGCAACCACGACCTGTTGGAGGCAGTGAAGGGATTCTCCGAGCAACCCATCACGCTCGACATCGACCAAGAGGCAAACCTGGCTAAGATCAGCTACCAGAACGGTCTCTTCTCACTGCCTATAGAGAATGCCGATGAATTTCCCGTGGCACAGACGGTAGGAGATGGTGCGACAACCATCACCATTCCCAATGCACTGCTGAGCGACAACATCAACCGCTCGCTCTTTGCAACGGCACAAGACGAGTTGCGCCCCGTCATGAACGGTATCTACTTTGACCTGACGCCTGATTGCCTGGCTATTGTGGCCAGCGACGGTCATAAGCTGGTGCGCAACAAGGTCTTCACCGTCAAGAGCGACGTGCCCTCATCGTTCATCCTGCCCAAGAAACCCGCCACACTGCTGAAGAACCTTTTAGGCCGTGACGGTGGCGACGTCACCATCAGGTACGACGAGCGCAATGCCGAAATCAACTACGGCGACGGCATCCTGCAGTGCCGGCTCATTGAGGGACGCTACCCGAACTACAACTCCGTTATTCCGCAGAACAATCCCAACGAGCTGCGCTGCGACCGCAACGGACTGTTGGCAGCACTGCGCCGTGTACAGCCTTTCGCCAACGATTCGAGTAATCTCATCCGCTTCCACGTCGAAGGTTCCACGCTGCAGCTTGACGCCGAGGACTACGACTTCTCGAAGACGGCTACGGAGCGCATGACCTGCGACTACAACGGTCAGCCCATGAGCATCGGTTTCAAGGGTTCGTCGTTCATCGATATTCTGGGCAATTTCTCCTGCTCCGAGGTTATCATCCAGTTGGCAGACCCCAGCCGTGCCGGTCTTGTCCTGCCTTCTGAGCAGCCGGAGAACCAGGATGTGCTCATGCTGATGATGCCCATGCTCATCAATGATTGATTTTGAAGTTTGAAATTTCAAAGGTTATAATGAAACTGAACTTGCAAAAACCACTCGTCATCTTCGACTTGGAGACGACGGGTCTTGACTTGGTGAAAGACCGGGTCATACAGCTGTCATACATAAAGATCTACCCTGACGGGCGCGAGGAGCGTGGCAACGAACTGATCAATCCGGAGCAGCCCATCGAGGCAATCATCACACAGCTGACGGGCATCTCTGACGAAGACGTCAAGGATAAGCCCACGTTCAAGCAGCTGGCAGCCAAGCTGAACAATGTGTTCACCGGCTGCGACATTGCCGGGTTCAACTCCAACCACTTCGACGTGCCCCTGTTGGCAGAAGAGTTCCTGCGTGCCGGCATCGACTTCGACTTCTCGAAGTGCCGCCTCATCGACGCACAGACCATCTTCCACAAGATGGAACGCCGTAACCTGGCCGCTGCCTACAAGTTCTACTGCGGACGGAAGATGGAGGAAGACTTCGAGGCCCACCGTGCCGACCAGGACACCGAGGCAACCTATCGGGTGCTGATGGGCGAACTGGACAAGTATGCCCCTGGGGCCAACGAAGACCCGGAGAAGGTGTTGGAGAACGACATGGACAAGCTGGCTGAGTTCTCGAAGATAAATGACAACGTCGATTTCGCCGGACGCATCGTCTGGGCAGAGGTTAACGGCGTCAGAACCGAGGTGTTCAACTTCGGTAAGCACAAGGGCAAGCCTGTCAGCGACGTGCTGCGCTTCGATCCCGGCTACTACAGCTGGATTCTGGGTGGCGAATTTACCTACAACACGAAGCAGGTGCTTACCCGCATCCGGCTGCGTGAAGCGCAGGCGCTGCGCTAATGCGCTTCGATAAGGGATAAAGGATAAAGGATAAAGGAGAAGGGATAAAGGATAAAGGAGAAGGGATAAGGGATAAAGGAGAAGGGATAAAGGAGAAGGGAGAAGGGATAAATGTTGAAGGGAAAGAAGGTTGTACTGGGCATTACGGGGTCGATAGCGGCTTATAAGGCGTGCCAGATTATCCGTCTGCTGAAGAAGGCCGGTGCCGAAGTGCAGGTGGTTATTACGCCGGCAGGCAAGGAGTTCATCACACCGATAACGCTGTCGGCACTGTCGCAGAATCCAGTTATCAGCGACTTCTTCGCCCAGCGCGACGGCACGTGGCACTCGCACGTGGCCCTCGGCCTATGGGCTGACACCATGCTCATTGCCCCTGCTACGGCCTCGACCATCGGCAAGATGGCCAATGGCGTGGCCGACAACATGCTCATTACCACCTATCTTTCGATGAAGGCTCCCGTGTTCGTGGCTCCAGCTATGGATCTCGACATGTATGCCCATCCCACGACGCAGCAGAACCTCGACCGCCTGCGCTCTTTCGGCAACCATATTATCGAGCCTCAGAGCGGCTTCCTCGCCAGCGGACTGGAGGGCAAAGGGCGCATGGAAGAGCCGGAAGTCATCGTCGAAGAACTGTCCAAGTTCTTCAATTCACCGGCATCAGCTGATTCTTACGTCCCTTCGGAAGCAAGTGACCAGATATCAGGCGTTTCACCCTTCACGCTTCACCCATCACTTGAAAAGAAACGAATACTCATCACAGCCGGTCCTACATACGAGAAGATTGACCCTGTAAGGTTCATCGGTAATTACTCCAGTGGCAAGATGGGCTTTGCACTGGCTGAAGAGTGCGCCCGCCGTGGAGCTGAGGTGACGCTCGTGGCCGGTCCTGTCAGCATGCAGTGCTCAGCTCCCGGCATCAGGCGTATCGACGTGGAGTCGGCTGACGAGATGCTGGCTGCCGCTACCGAGGCTTTCGACACCTGCGATGCAGCCATCCTCTGTGCTGCTGTGGCCGACTATAAGCCTGAGACCGTGGCTACACAGAAAATCAAGCGGACGGCTGACGACATGGTATTGCGGCTTGTGCCTAATCCTGACATCGCCGCCGAACTGGGACGCCGCAAGCGCGAGGGACAGATTCTCGCTGGCTTTGCGCTCGAGACCGACCACGAACAGCAGAACGCCGGACTCAAACTGGAAAAGAAGAACTTCGACTTCATCGTGCTCAACAGCCTGCGTAACCCGGGCACCTGCTTCCGCTCCGACGAGAATCAGGTCAGCATCATCCGCCGCGACGGTTCACGTAGCGACTTCCCCAAGAAAACAAAGCAGGAAGTCGCTGCCGACATCATCGACGAGCTTGAAAAACGGTAGTTTAAGGGGTTTAAGGAGTTTAAGGAGTTCTGGCTACTTCCACGTAGCCCCTTCACGCATTACGAATCTGATTTTTGATTTTTTCGGCAGTAGTGGCTTCGTCCACTCACCGCCAAGTACTTGTATGGTGGTCTCCTGTTTCTGGGAGCTTAGCGCTGCAGCAATGGCCTTTTCCAAATCCATGAAATCACCGCGCCCCTGACGGTCGACGGTAATGTCGGCATCGCAGCGGTACTTCTTTAGGACGGGCACTTCCTCGCAGAGGGCATCGGCCAGCAGGCGGGCCACGACATGCGCACCATATATATTATAATGTGTATTGTCCTGCTTGCCCTGCGGCTCAGAGGGTTCCGTGCCAGGCAGGTACCATAAATGCAGCTTCTTCGAGGCTTCGCGCCCCAGCCCCTGTTCCAGGTCGTGGGTTATGCGGTTGGCATCGACGAAGTGGCAGTTCATGCGGCGGGCCACGTCGCGGGGTGCCACGCTGTAGAGTCCGTGCGTGTCGATAAGCGTGTCGCCCTCCGTTTTAGGGGATTTGGAATCCCCTATTATCCCGTCCTTGAAGGTCTGTGTGCGCAGTTGTTCGTCATCTTCAATCTCCGGCGCTTTCTCAAAGAAATTGCGGCGCACCACGCAGTTCATCAGCACAGGTATGCCGCCGTGCTCGCGGGTCTCGCGGACAAATTTAGCCAGATTGTAGTCGAAGGTCGAGCCCGGTTCGGTATGCCGGTCCTTAGCGGGTTTCTCGTCATTATGTCCGAACTGGATGATGACGTAGTCACCGGGCTTCAGTTTCTCCAATACCTTGTCCCAGCGCCCTTCGTTGATGAACGACAGCGACGAGCGCCCATTGACGGCGTGGTTGTCAACGATGATGTCATCATCGAAGTAGCATTGCAAAGCCATTCCCCAACCCCGCTCCTGCTTGCCTTTAGAAATGTCCTTATTGGCTGCCGTAGAGTCACCGATAATAAAGATGGTGGTCTTCTTATCAGTAGTGGCAGCACTGGCCAGCAAGAGCAGAGCTGTGAGAATGGCAAATACTCTTATTCTTCTGTGTTTCAACGGATTGTTATTACTTCTTCGGAATGCGTTTCAGCACGAGCAGCAGGTGGTCCCACACCATCTGTACGGTGGGTATGTGCAGCCGCTCGTCAGGCGTGTGGACGAAGCGCAGGGTGGGGCCGAACGACACCATGTCGAGGTTGGGATAGCGCTCTGAGAACAGTCCGCACTCCAGTCCAGCATGAATGCCGCGCACTATCGGAGCCTTGCCGAAGAGTTCCTTGTAGGTCTCGACGACGATCTCCGTGAGCTTCGAGTCGGCACGCATCTTCCAGGCAGGATAGCCGTCGCTGCTGACGGCTTTGGCACCGGCCAGCTCGAAGACGGCCTGAATGGTGTAGCACATGTTGTCGAGGTTCGACATGACGTTCGACCGCTGGCTCGACAGGATGTTGATCTCCGTGTCTGTCGTATGGATGGCAGCGATGTTGCTCGATGTCTCGACCATGCCGCCCAAGGCCTCGTCCTGGCAAATGGCATAGATGCCGTTGTCGACGGCCTGCACAGCCCAAACAAAGTTTTTGGCAACGGCGGGTGCGATGACCGTCTGGGCATCGGTGCTCTCCATGAGCCACTGCATCTGTGTGTCGGTAACGTGGAACTCGTCCTCAACCTCAGCGGCAAAGACATTCCAGTCGGCACGCACGTTCTCCTTCACGTCGTTGGGCACGGCGATGATGAACTCACCGTCGCGGGGAATGGCGTTGTGCAGCTTGCCCGAGTGGAACTGTGCCAGGCGGACACCGTCGTAGCGCCTCATGGTCTGGAACAGGAAGCGGGCCAGCACCTTGATGGCATTGGCACGCTTCTTGTTGATGTCGTCGCCGGAGTGTCCGCCGACCAGACCCTTCAGCTGTCCGCGCAGGAAGAACGAACCGGCGGGAGCCTCCTCACGCTGGAACGTGAACTTGGCCTGCGTGTTGCGGCCACCGGCACACGATACGAATATCTCGCCCTCGTCCTCAGAGTCGAGGTTGATGAGGTAGTCGCCAGTCATGAAGCCTGCTTTCATTCCCTCGGCACCGCTGAGTCCCGTCTCCTCGTCGCGTGTGAAGACGCACTCTATGGGGCCGTGCTCCACGTCGTCGCTGTCGAGGATGGCCAGCTCTATGGCGCAGCCGATGCCGTCGTCGGCACCAAGCGTCGTACCCTCGGCTGTCAGCCACTCACCGTCTATGTAGGTGCGGATGGGGTCGCGGTCGAAGTCGAACTCCACGTCCACCAGTTTGTCGCACACCATGTCCATGTGGCTCTGCAGGATGACCGTCTGGCGGTCCTCATAGCCCTTGGTGGCTGGCTTGCGTATGATGACGTTGCCCGTCTCGTCCACCTTCGTGTCTAAGCCGCGGCTCTCGCCCCAATTCTTCAGGTACTCTATCATTTTCTCCTCGCGCTTCGACGGGCGGGGAATCTCGTTAATCTTCGCAAACTGCTCGAAGACAACGGCAGGTTTCAATTCACTCTTATTCATCTTTTACTTTCTGTATTAGTCGAATAATATAATGTTACTGTTTTCTATTTCAATGTCTTATGAGAAAGCAACGGTCAGTCCGGCCATGACGATGCTGACCATCGACATGAGCTTGATGAGGATGTTCAGGCTGGGACCGCTGGTGTCCTTGAACGGGTCGCCCACCGTGTCGCCGACGACACAGGCCTTGTGGGCAAAGCTACCCTTACCACCGAAGGCACCTTCCTCGATGTTCTTCTTCGCGTTGTCCCAGGCGCCACCGGCGTTGGCCATGAAGACAGCCAGCGTGAAGCCGCCGGCCAGACCGCCTACGAGCAGGCCGAGCACACCGGCCACACCAAGCACGCAACCCACGACAATGGGGATGATGATGGCAAGTACGGACGGGATGATCATTTCGTGCTGGGCAGCCTTCGTCGAAATCTCAACGCAACGGCCGTAGTCGGGAGTGCCTGTACCCTCGAGGATGCCGGCAATCTCCTTGAACTGGCGGCGCACCTCCTGAACCATCTTCTCAGCTGCACGGCCTACGGCTTCCATTGTCATGCCGCAGAACAGGAAGGCAGCCATAGCACCGATGAAGGCACCCACGAGCACCTTCGGGTTCATCAGGTTCACCTGGAAGTAGTTCATGAAGTCGGGGATGGTTGCGTCGGAAGCGTTGATGACCTCGCCGGCCACGTTGGTCAGCGTCTCACCGGCACGGGTCATGGCTATCTTGATTTCCTCGATGTAGGAAGCCAGCAGGGCGAGGGCCGTAAGAGCGGCGGAACCGATGGCAAAGCCCTTACCCGTGGCAGCAGTGGTGTTGCCGAGGGCGTCGAGGGCGTCGGTACGGTGACGTACCTCTTCGCCCAGCTGCGACATCTCAGCGTTACCGCCGGCATTGTCGGCAATAGGTCCGTAGGCGTCGGTAGCCAGCGTGATGCCCAGTGTCGAGAGCATACCTACGGCAGCGATACCGATGCCATAGAGACCGTGTGCCAGGCTGGTTGACGACATGGAGAGGTCGAAGCCGTTGGCGCACAGATAGCTGAGCATGATGGCCACGCCAATGGTAATGACAGGAATACAGGTTGAGATCATTCCCGTACCTATACCTTTAATAATAACGGTAGCGGCACCGGTCTGTCCAGCCTCAGAAATCTTCTGCGTCGGCTTGTACGAGTGGGAAGTATAGTACTCGGTGGCCTGACCGATGATGACACCGGCAGCCAGACCGCTGATGACGGAGAAGGAGAGACCCAGCCAGTTCTCGACCCCTAAGAGATAGAGAATGGCGAAGGTGGCGATGGCAATAAGCACGGCACTGACGTTGGTTCCTAATGACAGCGAGCGCAGCAGGTCCTTCATCGTGGCGCCTTCCTTGGTGCGGACCAGGAAAATGCCTAACAGCGAAAGGAACACACCCACGGCGGCAATCAGCATCGGGGCAATGACGGCCTTGAGCTGAATCTCTGTGCCTGCTACGGCAAAGGCAGCGGCACCAAGTGCGGCTGTTGACAGCACCGAGCCGCAGTAGCTCTCGTAGAGGTCGGCACCCATACCGGCCACGTCACCCACGTTGTCGCCCACGTTGTCGGCAATCGTTGCGGGGTTGCGCGGGTCGTCCTCGGGGATGTCAGCCTCGACCTTACCCACGATGTCGGCGCCCACGTCGGCAGCCTTTGTATAGATACCACCGCCTACACGTGCAAACAGGGCCTGTGTCGATGCACCCATACCGAAGGTCAGCATCGTCGTGGTAATGGAGATGAGTCCGTCTGGGTCAAAGCGGTTCAGCACCACGAACCAGATGGCGATGTCTAAAAGTCCGAGACCTACCACTGTCAGGCCCATCACGGCACCTGAACGGAAGGCAATCTTCAGACCGGCATCAAGACTCTCACGGGCTGCGTTAGCCGTGCGGGCTGAGGCGTAGGTGGCGGTCTTCATGCCGAAGAAACCAGCCAGACCCGAGAAGAAACCGCCGGTAAGGAATGCGAACGGCACCCAGCGGTTCTGCACGTTCAGACCGAAGGCCATGAAGGTGAAGAGCAGACAGAGCACAACAAACACGATGAGAACGACCTTGTACTGTTGCCAGAGGTAGGCCATAGCACCTTTGCGCACGTAGAGCGCAATTTCTTTCATACGCGGCGTACCCTCGTCAGCCTTCATCATGCTGCAGAAGAAGTAGTACGCCATGCTCAGTGCCACCACCGATGCGATGGGCACGAGCCAGAATACAGATGGAATAATCATAAATATTTTTAATTGGTTTATAATCTTTTCGGCAAAGTTAGTAAAAAAAAACGGGTTAATGGGCGTTAATTGCAATTTTTTTTGTATTTTTGCACAAAATAGTGAAAAAGTAATAATTTGTAAGTGAATTTCGAGGCATAACGCCGACATAACAACTACGATGAAAAAAAGAATAAAGAAGAAGAAAAAAATAGCCGTCAATCAAGAGCAACTGATGGTGACGGCTCCGTTCGACGAAGACCTGCTGCCGCAGAAACGGACGGAAATAGCGGTGGAACTGTCGGAGCTGATGATGAGGATTGCCACACACATCATCTGCTATACGCTGGTGGACTACCAGGAACAGCTGAAAGACGAGCGGCTGTCCATTGCCCATGCCTTCCTGCAGCGCGTGACCACCACCCACATGTGCAACCACAAACTGACGGCCGAGGGACTGGTCTGGCAGTACAAGGGCCAGTCATTCCAGCTGCACGAGGAATACAAGTCCATGACGCTCACACGCTCCGTCTACGAGCATCTGGCCATGTTCTACTTCCTGTTCGAGCACCCGAAGACCAACGAAGAGCGCACAATCGTCTGGAAATTCTGGCAGATAAACAGCATGAAGAACCTGCTCGACAATCCCGGCGAGGACGAAACGGACGAAGAGGAAGGGCAGTCGGCACAGGAAGAGATAGAGCGCCTGCGGAATGAAATACTCTCGTCGCCCATAGGCAGGCAGTGCCAACACAAGCTCGACGAATGGACGAAGATAGGCGCAGCCCCCTCCAACGGCAGCATCGAGCTTTTCTATAGCGGCTTGAAGTACGACGTCAGGCGCGTCTCATACAGTCAGGCCTGGAAGTATCTGTTTGCCAACGAAGACATGACATTGCTCTACCGCCATCTGAGCATGCACTGCCACCCCGTCTACAACGGACTGATACAGTACCAGACCCAGTCGGTGTCCGACCAGGGTAACGACGGCATACCCCTCCACATCTCGAGCAGCTTCCTGGCCTACCTGTGCAAGCTGTTCCTGAAACTGATACCCAACGGCGACGACATCATCAAGGGAGAGTTCAATGAGCACGACCGCCGCCTGTTCCGCGCCCTGGCACAGTTGCCCAAGGAATAATCCGTGTTTCGCAAGCTTTACATGCGCCGACAAAAGTAGGTGAAGCTTCCAAGCTTTGCATGCTGAGACGTAGGGGCAGGCCCTGTGCCAGCCCGCACGCCGGAACGGCGTTTGTCCAGCTCGGAGGAGGAAGATTATATGGAAACAAATTGGCACTAATTATGATAAATTTATCCCAATTTGTGCTTATTTGTTTCCTAAACTGTAAACGACATTCCTGCGTGGCGGGCTGACAAGCCTGTAAAACGGGAGAGCGCGCGAATCAGTTTCGTGCGCTCTCCCCATTTAGTCCCTTGCGGTGAGAATGTTCAGATGATGCCTGCCGCACCTTTCGGTGAGAATGCTCAGATCATGCCTGTAGCACTCATGCACGACGTTGTTCCAAGTGCCGTGATAGCCGCACTGATGGCTGCTGCCACAATCTGCAGGACGAACCGGATAATCTTACGAGTAGCCTGTGTCATAACAATATTAATTCCTTTTTTTTACCACGAATTTTACAAATTACACAAATTTCTCTAATTAATTGTGATTGCACAAATACGTGAAATAGATAATAATTCGTGATAATTCGTGCAATTCGTAAAATTCGTGGTTTTTATTAACATACCCAAGTAGGAAGAATTAGCCGTTACCGCCTTCGCCGTTGTCGTCTTCCTCGTCCGGCTCCTCCTTGACGTAGCCCGGCACGAGGCCGATCTTCACGCCCTTGGTCAGCAGGTACGTGCGACGGCGCTTGCCGCCCGAGATGGTCTGCTCGGTCTCCGGCTGGAACAGCACCTTCACGCGCTTCACATTGCTGGCAGCCGTCCACTCGTCCTTCTCAGCCTCGCCGCTGGTGTTGATGCTCAGCTTGAAGCATCCCAGGCCGGGAATCTCCACACGCTTCGAGTCCTGCAGGATGTCCTTGATAGTCGAGCCAAGCTCCTCGAGCACGGCCTTCACGTCGCTGCGCTTCACGGTGCAGCTGTCCTGCATGCGCTGGGCTATGACATTGATGCCCACCTTCTCGGTCATCACCGTGCGTCCGAACCACTTCAGGTACGACTTGGAGTTAGAGTTGT
>Ga0310786_10009724_pt1 | contig 12160 bp, 8 predicted proteins | sample AusTroGonzalo_MG_FD_203881 | JGI IMG/M metagenome (GOLD analysis project Ga0310786, IMG submission 203881) | Bovine rumen microbial communities from tropical cattle in Woodstock, Queensland, Australia - Gonzalo_03 (v2) (version 2) | ecosystem: Host-associated > Mammals > Digestive system >...
GTCGTAATCGAAGGTGTCTATTCCTTCCTTCTCTTTGAGTTTGCGTGAAATCATTGCAGTCACAGGCAGGATAATCACCTCATACAGAGTCTTGACAGTAACCTGTGTTACAATTATCGACAGGATTGTCTTGAAAGGCATTGAGCCGATGAACGCTAGCGGGTAGAAAATCACTGAATCGGAAAGCTCGCCGACAATGCTCGATACAACAGCTCTCCAGCCGAATCCCTTACCCTTTGTAGCAATCTTCATGCTTGACAGCACCCATGCGTTCATATGAGATCCTAGTATGAATGCCAGCAGAGATGCGGCAGTAGTACGCGGTATAAGTCCGAACAGATGGTTGAAACTGTCGGCCACAGCCTGGTTCTCAGGATCGATAGGAGCAGGCAGTATACTTACCAGACCTGCAGCCAAAGCCACGAATGCACTCATGGCAAAACCCATCCAGATAACCTTCATGGCCTTGCGGTAACCATATACTTCGGTCATCAAATCGTTGATAATGTACGATATGGGGAAAATGACTACAGCCCCGGAAAGCTGCATCCAGGTATTCCCTACCCGCCAAAGCCTTGGCACAAAAAGATTTGATGTAATAAGGCAGACACAGAACGTCACTGCCAATACCACGAACGTGACGGACAGCCCGCGCTGCCCCGCAGAATTACATTTTTCAGACATTTTACTTGTTTTTATAGTGGTTCCAAGCACACTTGCAGCGGGCAAGCCCGCTACTCGGCCGCAAAATTACAAAATAAAATGTCAAAAAAGAAAGCAAGCGTCAGATTTACTGACTTAGGCCGCATTACCTGTTGGGATTGCCGGGAGTGGGATTTGATGTGTATCCTATCTCACACAAGGCATCGCGGTCATTGCCGTCAGGTATCCTGACGAGTGAATATGTCGGGGCTGATGATGCACTCTGGCTCATCCCTCGAGGCATACGCACTTGCGGAACCTCAGCCAGGCAGCCGCCTTGTGACTGCTCTCCCTCAAGCACTGCCAAGTCAGGCCTGCAGATGGTGCCATTGGCGCTTGAGTTACTCTGCTTGGAGCCGTAAATTACAGCATCCACCGGAACATCGCCGTGATAAAGCGCTATGGCACCTGCCCTGGTTGAATATGTGTAGCTGTAGCTACCGTCCTGAGCCAAAGGTACTGCCGGAGCTGATATGGCGTCACCGCTCATATGGTCATACTTGAGGGCCGGAGTGAATTCAATACCCGTACCCGATGCCCACACATCGACACTTGCTATCTGATCCATAGTGAGCGGACTGTCTATTTCTACTATACCGGGCTCATGAGGCTGTGCCTGCTGTCCGAAACGTCTAGGCTGCGGAGCCTGAGACACCTTAATGACCTTAGTGATTTTTCTCACCTCTTTTCTTTGGCCGGTGCTGATTGTTATCTCCATTCCCTCGCTCAGATTGGCAGTAACCTCAAGGTTCAGGGTCTTGTCACCAGCCTTGGCCGGCCCCACAAGAGTGGTCAGAGTACCCGGCGTCCCTACTTTAGTGAGTGTCACCTCCTCATATCTGCCGCCCAGATCGATGCCTATCTTCTGCCCCGGCTCCAATCCTGCCACTGAAGCAACGGGAAGGCTTGTACTTCCTGCCTTGAATATGCGTTTGGGATCAGTCGATACCGGAATGAAAATCTTGGTGAGCGGAGCTGCATCAAACTTAAGGGCATCAGCATTTGGACGCATCACAAGGAAGTCTTTTGATTTTATTACGGTGCCCGCAGGCAGTTTGGCCGCACGTACCGGAGCCCATCCGCTACGTGTTACTTCCAGTTCCCATCCGGACAAATCAACAGGCTGATCTGATGCGTTGTAAAGTTCAATGAACTGCTCGCTGCCAAGACTGATCTCATTAATACTTACTGACACAGCGCTACGAATCCTAATTTGCATGCATTCATTACCGCCGTTTTCCCAATCTGCAGTTATTTTGGCAAACCCGGAATAATCCGTATCGGGAGCGGTTATCCTAAAAGAGGTGATTGCCGTACTGCCCGGCAGGATCTGTTCATTCACATCAGCATATTCCACCTCTGAACTCCAGGCTCCGTCCATCTCAATTCCAAGACCCAGATGCTGTATGGGAGCATCGGTAGTGTTTCGGAAAGTCACGGTCAGAGTCTGCGGTTCACCCTTGCGGAACGTAAGCAGTCTGGTAGCCTTGAGTGTTGGTTCTGAATACTTGGCGGCAGCAATGTTTGCCTGGATTGCCTGAACCGCCTCAAGAGACGGATACCCCACAGTCATAGCACCCTCAAAGAACGTTCCGGCCGATCCGTTTCCGTTATCACCACCGTTAGCAAGCAGCAGTCCGCCCTTCTTGCTCATGGGGAAATAGACATCATTTGGATCGGGCGAAGAAGGACGCTCCCCTTCATAGAAGGTCACAACATCGGTCTTTGTGGCATCGCCGCCACGCAGATCCCACTTGTTGCCGCCGCCTCCGTTCACGAATGCCGAAACAAAACGCCAGTCAGTTATTGAAGGCACATCATTCTTCTTTGCATTGAAACCTGAGAAAAGACCAGCTTCCATATCGGCCATGATCCATGGGCCATTACCGTTACCGCTGCCCCAGTTGGTGGATGTGCCAAAGTATGTGGTCTCCATCGTACCGCGTCCTACCGCACGTCCGTTGGTTGATGAATTACCGTAGTCAAAGCAGCATCCGCTGTCAAAATGATTGCCGTCCACTACGTAGTAGATTCCCTCAGGTTCATCGTTTATGGCCAGATATGACGCATTGTTGTTGCGTAGTCCCATGCCGGGCATGAAGTATGCGCCATAGACTTTGTGGCCGTTCAGCACTGCCGGAGCCATATCGGCTATGGGCAAAGTGTTGAACTCACCCTTGGCCGGACCGTTGAATGTGCCGGGAGCAGCCTGAATCAGGTCGTTTCCGTGACCGGTCTGGTCATATATGATGCTGATATATCCTATCGTACCATCCAGAAATGCATCCTGTGCGGCTGCATCGGCATAACCACCTTCTATTGTGCCTATGTCAAGAGTCTGTCCGTCAGAGTCACGCACCACCTGATACAGCGGTCCGTCATACTTTGAATAAAGCTTGCGGGTGGTGCTGTGTGCTGCTACGCACTTGGTACCATATTCCTCATAAATGTCACACGGCCCCTTAACCTTGCCGTTACAGCTTGCCAATACTGAAATGATTGCAATCAGGATAAAATTATGCTTCATATAGGTTAATAATTTAATCAGATATGTGAGAAACTGAATTTATGACAAATATAGTTTATATCTTTACAATCAGGAAATCAGAATGACTTTTTATAATTATGAAACGAACAAATATTCCCACTTTAATCATTATGGCATCAATAGTTTTTGACGCCTGTGCGCCCAAGACTCCCGTGACGCGTAAAGACAACATAGTTGACAACTATTTCGGCACAGAGGTAGCTGACCCCTACCGCTGGCTTGAGGACGACGCATCGGAAGAGACAGCCCAGTGGGTCATAGCCCAGAACAAGGTCACTGACCATTACCTCAGTAAACTGCCGGAACGCAAGAAACTGTTGGAACGCCTCAAAGAGGTTGCCAATTATGAGAAGGTAGGCCTGCCTTCAAGAAAGAATAACGGCAAGTGGTACTATTTCCGCAATGACGGTCTGCAGAACCAGAGCGTGCTGTATGAGATGGATACGCCGGAATCTGAGCCACATGTATTCCTGGACCCCAACACCCTGAGCGAGGACGGCACGGTTGCACTCAAAGGCACCTATTTCTCTCACGACGGCAAATATATGGCCTACACCATATCCCGCAGCGGCAGTGACTGGGAGGAGATCTACCTTATGGACGTAGCCAACCACAAACTGCTCAATGACCACATAGAATGGGCCAAATTCACCACCGCGGCATGGTACAAGGACGGTTTCTACTACAGCGCATATGATAAGCCCACCGATGAGCACGCCTACAGCGGCAAGAACGAGGGCCACAAGATTTACTATCACAAAGTCGGCACACCGCAGTCTCAAGACAAACTGTTCTATCAGAACGAGAAAGAGCCGCTGCGCTTTTATCAGGCATCGGTCAATGAAGAGGAGACCATGCTGTTCCTCTATGAGGACGGAGCCGACATAGGCAACAACCTGTACGTGATGGACCTGCGCCCCGATGCAAAGAACAAGGGATTTGTCCAGATAACCAAGGATATGAAGAACACCTGCTATCAGGTTGAGACCGATGGAGAGAAGATATACCTGTACACCAATGTTGATGCCCCCCTGAACAAACTGGTGGTAACCGACATAAATAACCCCACCGTCTGGAAGGACCTTATCCCAGAGGGAGAGAGCGTTCTGGACGATGTCAATTTCATAACTGACGGCTTCATCATAGCACTTTACTCGGAGGATGCCTCCACACATGCATACCTGTATGACAGGAATGACGGCCGCAAAGTTGAGGAACTGCATCTTCCCGGTGTGGGCAGCGCCAGCTTCTCTTCAAAGATACATGAACCTTGGTGCTACTACTCATACTCCAGTTTCACTACTCCCGGAACAATATATTTCTGGAACATTGAAACCGGCAACAGTGAGGTCTATAAGCAGCCCAAGACAAACTTTGATCTTTCAGACTATGAGTCTAAGCAGGTGTTCTTCAACTCCAAGGACGGCACTCGGATTCCCATGTTCCTGACATATAAAAAGGGTATAAAGCTGGACGGCAACAACCCGGTATATCTGTACGGTTACGGCGGATTCAACATATCGCTGCCCCCATCGTTCTCATACAGCCGCATTCCATATCTGGAGGCTGGCGGCATCTACGCCCAGGTTAACCTGCGCGGCGGCAGTGAGTACGGCGAGAGCTGGCATCTGGCCGGCACCAAGATGCAGAAACAGAATGTGTTCGATGACTTCATATCCGCAGCCGAATGGCTCATTGCGCAAGGCTACACATCAACCTCCAGGCTTGCCATCGTGGGCGGATCCAACGGCGGCCTCCTGGTGGGAGCCTGCATGACCCAACGCCCTGAACTCTTTGCAGTTGCAATACCTGAGGTAGGCGTGATGGACATGCTGCGCTACCACAAGTTCACCATAGGCTGGAACTGGGCACCTGACTACGGCACATCCGAGGACTCTGAGGAGATGTTCCGTTACCTGTACGGCTACTCTCCGCTCCACAACCTCAAACCCGGCACCAGCTATCCCGCTACTCTGGTCACCACTGCCGACCACGATGACCGCGTGGTTCCCGCCCATTCGTTCAAGTTCGCAGCCACCCTGCAGGAGTGCAACTCAGGCCCCAACCCGCAGCTTATCCGCATCGACTCAAAAGCCGGTCACGGAGGCGGCAAACCCCTTGAGAAGGTTCTTGAAGAGCAGGCTGACATCTATGCATTCATCATGCACAATACCGGGATGTGAAAAAGGGGACAGTCACCAATTTCACATTGCGGCATAGAGGTGCTCCAAAGCGGTGCGGAGGACTGAACGGGGACAACCCACGTTCAGGCGCATGAATCCGCGGCCTTCAGGGCCTGGGCTGCTGTCGGGCAGGATGCTGCTGAATATGGTGCCGCTGTTCAGGGCCAACCCGGCTTTATTTACGAACAGTTCCAGAAGACGGTTCTGAGGCAGACCCAAAGAACGGCAGTCAAGCCAAACCAGAAACGATGCCTGCGGCTTTAGGCATCGGATGGCAGGGATATGCTCTTTCAGCCAGCCATCCACAAACTCTATGTTCTGCTCCACGTAACTGAGCATCTCGCTGCGCCACTGCGCTCCCTGTTTGTAGGCTGCCATCGTCGCTATGGCCGAGAATATGTTGGGGCTGTCATGCTCGCCTGTCTCCAGGAAATGGAAGAACCTGCGGCGCAGGCTGTCGTTTGGCACGATTGCGTATGATGTCACCACACCCGCTATATTGAAGGTCTTGGATGGAGCCATAAATGTTATGGAGCATGATGCAGCTGCTTCCGATACCGATGCAAAAGGCGTGTGACGGTGTCCTGGAAGCGCCATTTCAGCATGAATTTCATCGGACACCACAATGATGTTGTGTTTGACGGCAAGCATTGCCACGCAGTCAAGAGTCTCGCGGTCCCAGCAAATGCCTGATGGATTCTGCGGATTGCAAAGCACCAGCATGCGTACCTTGGGGTCAGAGAACTGCTCTTCAAGCAGGTCCAGGTCCATCTTATACCCCGTAAGACGGCGGTCAGTATCCAGCGTGTGCATATAGTCAATATGACCGGGACCATCCTCATAGACGGGAATGAGCGGATTGTAAAGCACCTTAAGCCCCATGCCTGTGGGCACAAGACGGAACGGATGATACACAGGAGTCTGAATTACAACCTTTTCATCGGGCTTAAGTAAACAGTCCATTACCAGCCATATTCCCTTTACTATTCCGGGGATGTATCGTATATGGTCTGGATTGACTTTCCATCCGTGCAACGACTCAACCCATCCCGATATGGTGCTGAAATAATCGGCCGGAATCATGGTGTAGCCCAACACCGGATGCTCCAGGCGCAGACGTAGAGCATCGATTATGAAATCGGGCGTGCGGAAATCCATATCAGCCACCCAGAGCGGCACCAGATTGTCACACCCAAAGAATTCCTTAAGACTATCATGCTTGAAGCTGCCGGTCCCCCGACGCTCCACTATCTCATCAAAGTCATACATACCGCGAAGTTAGGAAATAAATTGATTAATTTTGCACTGATGAACTTCTATAAAAGGAACCTGGAAAAATGAAGAAAACGCTGTTGATTATTATATTGGCGCTTGCCGCCGTGCAGTTGAATGCCCAAGACCTGCCACATTTCAAGCGGGTAGTTAAAGAACTGAGTTCGGCCAAATATCAGGGGCGCGGCTATGCCAAGGGCGGTGCCAACAAGGCCGGCAGATATCTGGAAAAGGAGTTCAGGAAAGCCGGAGTGGATGAAGTAATCATACAGCCTTTCACTATAGACATCAACACCTTTTGCGGTACCATGAAGATGCAGGCCGACGGAAAGAAACTTCGTGCCGGTGTTGACTTCTCAATGCGTGAGTATTCCCCTGGCGTTAAAGGAGAATTCCCGGTGTATCACGTGGATACATTGAATTTTGACGGAGAAAGACTGCTGGCAGACCTCGCAAAACCGGAAAATGCCGGTTGTATGGTGTGCTGTGAATTCTGGTTCACCTACAGTCATCGCGATATATTTTCACGCCTGCAGAAAGCCGGAGAATGCGCCAATGCAGGTCTTCTTTACACGTGGGAGGCACCCATCAAGTTCTTCAAGGCTTACGGTGAAAAGGTGGTTGACAAGCCCATCATCTGGGTTACCCCGGAGGCTATTGAAGGCGTTAAAAGCGTTAAAGTACATGTTGACAATGAGTTCCTTACGGATTATGAGCTATTCAACGTGATTGCCAAGGTTGAGGGAAACAGACATGACAGTTGCTACATCTTTACGGCCCACTACGACCACCTGGGTAACCTTGGCAAGAAAGTCTATTATCCGGGAGCCAATGATAACGCTTCGGGTACGGCAACCATTGTTACTCTTGCCGCCCATTATGCCAAGAACAAGCCGCAGTATGATATGTATTTTGTAGCATTCTCGGGAGAGGATGCAAATCTTCGCGGTTCCACCTTCTTTGCCGAACATCCCGTAGTTCCTCTGGAACAGATAAAGTATCTGTTCAACATTGATATGATTGGCGATGACAACCCGGAGCAGTACTGTGAGGTGAGTGATGCGGGAATGAACCAATTCAATAAGTTCCAAAAGGTCAATGCCGAACAACACCTGTTCAAAGCGTTGAACCGAGGCGAATTGGCAGCCAACAGTGACCATTATCCCTTTGCCGTCCGGGGTGTACCCTGCATCTTTCTGGAGAACGAGGAAGGCAGCGCATTCCCTCACTACCATACCCCTGCGGACAACATAAAGACTGTGCGTTTTGAAAGCTATGAACCCGTATTCAAGTTAGTAACCGGCTTTATTGATTGAACGCCCTTCGATACCAAAGGGGACGGTTCTTTTTGGCCCTGTTTTGAAAAATAGTGCCAAAAAGAACCGTCCCCTTTGGCTTCGTTTTTGTAAGTTTGCAATATGAAAACAATTGACCTGAAGGACTATGAGCTTTCCGGAGGCGGAAAGCTTGGTGAGAGTTACATCAAGAAGGATAATCCTGATGTTCTGCTCAAGCTCTATTCCACACAGCTGGAGAAAATGGGACTTGACGAGTATGAAAGAGCATGTAAGGTCAGTCAAATAGGGCTGCCCTGCCCTGAACCCGGCCAGGTTGTACGCACCACCGATGGCCGCCTGGGCATCCAGTACAAGCGGATTCACGGCAAGCTGTCATACGCCCGTGCTCTCAGTTACCACCCGGAGCTGCTGGACCGGTATGCCGTTGAGTTTGCGGAACTCTGCAAGAAACTGCACTCCACCGTACCCCCAACCGGACTGTTCCCAAAAATCAAGGATCAGTACACAGACTACATAAAGGAGAATCCATACCTGACCGAAGACGAGCGCATCGGCCTGATACGGTTTATCAGCACCCTGCCCGACGCCGATACCGCCCTTCACGGTGACCTGCACATAGGCAACGTGATATTTGACGAAAGCGGCCGGCAATACCTCATAGACCTGAGCGAATTCAGCACAGGAAGCCCCCTATTTGACCTAGGCATAATACACCTGCAGTGCTGTTTTGTTCCCGATGAGATGGAGATGGAGCTCTACCACATAACCAAGAATACTGCAACCACATTCTGGCAGGCATTCGTAAAGGCATATTTCGGGCCCGATGCAAACGTTGAAGAGATCAACAAACAGCTCCTGCCGTACACCTTGCTGCGTGTACTCTGCGTAGAGAAGATGATGGGCGAGCCTGTCCCCGAGATCCGTCCCGCCGTACACGCCATACTTTTAAACGAACATTGATTTTCAGCTTATGAGTTTTGTAATGATCCTCCAGCTGCTTATAGTATTGGCAGCGCTTTATGTGGGTTCACGCTATGGCAGTCTTGCACTGGGTGCCATATCGGGAATAGGTCTGGCCATTCTGGTACTGGGTTTCGGCATGAAACCGGGAAATCCGCCCACCGATGTCATATACATCATAATTGCAGCCGTCACATGCGCCGGAATCATGCAGGCGGCAGGAGGTATGGACTGGCTCATACAGCTGGCCGAGAAGCTGCTCCGTAAGCACCCCGAGCATATCACATTCCTGGCTCCGTTATGCACATTCTTCCTGACCGTTCTGGTTGGAACAGGTCACGTAGTCTATACGCTAATGCCTATCATCTGTGACATTTCACTTAAAAAAGGCATACGTCCGGAGCGTCCCTGCGGTGTGGCATCGGTCGCATCACAGGTGGGTATAACCTGCTCTCCGATAGCCGCAGCGGTGGCATCGTTCGTAATCATAAGCAATGATAACGGATTTGACATAAACAACCTTCAGGTCATAGCAGTGACCATCCCCGCCTGCCTGTGCGGACTTATGGCCGCCGCACTCTGCTCATACAAGCGCGGCAAGGACCTTGATAAGGATCCCGTATTCCAGGAGCGCAAAGCCAACCCCAAGATGTACAAATACATGTACGGCGAGACCCAGTCCCTGCTTGACAAGGAAGTTACCAAGAGCGCCAAGATGTCAGTCTATATCTTTCTGGGCGCACTACTGGTCATCACGCTCTACTCATTCTTCCAGATTATTGGCTGCGATATCCGTCCTAAGGTTGGCGAAAAACCAATAGGCATGAACATCATCATCCAGATAGTGATGATTACAGCCGCAGCATTGATGATCATAATAGCCAAGGCAAATCCGCGTCAGGCTATCATAGGCAATGTATGGCAGTCAGGTATGGTCGCCGTAATAGCCATTTACGGAATAGCTTGGTTGGCCGACACCTATTTCAGCAACTATCTGCCTATGATGCAGGACGGTCTGCAAGGCATCGTAAGCAAATATCCGTGGGCAATTGCATTGGTATTCTTTGCGGTATCCGTACTGGTCAACAGCCAGGGTGCCGTAGTGGTTGCAATGCTGCCTCTGGCCTACTCTCTGGGCATTCCCGGGCCTGTGCTTCTGGGTGTATTGCCATCGGTTTACGGATACTTCTTCATACCAAACTATCCGTCCGATATCGCAACGGTCACCTTTGACCGCTCCGGCACAACCCGAATAGGCAAATATCTGCTCAACCACTCGTTCATGATGCCCGGCCTGGTGAGCGTAATCACCAGCACGATAGTTGCAACCCTGATTACCAGACTCATCTACTGATGCAAACGATGCCAAAGGGGACGGTTCTTTTTGGCCCTATTTTGAAAAATGGTGCCAAAAAGAACCGTCCCCTTTGGCACCGTCTGACTGATTACCTGAATGAGGTGTTTCCAGGTAAGGTGATTAAGATTGCGGTCAATGCGGGACTGGGGTGCCCTAACCGCGACGGGACTCTGGGACGTGACGGATGCATATACTGCAACAACTTGTCGTTCAATCCCTCATACGCAGCCAATGATTTGTCCGGCAGCATTACCGCACAGTTGGAGAAAGGTATAAAGTTCAACAGCCGCAAGGGAGAATGTTGGGGTTATCTGGCGTACTTTCAGTCATATACCAACACCTATGGCCCTACTGACAAACTGATTGAACTCTATGAGGAGGCATTAAGGTTTCCAGACGTAAAAGGTCTGGTCATTGCCACGCGTCCCGACAGCATAAAACCCGATTTGGCCGATTGGTTTGAACAAAGGTTCGGGCGCAAAGCACCGCAGGACCACCCTCACCTATTAGTTGAAATAGGCGTTGAATCCACACTTGACCGCACACTCCATCTGATAAACCGCCACCACACCTATCAATGCGCGGTGGATTGCATAAATGACTTGAATGAACGTGGTATAGATACAGGAGCCCACCTTATTCTGGGGCTCCCTAGCGAGACAGAGCAAGACTTTATGACTCATGCAGAGCGCATATCGGCCCTACCCATTAAGACAATAAAGCTGCATCAGCTTCAGGTGGTAAAAGGCACTGCACTGGCACGGATGTATGCACAAGACCCATCAGGTTTCAAACTGTTCAACACCCCGCAAGAGTACGCCGCCGTAATAAAGGAATTCATAAACAGAGCCAGAAAGGACCTTTACTATGACCGTTTTGTATCAGAAACGCCCCAAGCCTTACTCATTGCCCCAGCCTGGGGCATCAAACCCCAAGCCTTCAATCAAATGGTTAAAGTTTGATAGACTTCTTTAAAGAACGGACCTGGCGCTTAATTTTGCGGTATTTTTTCATCAATGCCCTTTTTTCTTTCTTGAGAGCCTTCTTCAGGTCTTTATCGTTGATAGTTGCAAGCTGTTTTCTTACTTCACGATTTATATCACGCTCAATGGAGCGCAGACTTTTCCCGTTCAGTTCAGAAAGATCATAATTCAGATTGATGCTCAGACTCTCGGGAGCAGTATTATCATTCTGCGTCTGCGCAAACACATTCATGCTTAAAGGACATAAAAGCAATGTAAAGAGTAGTTTTCTCATAAACATGATTCAAATGGTTTTGCAAAAGAAGGAATAAAAATTCAAGAAACAATGAGAAAGTTTTTTTCTTTTCAAACAGATTGACAGCCCAAATTATGACCATCGTTACAGTCCACAGGTTGAGGCTTTCTTCCGCAAGGCAAAGGACTGTGAGAATCCGCCCATCATCATAGCCCACTACAAAAAGCCGGAATAAGACAATCCGAGTCAACCTTTTTAGGGAAACGCAAATTGCAACATTTGCGTTAAGCCAAACGAGCAGAGAAAGCTTGCTTTGTCTGGCGTGGCGAGCAAAGGTCGCAAATTGTCTTTCCCTAAAAAAAGTTGACTCGCAAAATCGAGTTAACAATGAAGAGTAATCGAACAGTTTTAAAAGATCAGTATTACAAGAAGGTTATTGATCTTTACACAAAAGAACACCTATCGATGTGGCAAATCTCAAAGATTATTCCCCTAGACAGGTCAACAATCTGGAGATGGATTTCTACCTTTGCGGCATATGATCAAGAATCATGTGTTATGGAGAAGAAAGAAATCGAAACTCCTGATTCCTTAGCGCAGCCGGACGACGCCGAACCCATGC
>Ga0310786_10009725_pt1 | contig 12160 bp, 8 predicted proteins | sample AusTroGonzalo_MG_FD_203881 | JGI IMG/M metagenome (GOLD analysis project Ga0310786, IMG submission 203881) | Bovine rumen microbial communities from tropical cattle in Woodstock, Queensland, Australia - Gonzalo_03 (v2) (version 2) | ecosystem: Host-associated > Mammals > Digestive system >...
TTCGCGAGCGGACGCGTCCAGACGTTTTCCGCGTCGGCATGGCGAATGCGCCGCGCGGGCTGGCCGAGCGTATCCTGGCTGATGGCGATCACCATCGGGTTCGTCAGAAGCGATTTGGTGAACGGGTCAAGCTTCGTGAGGTCTGTCCCGATCAAAAGCGGCGAGCAGACCATCGCCCAGAGTGAGACGTGCGTGTACTGCTCGTTGGGCGTCAGGTACGTCGGGTGCGTGGAACCGAAGCTGCGCTGGAGACCGACGATCATCATGTCGGGATCGATCCAGCATCCGGGCCCCGCATATTTCCAGTAGTTCTCCGCGCCGAAATGCCGCGCCTCGAGCGCCTTCTCCATCCACGGCCAGAGGTCTTTCATGTCCTCCCAGCAACGCCAGCAGTTCGCGCCCGCCTCGCGCGCCCACTCCCAAGTCCGCCCCATGCCGTACTGGCAGAACGAATAGACGATGTCGCGGTCTTGCGCAAGCAGGCAATCGCGCATCAGCCGGTAGGGGCGCTCCTTCGGCTCGTCGCGGACGTCGCGCCAATCACCGATATGCCACGGCTTTCCGCCGCGCACGTCGGCAATCACCTTGTCATAGCTGCACCAGTCGTACTTCACGTAGTCAAAGCCCCAATCCGCCCAACGCTTCGCGTCCTGCATCTCGTGCCCGTAGCTGCCCTCGCATCCGCCGCAGGTCGTGGGGCCCGGAGACGAATAGAGCCCCGCCTTGAATCCAAGGGAATGGATGTAGTCCGTCATGCCCTTCATGTCGGGGAAGGAGGGGTTGGGAAGGATGTTCCCTTCGGCGTCGCGCGCGGGGCCGCGCAGCTCGGGCCGGTCTTCGTCTCGCGGGGAATTGTTCATCTCCCAGAAGTCATCGAGGTTGACGTACGCCCAGCCGTAGTCGGCAAGCCCCGATTCGTCCAATGCCTTCGCCGCCGCCCTCGCGTGTGCACCCGTGAAGCGCGATCCCCAGATGTTCCACGAATTCCAGCCCATCGGCGGCGTAAGGCAGATCATGTCGCCCACCTTGAGCGTGATCGTGCGCTCCGCCTTTCCATGCACATTCTCCGCCGTGACGAGAATCGGATAGTCGCCCTTCGCCGACGGCGCCTGGCCACCGATGATCCCCTTCTTCGCATCGAACGTCACGCCGGCGGGAAGCCCCGTCGCGGAGAACGTCATCGGTCTCTCGCCCGAGACGGGCACGCGGAAGATGACGGGATGCCCCGGCCTCACGCCCCACACCTCGGCACCATTGAACTGCGGCGCCTTCTTCGCAGGCGGCGTAAGGATCCCCAGCTGCGCGATGAGGCCGGGATCGTCGAACGCCTCCAACCGCGCACCGGGCTTGCCCGTGAAGCGCGCTTCAAGCCAATCGGCATCGGAGGCCTCTGCCGCGACCCAAGGCGCGAAAGAGCAGGTCTCGAGGACGATCTCCCGCGCCCCTTCCAGATCGATGTGCAGCTCGACGGGTTCCCTTCCTTCCGTCACCGTCACGGATTTCACGACCTTCCCGTCCGCCCACACGCGGAACTCCGCCTTGGCTTGGCGCATTGCCGGAGACTTCTTGAAGTCCGCAAAGTCGTCGTCGATGCCCACAAGTGCGTCGAACGCCGTCACAAGACCGTTGGCGCGGAAACCGATCGCGCTTTCGGGGTGCGTACCGACGCCGCGCTTGTAGGTCTTTCCCGCGACGGTGAGCGGACGCCCCCGCACCGACTGGCCGGCGACGGCCTTCAGTCCGAGTCCGCACGACGCCGCCTTCAGGTGCTCCGCGCCGACGTACACCACGCCGTCTGTGCCGAACCCTCCTGTCGCACATCCCGAAAGAACGCCCAACGCCATCAACATGACGTGAGCCATCGCGAGAACGGTAACCATCCTTTTCATTCCATGCCTCCCTTTTACAGCAGTTTCTTGAGCCCCGCCCGCGGGGCCACGTTCGCAAGCAGCACCACGTCCGCAAGGGGCGCACCCTAGTCGAAGTCCGTCGAGGCCTTCCGGCCCGTGGCCGCCGAACCACGGCCAGCACAGGGGCATCCCGCCCGTGCCGGTCCTGGACGCAAAGAACACCTCCTCTCCGCCGATTCCGGCGGCAGCCTCAGTCCTAACTCTCTCATGCGTCTCGGTCATGGGTTCAACTTCCCGAACGGTTGTGCATTATGCCACAAATCCCCAACCACCGCACAAACGATATGTCAACTTTTTTGCGGGGCCATTTCCAGAACTGACTGCAATGTGGCATGTTGTTTAGCCACAAAAAACAGGAGAAAACAGGAGACGTTGCCCCTCCTCCTATCTACTTCTGCTCTTTGTGGCCAACATCATTCTCAAGCCGTTGCCAAAGGGATTGGGGACAGATTTTCAGATGACGATGCGCCCCGCAATGCGGTGGTTGAGAAGATCGTGGCAGACGACCACAAGATGATCGTCTTCAACCCGCCCTTCTATCACCGTGGGGAATCGTCCTTCGTCGCGATAGGTTTCACCTGTTCCAGCGCGGCGTGAAAACCCGAATTCCGGCCCCCCGCCCACCATCTGATGCCAGTGGCGGCCCGGCGACGGCGGATCAATGCGAAAACGATGCTTATGGGCCGCAACAACAAGCTGCACACCATGCTCTTCAAGAATGGGGTTCCAGAGATCATGGCATTCACGCGACCAGTAGGCATAGTCTTGCGGATCGATCTTCACGCCGTCGTGCGGATAGTCTGGATGGCCCGGGGCGGCATAAAGCGGAATGTGGCAGAACACAACCTTGTATTTCGCCGATGCGATGTCCGGGCGGGAAAGGGCCTTCGCAAGCCAGACCGCCTGCGCCCGACGGTACGCCTCGAAATTGGCAAGACCGAACCATTTTGGATGTCCGTCCGGCTTGTCCTCACCTGTGTCCATGCCGATCAGGGCGATCAGACCGAGACGTACGGCAAAGTTCCACTTGAGATCCCATTCCGCCCCCGTCCGCTCGGCCGGATGCCGCGCCATCATCACTTCTTCCTTCTTCGAGATCCAACTGCCCCTGAAATCATGGTTGCCGCTCACAAAGCAGGCAGGGATGTCGGCGGCGTAGTCCCTGTCGGGGATGGGCGGATCGAGGAATATCTCCACCGCCATCGCCTTTTTCTGGGTCGTGTTTGTGGCATCGCCGTTCCAGACGATCATGGACGGATTCAACTCCTTCATCTTGGCGGCAATCCTCGCAAATGCCCGCCACTGGGCATGCGTGTCGTTCATGACGCAGAAGTGCGCACGCGCATCCGGACCCAGCGTCATGAACGAGTGAACGCCGCTTACGACCGGCTCCCCCAGCTTGGCGTCGTAGATGTTGCGGTAGTCGGTAAAAGGCGTCGTGATCGTGCGGTACCAGTAGCGCGTGGCGGGGGCAAGGCCTTCAAGCCGCACGTTCAGGGCCGAGACGTCAATCGGCACGAGTCCATAGCCGCCCGCCTTCACGATTCGGGAGTTCTCCATCTTGGGGTTGTCGGCAATCTCAACGACGCCTTTGGCAAGCCCGGACACCTTCCACGACACACCCATCGTCGTCTCGGCGGGCGCCTGCAGGCACGGCTCCCCCACGCTGAACGGTGCGCCCCTGGTTCCGAGAAACGGATCGCCCGCCGGTACGTCGGCACGATGTTCCGCAGCCCCGCCCGCACGAGCGGCCATCAGGGTTGCGCTTATCGCGCTCCCGGCAATAAACCCCTTGCGCGTCATCTTCCTGTCACTGCTTTGTTGCATAGCATCCATGTTCGCCTTTCTGGTTATCCCTGTGTAGATTCACGCACGATGAGCGGGGCGGGCAGCAGGATGCGGCGCGGCGGCAGATCGGCATCGGAGATGCGTTCGCGAAGCGTCCGGTAGGCGATCTTGGCAATGTCGGCGCAGGGCTGATGCACCGTTGTGAGCGACGGCGACATGAGCCTGGCATACTGCACATCGTCAAAGCCGGCAAGCATCACATCCTCTGGCACACGCAGACCAAATTTCTGGAGCGTGTTCCGGAGAAGCATCGCCACCTGATCGGATTCGCAGACGACTGCATCCGGACGCGGCCTCGCCTTGAACCACGGCCGGAGCGCGCCCACATCCGAAGGATCGGCAACAATAGCTTTGACGGCCAGAGGCTTCTCAACCATCGCGCTGCACACGCCGACAAGCCGGTCACGGATGACGGTGGCGCAATTCGGACGCATCAGGAAATGGAGTCGCTTCGCACCACGCGCCACAAGATATTCACCGAGTGCGCGCCCGGCCGCCACATTGTCAATACCGACGAAATCATGGCAGATGCGCGCCTCCTTCAACTCGATGTCACGGTCGATCAAAACAACGGGAATCTGCGCCGACTCGAAAAGCGTCAGAATCTCCTGCGTCGCACGCTCGGGTTTGCGCAGAAACGCCAAGGGCTGGAGAATCACACCCGCCACGTGCTGTTCGACAAAAGACCTCGCCACAGCGCAGGCCTGACGCGCTCGCTCCTTGGGCGTGGCGGCGGAGATGTCGCCCAGAAGGAACGTATAGCCGTCCGCCTGTGCGCATCGCATGAGCGCCTGGCAGATGGGCGGGAATATCTCGCCAAAAGACAGGCTCGGCATGATGAGCCCCAACCGTCCTGACTCGCGTCTGGCCGTCAGCGTCGCGAACGTTCCGGAGCCACGCTTGCGGTAGACGAGCCCGCATCTGACAAGCTCATCCATCGCCTTGACCGCCGTGATACGCGACACCTTGAACTTCCGGACGAGCGATTCTTCGGACGGAAGCGGCACACCCTCCGGATAGAGCCCCTCCCGGATGCTTTTTTGCAGCTCCTCGAATATCTTCCGGTACTTAGACGTTTCCTTCATGGCCGATATTATAACACGAATTCGTCCATCGGATACGTTCGGCCCAGCAGGGGATACTTCGCCCCCGCCGCCATGTTGTAGGCCAGAAATTCCACCTTCGCGTCCTCGGCGAACGCAATCAACGCCTCGCGGTCGGCCGCCGAGTCGTTGACGCCGGGTATGCAGGGCACGCGGAGGACGAACGGAACACCGCTGCTGCGAAGCCATGCGATGTTCGCCCGCACGACAGCAAGCTCGCCGCCCGTCCAGCGCCTGAACGCATCGGGATCAAGGCACTTTACGTCCTGATACACAAAATCAACCTGTGACACGACGGACCGGTAGGTTTCGGGCGGAGCATAGCCGCTTGTCTCGAGGGCGAGATGCACGCCCTTTTCTTTCAGAAGCGGAATCAACTCCAGAAGGAACTTCGCCTGCGCCAACGGCTCCCCGCCGGAGAACGTCACGCCACCGCCGGACTGCGCCATGATGTCGGCGTTGCGCAGGAGTTCGTCCGCAAGACCGCGCGCCGTCCAATCGCGTCCGCAGACGCTCTTCTCACCGTTCGTCCGCACCATAATCTCGATTTCGGAAGACTGCCCCTCCGGGTTATGGCACCAGGCGCAACGGAGCGGACAACCCTTGAAGAACACGGTTGTCCGCACCCCCGGCCCGTCATGGAGCGTAAACTCCCTGATCTCGAATATTCTACCTGTCATCGCTTTCTTCGGCAACAGGATCATGCAACGCAACTGGTAGGGCGCGTTGTCCTCAACGCGCCGTGCGGTGGCTTAAGGATAAGCCGCCCTACCGGTTTTCAATCACCCAATCCTCCACTCTCCAACTCCAACTCCACTCTCCAACTCCAACTCAACTCTCCAACTATCAACTACCAACTACCAACTCAATTCGCTGGATGATCTGGTCCTGATACTCTTTGTCGAGCTCGATGAAATACCCGCTCCATCCCCACACGCGGACAATCAAATGACGGTGGCGTTCGGGATGCTTCTGCGCATCGAGAAGCGTCTCGCGATTGATTGTATTGATCTGCATCTGGTGCCCGCCACGCGCAATGAAGAACTTCACGAGCTGCGCCACCTTCTCCACGCCATCCGACATTGCGAACGCCGAATCGTGTATCTCGATTGTGAGCGGCCCGCCGTTGCACACGGGGCCGAGATCCGGTTCCGTGAACGACCGCACCACGCTGATCGGCCCCTTCACAGGAACATCCAGCGCCGGCGCCCAGTTCGCGGAAAGCGGCTCACCCTTGAGACGTCCATCGGCGGAGGCCGGCACGTCGCGCGTGTGCCAGATGTAGTACATCGCGCTTCCCGTCCCCGGACGGAACACACCGCCGCGATCGTTCCGCTTTCCGTCGAAGGCGTGTCCCCAGAAATCAATGACCCGCTTGGCGATTTCGTCCGCATGCGGATCGGCATTCCCCATCTTCGGCGCGACCTTCGCCGCCGCCAGGACGTCGGGACGTCCGGCGAAATCCGTATCGAGCAGCTCCACGAGCTCCGGGAGAGACACCATCTTCTTCTCGAAGACAAGTTCCCGTACCGACGCGAGCGAATCCACCGCCACGGCAATACCCGTGCCATGGATTCCGAAGTTGTTGTACTTCGCGCCCTTGCAGATGTCACGGGCGTTCCCAATGCACCCCCTCGATATCACCGACACGAACGGCCCCGGCAGGATCTCCACATGCCGGTACGCCTCCACAAGCGCATCCGCCCGCCGCTGGATCTCGGCGAGAAATTCCGCCTCAACATCGGCGTAAGATGCGGGAGGGACGGGCTTTGTCCCGTCCTCGGTCGCGACGGAGCGCGCCACTCCCATTTTCTTCGCTACATTTCTCAACGCCGCATCGAGCGCCCCGACGAAACTCACCGCGTCAATGTTGTTGATGTCCATGCCGCATCCGGGAATCAGGAACTCCCAGCACGCCGCCACGGAATAGTCACGGGCATCCTCGAGTTCATAGCCCCACTTCTCAAGCGCGGGAATCACCACGTCATCGTTCGCGTACTGCGGGAAGCCGAGTCCCTTCGCCGTCAGTTCCGTGCCAAGCTCGTAGATCTCGAGCGGCGTCGTCTTATCGACGCGCAGATTGATCTTGGGATCGACGAGCTTCAGTTCGCCACACGCCTTGAGGCACAGACGCGACAACGCATTGAAGGCCGGTTGGCCGTCCCGTGTAACGCCGCCGAGCATGACGGACTGTCCGTTGTCCCCCTGCTGCACGCCGATGTAGAGGTCGCTGTCGCGGTTGCAGGCGATGAAAAACTCCTCCAGTTCCTCCAGCGCCGTCGCGTCCGTGAGCCGTCCCACATTGAGATCTGCCTCGTAATACGGGTAAAGATACTGGTCGATGCGCCCGAGTCCGCAATGGTATTCGCCCTCGCACCACATCGCGTAATGGAGGATGCGGAGCGACTGCAATGCCTCATGAAAGGTACGCGCGCCCTTGCGCGGCACCTGCGCGAGTGTCGCTACGATCTCGGCAAGCCCCTTCTCCTCCGCCGCGGCGCGGTAGCGTTCGACGAGGCCCAGCACCGCCCTTGCGGAAAGCGCCGCGTTTTCGAGGAACTCAACGCCCTCCGCGTCGCCCTCGGCGCGGCACTTTTCGAGACGCGCCTCCATCTCCGAGAGGCGGGCATCCAGTCCGTCGCGTATCGTTGGTCCGAAATCAGCCGTAAGGTTGAACACCACGCCCTTCTCGCCGAAAGCCGTGCCGGACGCGCGCCGCGCGTCCATCTCCGCGTCGGTGTGCAGGTCGGGGATCTGCTTGACGGTACGCAGAAACGCGATGCGCTCGCCGTTCATGAACGCGGGCGTTTCGGCCTTCAGCATCTCCTCAAGGCCCATCCGCGCCCGCGCCTCGTCACGCGTTCCCTCCGCGACAAACCGCTCCAGAAGCGGCTTCCAATCGACATCCCGCCGGAACTTCTTCTGTTCCTTCTCGAACGTCCTCTCCAGCAGATTCTTGATTCTCTCTGTCATGTGCTAAGCTGATTTCGTGTTAATTAAAAACGCCACCATAATACCATTTTGGCGGCATCAATAACACAAATGACATAGCAACTTTTTCAAGACAGCCGTCTGCACTTTCACGATACGCCGAGGCGCTGTTTGAGCTGCGCCGGATAGCGGTCGATTCCGAGGGCGGTGCGCAGCGTGACCGCCCCGACGACGAGGGCCAAGAGCAGAACGATCGACTTCGTGTTCACCGACATGCAGGCGTCTCCCCTATCGGCTCTTGCAGAACGGTTTCGCCGTCCCAGGGAACTTTTCAAGTAGTTCCTTGTCTTGCGTGTACAGCGGACACCGCATTTCCTGTGCCAATGCGACAAAATGCGCGTCAAAGCCAGTAATGCCGTGTTTCGCCACAAGCGCGAACACAGTCTCTGCCATAGGCTCCCGCTCGTACGGTCTGAGGGTTTCAAAACGGTATCATTATGCTATAACATCTTGCAAAACTCAACACCACCACTCACTCTAAACTGGAAACTCTAAACTAACCACTAACCACCAGCCACCAGCCACTAACCACTCTAAACTCTAAACTGGAAACTCTAAACTAACCACTAATCCCCAACCTCTTCTCAATGTCTTCGATGGTGCCGCCCTTCGTCTCGGGCATGAAGAACACCGCCCACACGAGCTGCACCGCCATCATGAACGCGAAGAACGCGAACGCCCAGGTTCCGGCGCGTTCGGCGACCACTGGGAACGCCCACGAAATGAGCGTGCACATGAACCAGTGCGTGAAGCAGCCGAGGGCCTGTCCCTTCGCGCGCACGGCATTCGGGAACACTTCGCTGATGTACACCCAGATGACCGCACCGGACGAGATGGCGAAAAACGCGATGAAACCGAGAATGCCCGTGACGGCCATCGCGGCGTTCGGGGTCGGCAACGACAGCTGCCACGCGACAAGTCCATGCATGAGGATCATCATCGAGGCGCCCCCGATGATCATCGCACGGCGTCCGAACTTGTCGATCACGAGGAACGCCAGCATCGTGAACGTGAGATTGACCGCCCCCACGCCAATGGTGCCCGCGAGCGCCGCGAGTTCGCTCCCCTCGCCGAAGATCATCTGGAAGATACGCGGCGCGTAGTAGTTGATGGCGTTGATGCCGCTCACCTGATTGAAGAACGCGATCAGGAACGCCAGCAGGATCGGCTTGAAGTAGCGCCGCTGGAAAAGCGCGACGTCCGCGCCCCCCGCCGCCTCCTTCAGCGATTCCGCGATCTCGCCGAGCGTCCGCGGAATCTCAGGGTAGCCGATGCGCTCCAGAACGCGACGCGCGTCTCCCGTGCGTTCTGCACGCACAAGCCAGCGCGGCGATTCGGGGATGCTCGCCAGAAGCGCCATGAAGAGCGCAATCGGCACGCACTCCACACCGAGCATCACGCGCCACACGAGGCGCGGATCGGCATCCGGCATGAACCGCGCCACCAGATAGTTCGAGACGTAGGAGACGAGAATGCCCAGAACGATGTTGAACTGGTTCATCGCCACGAGCCGTCCGCGATACTTTCCGGGCGACACCTCCACAATGTAGAGCGGCACGACGACCGACACGCCGCCGATGGCCAGTCCACCGATGAAGCGGAACCAGCCCAGGAGATGCGGACCCCAGGCGGCATCGTGCGGCGTGAAGGCACAGCCGACGGCCGACACGAGGAAGAGCACCGCCATCAGCCACAACGTCGGCTTGCGTCCCCACCGGTCGGACGGACGCCCCGCCGTAAACACGCCGATGACCGTGCCGATCAGCGCGCCCGAGACGATCAGCCCATGCCAGAACGCCGAGAGCCCGAATTCATTCTGGATGGCCTTCTCGCAACCGGAGATGACGCCGGAATCGAAACCGAAAAGGAAACCGCCGAGCGCGGCCACCACGACAATGTAGAAGAGAGACTTGTTCATGTAAGTTGGTAGTTGGTAGTTGATAATTGGTAGTTGGGAGATGGTAGTTGGCAGTTTGGTTTAGCCGTGTAGAACGTGTAGATCGTGCAGAATGTTCAGAACTGAAGGATCGCAGAAACATCTTGAGAGGATGCGGCGGAGATTGTGACGGCGAGAAGACCGTCGTCGCGCATTTTCGCCTCGACCTTGCCACCCTTCGGCGCGGAGGCCGACTTGAACGAAAAGCCCTCTGGCACACGCACGAAGTAGGTGAACGGGAATCCGCCGATGGCCTTGACGCCAAGCGTATAGGTCTTTGCCGCCGCATCCCACTTAAGGTCGTTCAGCTCAACCGCCCCCTGCGTGACATGCCGATCGCTCGAGAGGAACTGCGGATGATCCATCCGGGGTTGCAGAGCAACAAGCCGCACACTGCGCGGCGGAACGGCAAGAGACATCTTTTCTGAAAGCGTACCGAGAGACATCCCGTCCCAGAACTCCCAGCCGACAAAGCGACGGTCCCTCGGTTCGCCAATTTCGTTCCACGCAAAGCCAATCTGCGCCTCGGCGTCGCCCCAGTTGAAGAGTGCGACAACATGCCAATCGCCGAACGGACGCGCCACGTGCAGATCCCAGACCGGCAAATGTCCGAACTGCGGATAAAGCTTCGCGGGCTGCGTCGGGCAGACAGGAAGCGCCTGTTGAATGAGCTTCACGCGATCGGGCGCAAGTTCCGCGAGTTTGTCGCCCGCGAACGTCTGCTGTCCGGGAAGCGCGACAACCGTGGCCTCCACCTGAGCCTGTTCGCGCTCAAGCGCCGCCTGATTGACAAGCATACAGTCTGGATCGGACCAGAACACGTTCGCATGCGTGAAAATCTGATTGACCGTGCAACGCGCCTGAAGGAGAATGTTCGGCCACTTCACTGGCTGGCTGGGATGGACGATGTCCGCACCCGTCCGGCTCGCATCCGCATACGCCGCCTCCGCGCCGGTGAAATGCCCTTGGCAGGCCAGAAAGAGGCGATCGTCGCCAATGCCCTCGCGGAACGACTTCACGCACAGCTCGAACGGATTCGGACATGACGGATCGTGGAAGCGCGCGCGGATGTCGGGCCGTTCGTAGAGATGAGCGCAGTAACCGTGGTTGCGTCCCGACATGCCGTCGATCTTGAAAAACTCGTAGCCCCAATCGTGCGAGGCTTTGTCAAAGATGCGCTTCAGGTGTTCGCGAGCCTCTGGCACGGTGGGATCAAGCGTGAATCTGCCGTTCCAGCAACGGATCGGCTGTCCGGACGCATCATGAAGGAACCAGTCGGTGTGCGCCTTGTAGAAGTTCGTGCTGCCCGTGCCGAACGGCGCCATCCAAAGACCCGGCTTGAAGCCGAGCTTGCGAATCTCGTCCGCCAGCCACTTCATCCCTTCGGGAAACTGCACCTTATAGGTCTCAAGGTTCATGTTATGGAAGTTGCTCACCGGCAGATGCGGCGAGTTGTCCTGCCAGGACTCGATGTTCCACACTTCCATACCGAACGGCTTGAACCATTTTGCGGCAAAACGCGCCTCGTCCAGATTCTCCTTCGAACCGGCCGTGTCGAAGTAGGTGTTCCAGCTGAGCCAGCCCGTCGGCGCATGCGGGGCGCGCTTGCGGTCAAGCGGCCGCCAATACGGAACCCAACGGTTCTTATACCACCCCTTCACGACCCTGAAAGAAAGCCTATTCGCCGTGCTATGGGCGATCTGCAGTTTGGCCGAAATACGCCAGACGGGAGGGACGGGCTTCGTCCCGTCCACGGTCGCGACGAAGCGCGACCCTCCCGCGACCTGAAGGGCTTCGTCTGTCGATGGCGAATAGAGCGCGTCGTCGTCCAGCGAAACGGCAGGGCCGCTTTTCACCGACAACACACGGTCGCCCTTCACCGGTGAGAGGGAACAGGCGTAAGCATCGTCGTGATAATGGACCGCCGCATCAAATGTCAGCGTACCTTCGTAGGCGAACGCCGTACGATGGTAGAGGAGCAGCGAGATGCCTTCGCCTTCCGACTGGAACGAAATATAACCGTTCACGTTGTCGCGCGCATCGACAAGCGCAAGGCGGTTCGGTACGCCATCGCGCGGCGAGACCACGCGCCACGCACACACCGCCGAATTCTTTCCCACCCCCGCGCCCGTTACGGCGGCGGGGGCTTCAAACCGAAGCGAACCCTCGACCTTCGCCACGCCCTCGATATGCGCCAGCGAAAGCCGCGTGCCCTCGTCCGCAAACGAGACACGCCAACGACCAACATCCATAGACAGATCGGCAAAGCCAGTCATTGCCCCAGACACCACTATGACAACGAACAAGTCTATTTTTCTCATGCAACCACTCCTCTAAACCGTCAACCTCACTTCGGGCTCTTAAATGAAGCG
>Ga0310786_10009726_pt1 | contig 12157 bp, 10 predicted proteins | sample AusTroGonzalo_MG_FD_203881 | JGI IMG/M metagenome (GOLD analysis project Ga0310786, IMG submission 203881) | Bovine rumen microbial communities from tropical cattle in Woodstock, Queensland, Australia - Gonzalo_03 (v2) (version 2) | ecosystem: Host-associated > Mammals > Digestive system >...
TCGCAGAGATCCATAATGTTACGGGTAACGGTATTTACCGGTGCTTTTGATTTCTTGTAATCCATGTTTTTCTATTAATTAATCAACTATATTTTTGTTCTTCGTTTTTTTGCTTAGTCTTTCACCACCTTCTTGCACTTGGCAATGAGCTTCTCGGCGGTGGCAACCTCCTTGGAGTCGGGGAATTCGTTGATGAAGCCATAGCACTCGTCCTCGGCGTCGCGATAGCGCTCCAGACGCTTGTCCTCGGTCGAGTTCTCGGCCAACTCAAACTTGCTCTTCATGATGAGGGCGGTAAACTCCTCGCGCCACTTCATGTAGGGGTAGTTCTTCAGGGCGTTCTGGGCCACGATGATACACGAGGCGTAGTTGCTCTCGGTGCTCGACGACACGTTGCCGAAATAGCCGCCCAGGTTGTAGTAGAGCTGGGCCGACAGCAGTTCCTTCATCACGAGCTTATCCTGCAGTTCGAAGAGACGGTCCTGAGCGGTGCTGTAGAGCTCGCTGCTGGGGAAGAAGTCGAGAAACTGCTGATAGGCGTTGATGGCGCCGATGGTGGGTGTCTGGTCCAGACGGGGCTCGGGAGCACTCTGATAGAGGGCCTGGCCCACATAGAACATGGCACGCTCGGCATAGACGCCGCGTGGATAGGACTGGAAATACTTTCTGAAGGTGGCGGCAGCACTCTCATAGTCGCCGTTCATAAACTCCGACATGGCGAGCATATAGAGCGACTCCTCGGCCTCGTCGGTGCCCTTCTTGCTGGTGATGAGGTCCTGGAGCAACATCTCGGCATGATTGAACTGCCCCTCAGCGAAGCACTGCTTGGCATATTCATATCGATAGTCTAAATCCGTACTCTTGAGAACCCTGTTGTATTCGTTGGCACAACCCGTCAGGAGGAGGGTCAGCGAAGCTATGATAATGAGCTTAATCTTCATCTTTCTTACATTTGGGTTGCAAAATTACTCATTTTTCTTTAAACTCACAAGCGTTTACATATTTTTTAACCGCAGATTATACAGATTTCACAGATTATTCGTACCTTTGCCCACGAATTTATGAAATTTAACCTCACTTCGAAATACAAACCTACGGGCGACCAGCCCGAAGCCATCCGCCAGTTGACGGATGGTGTGAACCGTGGCGACAGGGCTCAGGTGCTGCTGGGCGTCACCGGTTCGGGAAAAACGTTTACGATGGCCAACGTCATTGCCAACGTCAACAAGCCCACCCTGATTCTGAGTCACAACAAGACCCTGGCGGCGCAGCTCTTCGACGAGATGCGGGGATTCTTTCCCGACAACGCCGTGGAGTATTATGTCAGCTATTACGACTACTATCAGCCGGAGGCCTATCTGCCGACGACCGACACGTATATCGAGAAGGACCTGGCCATCAACGAGGAGATTGACCGCCTGCGTCTCTCGGCAGTAAGTAGTTTGCTGTCAGGACGTAAGGATGTCGTCGTTGTATCATCGGTTTCATGCATCTATGGCATGGGCAGCCCCAACGCCCTCTCTGAGAATGTCATCGAGATTCGCCAGGGCCAGAACATCGACCGCAACGCTTTGTTGAGAAAACTGGTGCAGTCGCTCTATGTGCGCAACGACCTCACGCTGGAGCGCGGCAACTTCCGCGTCAAGGGCGACACCATCGACATCTTTATGGCCTACAACAACATCATCCTGCGCGTCACCTTCTGGGACGACGAGATCGATGCCATCGAGGAACTCGACCCCGTGACGATGTATCGCATGGGGCGCTATGCCGACTATAAGATCTACCCCGCCAACCTCTTTATGACCACTCAGGAGCAGACCAACCGCGCCATCCACGACATCCAGGACGATCTGGTGAAGCAGGTGGCCTTTTTCGAGGAGGTGGGCGACGAGGTGAAGGCGCAGCGCATCAAGGAGCGCGTGGAGTACGACATGGAGATGATCAAGGAGCTGGGCCACTGTTCGGGCATCGAGAACTACTCGCGCTATTTCGATGGCCGCCAGCCCGGCGAGCGCCCCTACTGCCTGCTGGACTTCTTCCCCGACGACTTCCTGCTCTTTATCGACGAGAGCCACGTGTCTGTGCCCCAGATCGGCGCGATGTATGGTGGCGACCGTGCCCGCAAGACCAACCTCGTGGAGTATGGCTTCCGCCTGCCGGCCGCCTTCGACAACCGCCCGCTGACGTTCGACGAGTTTCAAGAGGAGGTCAACCAGGTGATCTACGTCAGCGCCACGCCGGCCGACTTCGAGTTGGCCGAGGCCGAGGGCGTGGTGGTCGAACAGGTGATCCGTCCCACGGGCCTGCTGGACCCCGAGATAGAGGTGCGCCCCAGTGAGCACCAGATTGACGACCTCCTGGAGGAGATACGCCTGCGCATCGAGCGCCACGAGCGCGTGCTGGTGACCACCCTCACCAAGCGCATGGCCGAGGAGCTGTCGGAGTTTCTCCTCAACCACAACGTGCAGACGGCCTATATCCACAGCGACGTGGCGACGCTGGACCGCGTGCAGATCTTGGAAAAGCTGCGCCGTGGCGACTACGACGTGCTGGTGGGTGTCAACCTGCTGCGCGAGGGCCTCGACCTGCCCGAGGTGTCGCTGGTGGCCATCCTCGATGCCGACAAGGAGGGCTTCCTTCGCAGTCGCCGCTCGCTGGTACAGACGGCCGGTCGCGCTGCCCGCAATGTCAACGGCCGCGTGATCATGTATGCCGACACCATCACCCGCTCGATGCAGGAGACCATCGACGAGACCACGCGTCGCCGCATCAAGCAGCTGCACTACAACGAGGAGCACCACATCACGCCCAAGCAGATTGTCAAGACGCTGAGCTCGGCACTGAGTCGCGACGACCGTCCTGACGTCAAGGAGCTGAAGACGGCAGTGGGCACCAAGGCGGCCTCGGCCACGATGGCCGACCCGATTATCGGCCAGATGACGCGCCCGCAACTGGAAAAGCTCATTGCCGAGACCACGCGTCGCATGAAGGAGGCTGCCAAGCAGATGGACTTCATGCAGGCCGCGCAGTATCGCGACGAGATCATCCGCATGCAGAAGGAGCTGGAATTGAAATAACAGCAATTTTCGAAAGCTCCACTTATCCATGTTCACTCGAAAATATCCAAATAAATTTGGATTTTTCCACGTTAATTCGTATCTTTGCAACGGGTTTATTAATTTGACGACAATATGACAGCAATTACTATCAACATTCCCAACCACGAGGTCAGCTTCTTCAAGAAGATGATCTCGAAGATGGGCTGGACATACACCGTGGCCGGCGAGGAGACCACGGCCAAGAAGTCTCGACTCTACGACCCGGAGACGGGCGAGTGTCTGAACGACAAGACCATGAAGGCCATTGAGGAGGCCCACGACGATATGAAGCAAGGCAAACTGAAGTCCTACGAGACTGTGGATGCAATGTTCCAGGATTTAGGCATCAACGTATGAAGTATAAAGTCATACCGTCAAAGCGCTTCGAGAAAGACATGAAGCGTTGTCAAAAGCGTGGTTACGACATGCAGCTCATCAAGAATGCTATTGAACTCTTAGCCAAGACAGGAGCGCTCCCTGCTGAATATCATCCCCACAAGCTCTCTGGACAATATGCTGGTTGTTGGGAATGCCACATTCAACCCGATTGGCTAATGATATGGGAGCAGAACGACACGGAGCTATTTCTCCTCTTGACAAACACCGGCTCGCATGCCGATCTATTCGGAAAGAATAAACGATAAGGAAGATGAAAGATAAACGACCTCACAGGGATGGCCTGCGAGGTCGTTTCTTGTTGTGTCAGCCATAATAGTCGATGGCGACGTAGTGGCGCGGCACGCCGAAGGGCTTCCACGAGAGGTGGAGCCAGCCGCGGCCCGTGAGCAGTTGGTCGGTGAGGGCGTGGCGGCGCAGCAGGGCCACCAGGCGGTCAAACTGGCGCGGGTCCTGGGGACGCAGGTCGGCGGCCTGGCCCAGCAGGTGCTGACTGCCCTTGACACCCCCCACCTGGTGGTTGACCTCGGGGGTGCGGAAGCCCGAGTTGATGATGATGGGTCCCACCTCCTGGCGCACCGGTTCCAGTATCAGCTGACAGCCGTAGGCCAGCGACACCACGGCCTGAAGGCTGGGCAGGTTGGCGGGGTGACGGTCGAGGGTGAGCATCTCGCCCAGCGTGAAGTGGGGCGACAGTTGGATGGCGGCCAGCTGGTTGCTGGTCGCCTGGAGTGTGTTGTCAGTGTGCGTTTCCATGGGTGTGTGCCTTGAGGTTCTTGAGATACTGGTGGAGTCCGAAGATCGAGCCCGCCAGGAGGAATGACTGTGCAACGTAGTAGAGCAGTCCGCCTGCCACGTCGTCGATGTGGACCACCTGATAGGTGACCAGCGCGATGCTGCTGACAATGAGCAGCACCGCGCATACATACTGTGAAATCTTGTAAGGTGTGTTTTCCATGATAGAATAAGGTTTAGAATGTACAATTTTCTACATCATTGCGGCTTCTCCAGCGGCGCCGAGTATGGTGGCGATGATGTAACTGATGATCTGGAGGATGGTTTTTGTTGTTTTGTTCATAATCTTGTGTGTGTTTTAAAGGGTTAGACATTGCTGTTAACTGTGTGTTTCTCATGGTATTAGATTCTTTCTAACACTCTACAAAGTTACGAAAAAAGTTTGAAATTACCAAATTTTTCATGCATTATTTTTGCAAAAAGGCTACCACATTCGGGTTAATCTAAATCAAGTATTTGAGGTAAATCAAGGAAATTATGTCAAATCTTTAGGTAGTGTCGAAAAAACACACTATTTTTGCTCTACAGTTCGCTCTTCCTGTTGCGATGGGGCCAAAAGGACGGACTATGAAAGAAGGAGTTATACCAGATAAAAGGGACTTATTAAAAGATTAGCGCAGCATGCCAAGCCGATGTTTCGGCGGCTCTCATTGCGTCTCTACGCTGTCGGGATTATCGGCAGTTGTGGGTGCTTTCTCTCTCTGTTAACGGCCCTTAGACGGTGGCTTCTGAAGTAAGAAAACCTATTTTTAAACCATTTTATACGCCATTGTTTTTATGAATTATTTTACTAACTTCAAAATGACTGAGTCTCAGAAGGACATTTCCTTCGAGCAGTTGGCAGAGCTTATCCGCAGCGATAAGGCTCTGGAGAAAAACACATTGATGTACCGTGATTTGTTGGCCCAGGGTAACGAAAAGGCGGCCAAGGAGGTAAAGGAGTCTATGCCACAGGTGGCCGTGAGCTTCCGCATGGAGGGCGGCAAGGCTAAGGAGAAGTGTGGTGAGTGCCTTTACCATGTGCTCATCGACTTTGATGCCAAGAACCCCAGCGAGCGACTGGCAGCCGACGAGCTGGAACGCGTCAAGACGTTCATGCGTACCTCTTATCACGCGCGATTGGGCTATGAGAGCGTCTCGGCGCTGGGCTACCATGCGGTGGTGCCCTTTATTCTGCCCGAAGGCATCGCCATCGACCTGAAGAAGGACGCCAAGCGCAGCGAGGAGATCTACACCCGCGCTTATCTCTGCATTGCCAATCTCTACAGTGTGTGGTGTGGCCACGAGATGGATCGCGAGTGCAAGAACATCAACCGCATGATGGGCCTGAGCTACGACCCTCTGGTGGTCTTTCGTGCAGACGCCCGTCCCATCCGCCTGACGCGCGAGGAACTGGGTATTGGTGCCGACGGCCGTCTGATCAAGATGAAGACGCCCAAGTGTGCCGTCGACAAGGATGGCAACCGCGTGAGCCTGCCTCTGGGCGACCGCCTGGAGCGTGCGGCGAAGATGGTCGAGGAGTCGGGCATCACCTTCGCTCCCGGCAACCGCCACAACTTTGTGATGCGCGTCAGCTTTATCCTCAACCGCATGGGCGTTGACGAGGACGAGGCTGCCCAGGCCCTGGACAACGAATACAAGGGAAAGATGGACGGTTGCCCGTCGAAAGTACTGCACAGCTGCTATAAGCAGGCCTCCAGCGAGTTTGGCGTGTGGATGCCCAGTCGCAGCAGCGTGAAGACCGAGGTTATCAAGGCCTTTCTGGTCAACAAGAAACTGAAGTACGATGTCATCAAGCAGAAGACGCTGGTGTGCCTCGACAACGGCCATTGGCACGAGATGGACGACCGCATGGAGAACGACCTCTTTATCGAGTGCTGTGCCCAGTCGGGACTCAACATCACCTTCAGCCAGTTTGACAAGGTGCTCAACAGCAACGTGGTGCCCGAGGTGAATCCCCTGCGCGACTATATCCAGTCGCTGCCCGAATGGACGCCCTCGCAGCCCGACTACATCGCCCAGGTGGCCTCCACGGTGCATATGGCCACCGACGAGGGCCGTCAGCTCTGGCAGGTGTGCTTCCCCAAATGGTTTGTGGCCATGGTGGCCGCCTGGCTCGAGGATGGCAATGTGAACCATCAGGTCATCGTGCTCATTGGTCGTCAGGGCATCTTCAAGAGCACCTGGATACGCAGCCTGCTGCCGCCCCAGCTGTCGGCCTATGTGAGCGACATGACCGAGACCGAGCACCTGGACAAGGACGAGCAGCTGCGTGCCGCCGAATACGGGCTGATCAACATGGACGAGCTCGACCGACTGTCGGACCGCGAGCTCAACAAGCTCAAGTCGCAGGTCACCAGCACCCACATCGACGTGCGTGCGGCCTATGGCATCAACAAGAAGAAGCGCGTGCGCGTGGCTTCCTATGCCGCCTCGGGCAACAAGAAGGAATTCCTGACCGACCAGACCGGCAACCGCCGCTGGCTGCCCTTCGAGGTCAAGTCCATCGACTCGCCCCACACCAACCGCCTGCCCTATGATGGCATGTATGCCCAGGCGCGCTATCTCATCGAGCATCACTTCAACTACTGGTTCGACCTCAAGGACATCCAGTTGCTCGAAACGCATGTCGATGAATTCATGGTGCCCCAGAATGCTGCCGACATCATCTCTGTCTATTTCACACCTGGCAGCAAGGATGAGTCAAACGCCGTGTTCCTCACCCTGGGCGAGATCTCCACGAAGGTGGTGGCCTTTGGCAACCTGAAGAAACACCCTGATCCCCGTGTGCTAGGCGCCATTCTGACGAAGCAGGGATACGAGTGTGTGCGCGTTGGTCACGACCGTACTAGAGGCTATTATATGCATGAAAACACGCTGTCGGAGATTGAGAAGAAGCGCCACCCCGAGGTGTTCTGATGCGGACAACGCGGACATGCGGACATCGGTTTTCTATATTAATAAAAAAAAAGGTATATGGTCATTTCGTATACCTTTTCTTTTTTTTAATTAATATATAGATTTGATGTCCGCATGTCCGCGTTGTCCGCAAATCGATTTGCTTTTTCGGGGCATTCATTGCTCCAGCGCACTCCAACAATTGTCCGGCCGCACTCAAAAAACCACTGGAGTGCGGTCGGAAAAAACTTAGAAAAAAGTGGGCAAAATGTTTGCATATTTCACAGAAATTTTGTATCTTTGTATCGTGGTTCAGAGAAATCTAATACCATGGAAAACACACATTTTTAACCCTATTTATTCACCATTTAAAACACACAAGATTATGGGACTGAAAGTAAAAGCAAAGGAACGTGAGTTCAAGGTGGGCAAGTTTGCTGGCGACTACCGCTATGTGATGCTGCCCGAGATCTATTCGTCACTCACTCAAGAGAAGGTTATCCGAGAGGCGGCCATCCGCTCGGGGGTCCAGGAGGGCGTGATGCATGCCTGCTGGGATGCCGCCGGCGAGGTCATCAAGGCCTGGGCCACCGAGGGTCACAGCGTACCCATGCCCGGACTGGGCACCATGCGCTTTGGTCTGAGCGCCAAGTCGGTGGCCGATGTCAACGACGTCAAGACGTCGCTCATCACCGTGCGCCGCATCATCTTCACCCCGTCAACCGAACTCAAGGAGGAGCTCTCGTCGACGGCCATCCAGATCACCTGCTACGACCGCAACGGCGACATCGTGAAGCGCGTGACCAGTGCCGACCCCGGCGTGGTCGAGGAGGAGACCAACAACGACAGCCAGAACGGCACCACCGGTGGCGGCCAGGGTTCTGACAGCGGCAACCAGGGTGGCTCTACGGAGAACGGCGGCCAGAACCAGGGCGGCGGCTACACTCCTCCCTCGGGCGGCGGCAACGAGAACGACTGATTCCCCTGAAAACTGAGACCTCACACGAGACGCAAAACCCCTCGTGTGAGGTTTTGTTAAAAAAACGTATTATGCTTGGCTGCTTGGAAAAAAAATCGTAACTTTGCAGAAAATTACCATTAACATTAATATTATGCTAAAGAAACTATTACTTTCAACGCTTCTCCTGAGTTCGGCCACAGCCTTCGCTGCCGTGGAACCCGCATGGAGAAATCCACAAGTGAATCAAGTGAACCGCGAGGCACGACGTGCCGACTTCTTCGCCTTCGAGAGCGCCGACAAGGCCAAGACGGGCGACAAGACACAGTCTAAGCGCTACCTCTCGATGGAGGGCAAATGGCGCTTCAACTTCGTCAAGGACCACAACCTGGCACCCAAAGACTTCTATACGCTGAAGTTCGACGACTCGCAGTGGGTCGATTTCCCCGTGCCCGGACTCTTCGAGATCGAGGGCTATGGCGACAAGATCTATAAGAACGTGGGCTATTCGTGGGGCACCACCTTCAACAGCAATCCTCCCTTTATCGGTGAGACCAACAACTACACGGGTTCGTATCGACGCACCTTCAACCTGCCCGCCAACTGGGACGGCCAGGAGGTTTACTTCCACGTAGGCTCGGCCACCAGCAACCTGCAGGTGTGGGTCAACGGCAAGTATGTGGGCTACTCGGAAGACTCGAAGGTGGCTGCCGAATTCAACATCACCAAGTATCTGAAGAAGGGCGAGAACCTCATCGCCATGCAGGTGATGCGCTGGTGCGACGGCTCATACCTGGAGGACCAGGACTTCTGGCGCTTCACCGGTATCGCCCGCGAGGTGTATCTCTATGCCCGCCCCAAGCAGCACATCCAGGACATCTTCGTCACTCAGGACTACGTGGGTGGCAAGGGCGTGCTGAAGGTGGATGCCAAGGCGCCCAAGGGTACGACCATCGAGCAGCGACTCGAAGACAACAACGGTCAGGAGGTAAGCCTCGACGCAGTAAAACCCTGGTCGGCCGAGGTGCCCAACCTCTATAACCTGATCATCACCCTGAAGCACGGCAACAAGGTGCTCGAGGTGGTACGCCAGCGCGTGGGCTTCCGACACATCGAGATTGCCGGCGGACAGCTGCTGGTCAACGGTCAGCCCATCCTCATCAAGGGTGCCGACCGCCACGAGTTGGACCCCGACGGCGGATATATCGTCAGCATCGACCGCATGATCCAGGATATCCGCATCATGAAGCAGCTGAACATCAACGCCGTGCGCACCTGTCACTATCCCGACGACCCACGCTGGTATGACCTCTGCGACGAATACGGCATCTATCTCACGGCCGAGACTAACATCGAGAGCCACGGCATGGGCTATGGCGACGGCACTCTGGCCAAGCGTCAGGACTTCGAGCTGGCCCACCTGGAGCGTCAGCATGGCAACATACACTCGTTTAAGAACCACCCCTCGATCATCGTCTGGTCGCTGGGCAACGAGGCCGGCTATGGCCCCAACTTCGAGAAGTCCTACGACTGGGTGAAGGCTACCGACAAGACCCGCCCCTGCCAGTTTGAGCAGGCCGGACAGAACGGCAAGACCGACATCTTCTGCCCCATGTACTACGGCTATGAGGGCTGCGAGGCCTATTCTAAGGGCAACAACCCACGCCCCCTCATCCAGTGTGAATATGCCCACGCCATGGGCAACTCGATGGGTGGCTTCAAGGAATACTGGGACCTGGTGCGCAAGTATCCCAAATACCAGGGTGGCTATATCTGGGACTTCGTTGACCAGGGCATGCGCGACAAGAGCCCCATCACCGGTCGCGAGATCTTTACCTATGGCGGCGACTATGGCAAGTATCCCGCCAGCGACTATAACTTCAACTGCAACGGAATCATCGCGCCCGACCGCCGACTGAATCCCCATGCCTACGAGGTGGGCTATTACTACCAGAACGTGTGGGTGAAGGACATCGACCTCAAGGCTGGTAAGTTTGAGATCTACAACGAGAACTTCTTCAAGACCCTCGACGACCTGCAGCTCGAATGGTTTGTGGGCGGCGCTGCCGGTCATCATCACGACAACGCCAACCGTCCCCAGGGCATGACCTTCGGCCACGGCGGCACCATCGACATCAACGGCATTCAGCCCCAGCAGCGCAAGGTGATCACCAGTGAAGAGATGAAGCAGGTGATCGAGCGCGTATTGGGTCACCACGCCGACAACGAGATCTTCGTGGCCTTCTACTTCAAGTCGAAAAACGGCGCACCACTCATCGACAAGGGTCAGGTGATGGCCAAGCAGCAGTTCTGCATCAACGAGTATAAGTACCCCGCACTGAAGCAGGAGACGGCTCAGGTTCAGAAGGAAGAGACCAACACCTATGTGAAACTCTCGGCCGCCGGCACCGACCTCTACATCGGCCGCTGGAACGGCATGATCGACTATCTGACCGTAGATGGCAAGGAGATGCTGCAGTTCCGCGAGAGCATCGTGCCCGAGTTCTGGCGCGCTCCCACAGACAACGACTACGGCGCTGGACTCCAGAACCGCTTCTCGGCTTGGAAGAACCCCACCATGAACGTTAAGTCCTTCAACGTAAGCGACAACACCGTTGTCGCCACCATCGAACTACGCGAGCCCGGCAACCGCGGCGGACAGAGAAACCGCGGCGAGCAGCGCCCGGCCTTCGCCACACTGACCATGACCTACACCCTCACGGCCCAGGGCGAGGTGATCGTGCGCGAACAGCTGGAGCCCGGCAAGGACGCTCAGATGAGCGAGATGTTCCGCTTTGGCATGGGCATCCAGATGCCTAAGCAGTATGACCAGGTGGAGTACTACGGACGCGGTCCCGTCGAGACCTACAGCGACCGCAAGGACTCAGAGTTCCTGGGCGTATATAAGAATAAGGTGCAGAACGAGTACTTCGAGTATATCCGTCCGCAGGAGAGCGGCAACCACGTTGACGTGCGCTGGTTCGCGGTCATCGACCAGAGCGGCAAGGGTCTGCAGTTCTATGGCAACGCACCCATGGAGGCTTCTGCCCTGCCCTACACCACCGCACAGCTGGACGACGGTCCCAGCAAGGACAAGGCATGGGGACGCCACAGCGGCGACCTGATTGCCTCGGGCATGACCAGCGTCCACATCCAGCAGCATCAGCTGGGACTGGGTTGTGTCAACTCATGGGGCGCATGGCCGCGCGACGAATACCGCGTGAAGTTCCAGGCTTATGACTTCACCTTCGCCATCAAGCCTCTGAAATAATGAACATGAATAGAATCCTCATCATAGCGGCACTCTCGGTAGTGCCGCTATTCATTTCGGCCCAGCGACAGCAGCAGTTCCGCAAGCTGATGCCCAAGGGCAACTACAGCGGCATATGCCCACTGGGCAACGGCCGCTATGCCCTGGTGGACGACAAGGCCAAGAGCGACGGCTTCCGACTGGCAGCCATCAGCATCGACACCACACGGCAGCGCATCACGGCCGTCGAGGACCTGGGCTATCGCTCCAGCGGACTGCCCAACCGCGACATGGAGGGCATCTGCTACAGGCCATCGACTCAGACGCTCTTTATCAGCGGCGAGGCCGACAACGAGGTCTATGAATACACGCTGGACGGACAGCGCACGGGGCGACGACTGGAGGTGCCCACAGACATCAAGCGGGCCAGCCACAACTACGGACTGGAGGCGCTGACCTATGACGCCCGCCGTCACCTGTTCTATGCCATGACCGAGCGTCCCCTGCCGGGCGAGCAGGAGGTCCGACTGATGGTCTTCGGCGACGACCTGCAGCTGAACCACGTGTATCTCTATGAGCCCGACGCGCCCATCAGCCGCAAGCATGTCTATGGGGTCTCGGCGCTGTGTGCCCTCAGCGACGGCCGACTGCTGGTGATGGAGCGCCAGATACGGGTGCCCAAACTGAAGGTGGGCGCCAAGACGCTGACGCGCATCTATGAGGTGGGATTTAACGATGAGAAACAAACAGCAAAGCAGG
>Ga0310786_10009727_pt1 | contig 12157 bp, 16 predicted proteins | sample AusTroGonzalo_MG_FD_203881 | JGI IMG/M metagenome (GOLD analysis project Ga0310786, IMG submission 203881) | Bovine rumen microbial communities from tropical cattle in Woodstock, Queensland, Australia - Gonzalo_03 (v2) (version 2) | ecosystem: Host-associated > Mammals > Digestive system >...
CCTATGCAATTTCTTTAACTTCCACGGCGGATAAGGCGTTGTCATAAATACGCACATCCTATATTTTACCCTAGAATGCTCCCGCATTTCCTAATCTATTACCAATAACTAATGTTGTAGCAGTAGCATCCTATGTTGCTGGTAATGTAGTAGTTGAACTTAAAACGCCATCTAAATAAAAATATAAATTTGTACCGTCATATACTGCCATTCCATGATGCCACTAATTTAAAGAAATCGCTGGCCCGGTGCGAGTTGTACTTGCACAACGTAATGATAAATTATTCTTATAAGAACATAAATCAAACTAAAAAGCTGATGCAGAACTACCTCTATGAATTCCTACCATCCATTGGTGCGCACTCGCACTTGAACTGATTTGATAAAACCAACATCCCACTGACCAGTGTTCTCGTGTGATATTACATTCACTTGCTGCGCTACGTATAACACTAGTGCTAGCAGAAAAATTGTATACTGATCCTAGTTTTCCATCATTAGTAATAGTAGTATTTACAGTACTTATTGTTAATGGTTTGAAGCCTTTATTTTCTAAAGTTCCAATAAGGGGTAACCAAATCTAAAGTGCCATTTAATTACCTCCTTAACTAAATACAAATTCTATACTGTTGTCTGTTGAATTATATTGCATATATGCTTTTTCTGTTAAAGTATTAGCAGGGGTACTAATAAAAGCAATTTTCCCATAAAATGCACTGTCACCATTAACTAATAACTTATGAGTACTTTGTGTAACTGCACTATTTAACTAAAGCATACCATTAGTATTAATTCTTACTTTTTCATACGTAGAACTAGCCCCACCAGAACAGAATAAAATAGAAGCAGTGGTAGGCTTATTAATATACATTGTACTTCCGCTAGTTATTGTTAAAGTACTACTACTATTAACTGTACTGCAATCTATCTGTGTAGTATAAGTATTAGCCCATGCTGCAGATGAGGTTCCTAAAGAAGTAGTATCACCTGAAGAATACATTGCGGTTGAACTAATAATAACACCATTAGAAGAAACAAAAGTATTCGATCCTGAATCTGCACTAGATGGGCGTAAATAAATATTTTCACTTGCGTATAATCCTAATCCGCCACCATTAGAAACTCCAATATGCCCTTTTTGAGTAGTACTTTGATAAAAATCAATACAATTGCCAATTGCTGCAGCAGAAGTTGTAGTTGTAAATTTAACCGTTGCTGCCGCGATAGTACCCGTTGAAGTCAGCGTAGAAGTATCTATATCATAAGCTAGTGAAGCAGAAGTAGTAATTACTTTTGAAGAATTAGTTAATACTACACGATTGGCAGTACCAAGTGCTCCTGCATTAGTAATATTTCCATGTACATGATTCCCAGCAGCAGCGTTAGTTGCACCAGTACCAATCTAAATTAATCCTGCCGCACTAGTAGAAGCGCTAGGAAAACTTGCCCATGTTGGAGCGGCTGAGCCATTAGATTTTAAGTACTAGCCGCTAGTACCTGCAGCGGTAGAAGTATAAGAGCCAGAAGCTCCACCATAGACTATTCCCCACTATGTTGGGGCATTAAGTGTTACTGTATCTGCAACAGTTAATGTTTTAGAAGTTGTGCCGCCAGCAATTGTAAAACCAGTCGTTACAGCAGTTAATGTTAGTCCGTTTACTGTATTAGCATAGAGCGTATCCGTAACTCGGGCACTGCCCTAGATTAAAGTGTCTCGTAATAATGCCATAGTTATCCCTCCTTAACGCTCTATAAACTAAGTTGCATTCCATGCTGAAATATTTTTACTTATTAATGTTTGCTATGGATAATTAGAAAAAATTATATTATCTATACGAAGATATATATCAATCGAACCTGATTTAATAATATTTGCAGTTTTGTTACTGTTAAAACTAGTTACTCCACCATTAAATGCTGCGCGCTAGCCAACTGCGCCCCAATATGATGTAGAACTATATGATGAACTAAGATATGTCGAAGTTCCATTTGTATAATGCCAATAACCACTATAATTTGATGGAGATGAACTGGTATAATTATTATAACCATCTGTTGCACCATATAATGTTAAATTATCCCATTTAACATCTTCATATGTAGCAATCATAGGATTAACAGGCTATATCCATCTATTTCTTACAAAATCATTTTCAGATGAATATCTTCGCACTGTAAGAATTTCCCATTTATTTACATAATTACATACTTCCATATTAAACCATTTATGTTTATTTAAATATATAGAATGTTCAAATTGTTCGTCAGTAATATCAGTAAAATATCCATTGGTTGCGGGCGCATTATGATGAAAAAGATGCACCCATAAAGAGCCATCAGGCTCAACATAAATATTATTATCATATAATAATCTAGGAATCTCTATAATATCGCCGCAAGTTACGCCATTTTTATTTATTTGAATAGTATTATCTTGCATAAATTCATTATTATGACTATTTCCTAGTTTATCTATTCCCATACTTATATTATACAACTTTTTTACTTCACTGTCAAGTAATGAAGTACAATATAAACGTACATCTGAAATATAACCGCCCCAAGGTGTAGCAATTGTGTCAGCGCCAGTAGCAGATGCTCGAGCACCAACTACAAAATCAGTACAATCTGTTAAATTATTAGAATTATCATATGTATTAATTAATACGCCATCTAAATAATATTTTATTAAACTTCCATTATTTGTAACACATACATGATGCCATAAAGTATTATCTATAGTAGTTATATTTGAATGAGCGATCCCCTCACCTACAAATCCTACAGCTGTATTTTTTATATATAGACTAAATTTTTTATTCGCATCAGTGCCATTATTACGACTTAATCCACATATTGTTTCAAAACTATCAGTAACAGAAGATATTTTTTTAAACCACGCACTAATTGTCCAAGTATTTGTTGTAAAACTAAAATTAGTTATTTTAGAGTAAGCTCCATCAGTCATATATTCACTATTTAAATAGCGAGCACTGTCAGAAACAAAACGACGAGTACCAATAAATGTACCATTATGATTATATCCACTACTGTCCTATACAATTGTTTTTACAATGCCCCAATCAGGCATTTCATTTGCATTTTCACACCACTAAGTAGCTTTTGTTCCTCTTTCTAATTTGTATCCACAAATTAATATTTCACCTACTGAATACAGGCCGCCACAATAAATTCTTGTTGTGCCACCGCTAGCCGCACTACTATCAGGAGTAAAAGTCCAACTATACTAATGCCATTCATTATCATTAATAATATCTACTTCTGCACTTCTATATGGACTTTTACCATACTCAAATTTTAATTTTAAATTATCTCCATTAATTCGTTTTACATAACAACTCATAGTGAACGGTATTCCAACATTTACAGATACTGTTCCACTGCTATACCATACCTATGAATGGAAGTTACTAACAGTTGTAACTGTCTAGTGTACACCCCACTATATTCCTGACACTGGCGGGTCAGTAATTTGTTCAAAAGTACAAGTATAAGTACCATTACTTGCACTTTCAAAATATCTGTCTTTACTTGCTGCAACTTTAGTAAGGGAGGATACATTAGTATCATATAAAAAATTAGTCGGAATACTATAAGGGCCATCTAATTTATAATGTAAAATTAATCCATTAGCTAATTCTCTAATTTCTTCTGCTGATAAGCAATTATCATAATAACGAACATCATTAAAATCACTATAGGCTGCTCTATTTGTAGAATAAAGAGTGCCTGTTGTATCCCCGCTACGCGCGCCAATAATAAATGTATTATTTGTCTAAAATGAATGAGTAGTAGTAGCTGTTTTTGCTAATGCACCATTTATATATAAAGAAACGGTTGTTCCATCATATGTTAATGCCACATGAGACCACTAATCTAATGTATAACTACTAGTATTACCTAATAATTCTGTGGAACCACAATATCCAGCAAATCTAGCATTGGTATTACTACTTCTAACAATATAAAAATCTGTTAATGCATCAGCATTACTAAAACCAAATAAATAACCTGTAGCTGTACGAGAATGTGGTCGTATCCAAGCAGCAATAGTAGCTTGTGTTAATGATTTTGGAGTAATAATAGATGACTATAAACAGTCACTATTACCATTAATATATTTACATTTTTCTCCCACTTTTCCTCCAGTAGTTAATGTAGTACTATTTCTGCTCCATGTTATAGGCCATAATCCTTTATTTGTTGTAGTATCCTCGGTAAGAGGAAGCCAAATTTGTAAACTCATTTAACTCCCTCCTTATACAAAGACAAAATTAATACAATCAGTAGAACTATCATATATTGTATATGCTTTCTCAGTTCCGCTAATATTCCAAGAATATTGAACTGCGCTTAATTCGCCTGCGGTTGTAGTTAAATAAACAGCAGTATCACCGATTAATGATACATTTGCGGCTGTGGCTGTAATTGCGGTTGATGTACCTAATAAATAAGTTTTAGTAGTATTGGCTAATGTTGCTGCAACTTGAGTTGCACTTGAAGCATTACCAGTAACATCACCAACAAATCCACTACTAGCAGTAATAGTTGTAGCATCAATAGTACCAGAAAATGTAGCATCACCAGTATTTGGCTCTAAAGTTAACGCTATTTGTGAATAAGTAGATTGTACTGAAGTAGTATAATCATTTCTAAATATTAATTTACCCGCTTGACTATTTAATATCTACCAAGACTAATTACCCTTACGTTGTAATTCAATAGCTACTGCATTGGTAGAATTATTATTATCAGCTGTATTTACAAGAATAAATGAAGATGAACCTCTAGTATTAGACGCTCCTGTCTATGCTAAAATAGTAGAATTACCAGTAAAAGTTGATGTCCATGCACTTGAAGTACCTGCTAATACTAAACCACCATACCATGACGGCGTTGATGTACTACCAGTTGCAATTAATGGATTACCAGATGTACTTCCACCAGTAGTAGGGGCATATATTGTTGTATTTGATGTATAATTATGTGCATTATTTATGGTTGGTAAACCATAATATAATGTATTCATTGTTGGTAATGTGGTATCATTGTTTTCAATAGGTGTAGCTACAGTATTATCAGTAATTGGTAGATTAGATTTTGTAACAGTAATATCACCATTAGCTGTTTGAGTAACTTTTGCTACAAATTGTGTAGCAGTATTTCCAACTTCTGTAGTATCTGTCATTGGTGTCTACACAATTTTATATGATGTGTCACTACCTAAACGTTCCCAAGTATAAGTTGAATTTGCTGTACTAATGCATACCCATTCATCCTAATTTGTACTATTAATTACTACATCTCCTACTGATGGAGTATATGAATTAAGCTCTGTTATAGTAGGAGTACCAGTATAACTATTGGTAGTATCAGTATTATTGGTCATATCTGTAGTAGTAATACCAATAAAACGTAAGGCTTGAGACAAACCTAAATTTGCGCGCAAATCAGTTAAACTATCTACTCCAGTGCCACCATTAGCAACATTTAATATACCAGACACACCAATTTCTTGTACTGTATTTTGGCCACCATTAATTGTTGTTTCACTTTCTCCAGTTGAAGTTCCATAAATAGTTGCTAGATTAACTTTAGTTTTTTGTGCGGCTGCCCAAGAGGTTGCTGTTGAAGCATTACCTACAAAATTGGTTGCATATATATTTGCCCATTTATTACTACTTGTTCCTAAATAATATGTATTATCTACACCCGGATATAATTTAGCAATTAAACTATTACCCGTTGTAGCAGGCTCTAAGTTTAATATAGTTACATCAGTATTATTAGTAGTACCACTTAAATTTTGTGAAAATGTAAGAACGCCCGTGCTTCCTACTTGTATGCGCCAGTCTGTATATGTGTCATTTGCAGTTGCACGCTAGAATATTAATTTTGGTGTAGCTCCGTGAGAACTTGAACCTGTCCCAAGAATTAAATCTCCGCTCAATGTTCCACCAGTAAGAGCTAGAACATTTTTTGTAAGAGCCATTGTGCCTGCACCCTAACTTACTAATGTAAATTCACTACCGCCAGTACTTGAATTAATATCAAGTGACGTTTGAATATCACTAACTGATACATTTCCCCAAAAATAGAATTTAAGAGTGCCTACATTAGAAAGAGTACCTTCTGGAATATAAACATCTAAATAAAATGATGAATTAGTATTAGATTTTCTTAATAAGCGATATGATACTATAGGACATGCTTCTACTCTAGCATGTAATAATATTGGTACTATAGACTAATATCCACCTGTTACCATAATGAGACCGCTATTTGGTTTATATCCATTATATGTTCCTTCAATAGATAAAAACCAAGAAGGATATAACTCTAGTGTTCCTACTGTACAAATTCGTCTCCAACCTGCTTCATACGTGCTTGCAGGAATTGCGTATTCTACTTTTCGTGTAGCAAAAGTAGTAGTAACCGTAAAATTTTTAGCTACTGTAACACTACCACTATCAGTAATAGTTAAATCATTGTCATGAATACCTAATGTACCGCTACTATTAATATATGCCATCCACTTTGAATTTCCATAATCATAAATTCCATAATTACTATTCCTACTACCGACGCCTACAAATAATTTATTATCATTGCCCTATTTAATAATCAATTCTCCGCCTGTATTATTAGTATGTGTAATATTTAACTAACCATTCAATGTTCCACCAGTTAACGTTAAATATCTATCATCATGTAAATGGTCCGCCAAAGCATCCCCAATTAAAATCCATTTTTCACTACCACTAGTTCCATCATAAACAAAACCATAGGTGCGGCCGCTAGCTAATTTTCCAGCAGTAATTTTACTATCATTATAATAAATATCTCTTGCAGTACCTGAATTAATATTTAAAGTAGCATTAGCTGCATTATCATCTATCATTGTAATATATACAATAGCTCCGCTAACCGCCTCAAATCCATTTATTGAGGCGGTTATAGCGGATGCGGTCCCTCCAGCTATTGCATAGAGGGTTGGCTCAATTAAATGGGTTCCTGAGCCTATATTTATTTTATTTACATACCCCATTTAATTCACCACCTGTTAGGCCATTGCTAGTGTAGCATTTTCAGCCACAGAAGAGACTAATGTTAATACTCCGTCGGAAACACTTGCTACTGTGGTTGTTGTATTAGAAATACTCACTGTTTTCCAGTCACCACTTTTGTGTAAAAATACTAATCCACTTTCAGTAGCAGTTCCTAAAGCTGTTTTTACATCAGAAGCTTGTAATCTACCGTGAACTTCATATGCTGTTAAAACACCAGAGCTAGGATTAAATGTTAAACCTTTCCCATCTGTTTTACCAAAGTTTACATAATTAGCAGTTACATCTGATGTTCCAGTATCATATTTTAGTAAAACAGGATAACTACCACTAGTAGTTATACCTTTTTGTTGTACTTTATTATCTGTCGCGGCGTTATCTGCCCAGACAGGTACTCCGCCAGAAACTGTTAGTACCTATCCAGCATTTCCTATACCTAATCTAGCTGGAGCACTACTTGATCTATAAATAATGTCGCCTTCAGTAGTTAATAATGAATTATGAATTACTGCATCATCTAATGCAAAGGAACTATCACGCCCAAGTAATTCCCAAGTATAAGTTGTTCCACTTACACTAATACATACATATTCAGAATCTCCTTTAATTACTACGTCGCCAACACTTGGTGTAGTATAATCACTAATACCTGCTGGCACTCCTTGCCATCCATCAGAAATGTTACTTGTGGTTGTTCCTACAAAACGTAATGCTTTTGTTAATCCTAATGAAGTAATTAAAGTATCTTTGGTTAAATTACCGCCATTCAAACTAATACTATTACCAGCAATAGTAATAGTCGTACTATTAGATAATGCATCTGTAATACCATAGCCGCTTAATGTCGTTGGCGTTCCAGAAGTAATTTTACTCCAATCAAGATTTGGGATATCAGTAGCTTCTAAAGTAGCCCAACTCAAGGAGCCTGCGGTAGAACCCGCTTTTAAAAAATGATTATTATTTGTAGTACCAGTTGCGGGCACATGTTTGTGTCCATCACCAGTTGCATGTGCAATTGTTAAAGAATTAGAAGCGGCTGTAAAAGTAATATCATCACCACTATGTTTAATATCTAAAGTTTTAGCACTATTTCCATTATATGTATATAAATCTGTATCTTCTGTACTTCCAGTATCAATTTTTAAAACTAAATTAGAAAAAGAAGCCCAACTAGCTGTACCACTACTGCCACCATATTTTAAAAATTGTCCCGTACTTCCACCAGATGGGATGTGTTTATTTCCTGCATCTGTTGGGTGTGTATACATATCAACCCAATCGCCCTTTTTAGCTAATACTTTAGTAGTAGTAGTTCCATCAAACGTTAAAGAAGCTCTCGCTACTTTACCTGCTGGACTAGAATCAGCATCTGCAATAACTAATTTATCACCGCTAGCAATAGTAACATCTGTATCTTGTAAAACACCAGTAGATTGTATATTACCAAAATTAACTCCACTTAAAGAAGAACCACTAACCTGTGCGGTGTTCATTACCCATTTGTAACTAGTATCCACAGTAACTAAAGTAAAACTAATAACACTTCCAGCATTCCAAGTAAGAGCACCATTTGGATTTTCAATAGCGTAAGCAGTAGAATAGGTATCAGTTCCTGTTTTGATTGCCATTGTTAATGTATTATCAGTAACTGTATTACTATTTGTAAATTTTACGTGTATTGTAATTCCTTTTGGAGTCCCTGTAAATAAAGCATCACCCTGTAGTATGACCTATTTAGGACCTGTACCAGCAGATGTGTCGCAAGTGCCATAAAACGTAGAGCCTATTAAATGTTCATCTGAACCAATGTTAACCTAACCTATAAATCCATTAGACATTCTCATTCACCTCTGTTATATCTGTAACTACATTTAGAGTTCCCAAATCTAATGTTGGCGCAGTACCATTATTAATTACTAAAGCACTACCATCCGCCAACGCTGTAGTCATAATTCCGGGATTCCAACTATTAATAGTTGAAATAGAAGTTTTAGTTGCGGTATATCTAAAATGTGATAGTTGAGAGAAACCACTATTTGGTTTATAACAGAAAATTGTATTTGTAGATAAATCAACATATAATTTATTATCTTGTCCCATAGAAGGAAAGGCATTAAAATTTGACCTTGTAACAATTATATCTGATAAGATTTCTCCATTCACAGTCCCCGCATCAATAAAAGGTAACTAAGGCACACTATGGGTCCCATCGCCTACCTTTAAACGACAATAAGCGGGAGAGCCATTATCAGGTGAATAGATAATGAGTTCTCCCGCGAGTGGTACAAAGGTCGTACCAGTGGTCTTAGTGCCACCATCTTGTAAAAGGGCAGATTGATTCCAGTGGGCCTCAGTATCACTTTTCAACTGAATTCGTGTGTTTACGGTCTTAGATGCCATATAAACACCTCCTTGGCATCATTTTCAGCCAAGTTTAATTAAATCAATGTTGATGCGTCCCCGCATCTTAATATTAAATAATCTGTAGTATCAATTGTAGGAGTATTTACTATATCATAAATACGCCCAGTTGCTGCAATTCGTGCTAATTCTAATTTTTTACTATTTTCATCTATTGCTACGTCTTCATATGGAGTAGAAGTAATTCCGGTAGGCACTCGTGCGCCCGCTAATACTCTAAACTAAACCGCATTTTCATCAATAACTATATTAACTTGTTTATCCTAATTAGGATTAAGTATAACGCCATTAAGTAAAATTTCTTCAATTTTATTTATATGTTCATTATGATCAGGTATAGTAATTTCTACTGTTTTATCCTAAGCAGGTATAATTGGACTACCATTTACACTAATACTCTAAATTGTATTTACTTGCGCACCAATTTCAATATTTGCTAATTTTTCTTTTTCTTCGTCAGTAAATTCAGTTAAATTTAATACTACTGATTTATGAAATGCGTCATTAGTTGTAGAATCAATTACAGTTTGAGGAGTTAATAATGTATCATTTAAAAAGATATTTTCAATTATATTAACTTGTGCATTATCCTCAATACTATCTAATTTATTTTTATATTCAATAGTAAAATCATTAGAAGTTAATGTTTTTCCTTCAACTTTGTCAACTTTTTTTGATAAGTCTACTGTTAAATTTTGTACTTTAGACTATGAAATATTAGCATTATCTGCAATATCCGCGTCAGTTATACTGCCTTTTACAGCATAAGAACCTTCATCGCCTAATAAACGCCAATTGCCGCCTTCCCATACATATTCTTTATAATTATAAACTACAACATCTCCGAGCTAAGCATTATTAAAATTATATCCATCAATTTGTGGATTAACAATTCCTGCTTGGCTTATATCTACTGTGGCCTCACCTATATAATGCATTGCACCAGTAAGACCTGCGGTAGCTGTATTAATATAATTAATAATAGCTCTATTAGTTGCTAAATTATTATTATTTATCAATGTAGTTTCTATTGGCCGCAAAGCGACAGCGTTTGAACCATTACCTACTAAAACAGAATCATATTCTAAAATTGATCGTCCTGTACCACCCTAACCTACACTTATTGTACCAGATAGATTATAAGCAGATAATGGGCGTCGTGTCACAGAGATTTTTCCATTTATCTAATCAACTGCAGTAACAACTTTAGTTTGATCTTCTGTATCAGTATAATTAAGTGTATTAAGTTTATCTATAATTTTTTGATTAGTAAATCCAGTAATAGTCCAATAATCTTCTACTGCAGTTCCTAACCAAGTTAGTAATTCTGCTAGCTAGCTTAAATCTATAAAAGTTAACTAATCTGTTACCCAATCATCATCCTCTACACCACGTGATTGAAGATAATATTTATTATCAATTTTTGCCAAGCGGTAGGTACGTGCCTCTACTGTTACATCACCACTTTGTCCACCACCGCTAATATACTGCTAAACAAAAGTAGCCAAACCCTAAATTTCATTTGCAGAATAAGTGGGTTTATTTTGCTGTTTAGCCCAAGTATAGACATCTCCAGCAACCCCTTGTACCCAAGGTAGCTCATTAAAGTAATGGTATCCATCACCTATTTTTATACCTATTGCTGGCGGCGTATGTTCGGGACGATCATTAGTACCTTCAATTGTATTATTAAATGGAAAAGCTGCTATCGCGGCTTCACCCTATTTTAAAATAACTGTACTTTGATTCCAGTTTGTTAAGGTGTCATAGCGTAACAAAATACGTGCTTCAATCTAATGTTCCGCCATTTAAGCCACCTCCTTAAGCACTGCCGCCATATATAATAAATGTATCTCCTGTCGGAACGTATAATTTTGTTGTAGCAACTTGATTTAATGTCATAACCCCTGTTATTGGATTTACAGCAATTGTATCTGGTTCATCAGAGGATTTTACACCACCTAAACGAGCATTAGTAGCAACTTCAAGAGTAAAAATACCTCCTCCGCCACTACCACCATCACCAGTACTTCCAACCATATCCCATACTCCATTAATAACCATATATTCTTCATAATGGTCTCCAGATGAAGCTAAAATCATATATAATGTATTTGGATCTGCAGCGGAAGCTCCGGGTAACTACTATACTATTTCTCTCTTTAAATGCCCAGCATTACGTATTGCGTCATCAACATATTTTTTATTTGGAACATCAGTATCATGAACAGGAGGCTCTGTTACAACAAGGTTTGTAATAGCTTGACCTGCGGCCGCCTCAAGTGCAGCAACTGTATTTAAAAAACTCTAACTAAAAGATATTGTTCCATCACTATACTATTGGAAATATGATTGATCAAGTTTGTTTAAATAAGGTAAATGTAACCAATCTGTTACACCATCGCCGACTTTAATTAAATATGTATTTGTTTCTAGACCATATTCACCTTGCGCTAATACAGGATTGCGAATATTCCAATCGGCGGCCTCGTCGTGCCTAATTTGTAAAGTAACTTTTACACTATTAGTAGCCATTAAGCTTCACCTCCATCAAGGGCGGTTTCGGCTATAAGCATAGCATTAACTGGAATATATTCTTCATTCCAATAATATAAGTTCTTCGTTTCTAAATCGAAATATAATTTATC
>Ga0310786_10009728_pt1 | contig 12155 bp, 11 predicted proteins | sample AusTroGonzalo_MG_FD_203881 | JGI IMG/M metagenome (GOLD analysis project Ga0310786, IMG submission 203881) | Bovine rumen microbial communities from tropical cattle in Woodstock, Queensland, Australia - Gonzalo_03 (v2) (version 2) | ecosystem: Host-associated > Mammals > Digestive system >...
AAAAAACGTTCGTGGTAGCAAATAGGTAGCAAAAACGACACACATATAAGTAAAAAATAAGAGGTATATAAAAATGAATGTTGATAAAAAAATAATTATAAATGCCCAACAACACAATTGTGCACATTGTGGTACAAAAGGTGCAAATTTTTATGATATAAATTTTATGGTAATTGATGGTGAAAAAAATAAAAAATTAGGTGTTTTATCATTCAGATGTAGTTGTTGTAAAAAAATTTCAACGCATTTGATAAAAAATTTATGTGTACAATCCTCTGATTTTAGTTGTGCTGGTAGTAGTGAAAGTTCGACAAGTTTCTTATTTTTTGGTGGGATACATTATATTACTGAAAGCGTAAAAAATTTGAATGATAACATTATAATGAGTATCCCAACACCAACATTTGTTATTGATTCTGATATTCCAGCAAAATTACGTGATCCTTTGATAGAAGCTGGTAAGTGCCTTAAAGAAAATGCGCTCGTTGGTGCGTCTGCTTGTGTACGTAAAGCGATATATGAATTTTTATTAATGGAAAAAGCTACTGGTGATAATTACGATGAAAAAATAAAATCTATAAAGACCAAATGGAAACATCTTGAGGAATATTTAGATGTTTTAACTGGTATAAAGGGTGTTGTTTCAAATCAATTACATGAGAACGGCTTTGAGGCTTTTCGATCGGAACAAATTAAAAATTATGTTGATATATTGGAAGAAATATTCAAGGAAATATATGTTATTCCTCAAAAAAGACAAGCTCGGAAAAAAGAAATATTTGATGTGTACGACACGATAAAGAAAGGGAAGACACCAGATGCCAAATAACCACATAAATTTCACAGAGAAAAACTTATTAGAATTGCCTGTTCCAATGGGTGATAAAGCAACTGTATATTATGATACAGGTCAGGCAGGGTTGTGTGTGATGATAACATATGGTGGTACCAAAACATACTATTTTTACACGAAGTTTTTAGGGGTTCCAAAACGGGTCAAGATTGGTCGGGTCGGCGTAACCAAACTGGTTGATGCCAGAATGAAAGCCCGTGAATTGCGAACAGAGGCAGATAAAGGCAACGACCCTGCGCAAGAACGTAACGAGGCCCTGCGGGATATGACATTAAAACAGTTTTTTGATACCCAATATTTCCCACGACATGTATTGGTGTACACTCGTCCAAAAAGCCAAGCAAAAGCCGAAACTATGTTCCGTAATTACCTTGGCGAATTTCATAATCGTAAAATGATAAGTATAACCAGGGCAGATATGGAACGTATGCATGCGGGTTTGCGTGACAGAATAAGTCTTTATACTGCTAATCGTACGCTTGCGCTGGTAAAGCATATGTATAACAAAGCAATAGAGTGGGGATACCCGTCCCGGCACGGTAATCCAGCTGTTGGAATCAAGATGTTTCGTGAAAGGTCTCGTGAACGTTTCTTGTTGCCAGATGAAATTAAACGTTTCTTTGCAGCGCTTAACGAAGAACCAAACGAAGTATTTAAAAACTATGTTTTGTTGTCACTTTATATTGGTCAACGTCGTCAAAATATGTTGTCGATGCGCTGGTCAAATGTGGATTTAGATCTTGGATATGTTTTGTTTCCAGATTCTAAAAATGGCGATCCGCAAAAAATACCATTGATAATTCAGGCAAAGGACATACTGACAGAAATGCGAAAGTATGCGATAAACGATTGGGTTTTCCCAAGTGAAGGTAGTAAAAGTGGCCATCTGGAAGATTTGCATCGTCCTTGGTACGCATTATTAAAAAGAGCAGGTATAGAAGATTTAAGAGTACATGATCTGCGGCGTACATTTGGTAGTTATCAAGCAATAACTGGCGCTAGTTTGCATATAATTGGCAAAGCGCTTGGTGATAAAACAAGTATTGCCACTCAAGTCTATTCCCGTTTAACCATGGACCCAATCCGTGATTCAATCCAACGTGGCACAGATAAGATGTTGGAATTTGTGAATATGGATAAAGACACCATTGAATCATGATAAAAAACTATAATAGGTTGAAATTATTTAAAATAAGTTCTAAAATCGCAAACAAGAATAGGTGTGTTATGGCTGATCACAACAATGCAATTTTATTTCACTTTACAGCTTTTTCTAACTTGGAAAGCATATTGCGTTGTGGGTGTTTAAAGAGTGTCCATCTACTAGTTAAGGACAAAATTAAACCCACTAATTTAGCGTATTCGCATATACAGAAGCGTAGAGAGGATAAATTTATACCAGGAACGTTATTGTGTTTACATGATTTTGTACCGTTTATGTTTGCGCCTCGTTCGCCTATGTTATATGCCATTATAGGTGGAAAAGTTGCAGAAGCAGAAGAAACAAATCAAGATAATTTAGTGTATTTTGTAACAGATGTTGACACTGTTCAAGATATGGAATTTTGGTTTAGTGATTATCATCCTGTACTAGCGGATGTGAATTTTTATAATGATTTAGCTGATTTGAACAAAATTGACTGGTTTGTGATAAATCAAGATAAATCAGAGGGCATGATTGGCGGTTTTTGTAGATATTGGACACCGAATAAAATAGAAAATGGCGTACGTGTTCCGTGCGATAGGTATGCAAGAAGACAAGAAACCAGACAAGCAGAGTTTTTGATTCATGATGTAGTGCCGCTTGATAAAATTTTAAAAATTTGTGTCAGGACCGAAACAATGGAACAAAAAGTTTTACAATTATTAGTGAAATATGGTAAAATTAATGATATAAAAGTAGAGATAAAACCAGATTGGTATTTTTAAATGATTGATTTTAAAAGCAATTTTGATGTCGTTGAAGCCTGTACTGATGCTGTTGTGAACACAGTAAACTGTGTTGGTGTTATGGGAAAAGGTGTGGCTTTACAATTCAAACAAAAATACCCAGACAATTTTAAAAAATACAAAAAAGCATGTGATAGCAAAAGAATTGTTCCGGGAAAAATGTTTGTGGTAGATACAGGATTATTACAACCTCGGTTTATCGTAAATTTTCCTACAAAGGATCATTGGCGAGGTAATTCGAAAGCAGAATACATAATAGATGGATTAAAAGACTTGAAAAAAGTGCTTGTTGAAAATAACATCAAATCTATATCTATTCCGCCATTAGGGTGTGGAAATGGTGGATTGATGTGGGAAGATGTGAAAAGATACATAATAGAAGCATTAGCGGATACAAATGTAAACGTTATAGTTGCTGAGCCTTATGATAAAAAAATGTTTAATGTGATAAAAAATTCTACTTCTGATACGATAACAGATTTTAGAGCTTTAGTGATACTTGCAATAAGGATGTATAATTCGGCATTGTCTGGAATATATGAGTTAGGTAACATCGAAATACAGAAATTAGTTTATTTTTTAGCGTATTTATCTGGTGATGTTAAATTGATTAAGCAATATCAAAAAGGCCAGTACGGCCCATATAATCCTCAGCTAAGAAATGCATTGATAAATATGTCTCATTTTTTAACTGGTGTAGGGGACGGAATGGTTGTTGATCATATTGATGTTACTGCAGAAGCATTAGAAAAATCTACAGACTTAGTAAAGAAAAACGCTAAGTTAGGATTGATTCTGAAAAAATTAGAAAAAATTATATATGGCTACGAAACATTATATGGAATGGAGTTATTGGGGACGGTTCATTGGATATGTAAAGAGAACGACGGTCAATCGTTGGACGAAATCATTTCTCGTGTTCAATCATGGAATCCACGTAAAAAAGCCATTATGTCACATCAGGACATCACGAATGCTTATGAACATTTGGTAAGTTGTGGAATCGTCTAGTATTTTTGTGGAAATATAAAATCTAAAAATTTTTAAGGTTGATTTTTTATCGCTTTGGTGTTACATTAGCACTATGCCTGTTGGAAGGCTGGCCCGTTCGTGTAAAGATTTCATCATCCAACAATTTAGATAATATAACCCACCGAGCTTATTATCTAAGCCAACAGACTACGAACGCAAAATCACTTTTAGATAATGAACTTGGATAACTCCGCAAATGCGGTAAAGGATTATATTATGAAAAACATAGACTACTTTAAATTACAAGCAAAAAATTTGCTTAAAGACTACCAAACCCGCTATCTTTCTGAAGATGGTGAAATTTATGAATACGAACCGAAGTTTTTTGATATCGTAGGTATATTCCTTGAATACGGGATAATGGATGACGACAAGAACTTTGAATTTAAATTAGGTAATGCTCAGCATTTAATCGCACAATTGGCTGGTTTTGCTAGTTGGAAAGAATTGATAACTGCACCAGAAGCAGATCAATTAAAAGCACGCAAATCACTAGAAAGAAGTATTCATAATGAATATGGGTGTACAAGTTTTATATCGCATAATTTGACACCTGATGGTCGTGAAATAACGGAATATTCACACGAACCATTAGATAGTGATGTGCCTTATCACGAAGAACTGTCTGGACAAGAATGGAAAGACGGTATAGATGAATGTTGGAAGAATGGTATGGGGTTTGATTTAGATACGATAGTTGAATGTCAACACTGTGGAAACAGGTTTGCGTTCAAAGAAGTTAAAGTCAGACGATTGAAACCTGAGTACAACAATGGTAAAGAAGACGAGTTTAAAGAAATCGTATGCAAACATTATCCGGAATGTAACGGTAATTTACTGGATCTGATACCAGCGGAAATAATTGATGATGAAAGGGAGGATGAAAATGAATAGTAAATTCTCTTCTTATTCTCATAGCATAACAAAAACATATACAAACGCCAATGGTTATAGAGTGTATAGAGATTCCGGCCAACTGGTTCATAGACATATGGCGGAGTTAAAACTTGGTAGACCTTTACAGCCTGGTGAAGTTGTACACCATATAAACAGAAATAAACAAGACAATCATCCGTCAAACTTGTATGTATTCCATGACCAACAAGCACATTGGAACGCTCATAAAAAGGATGCTCAAACTTATGGAAACGATTATAGCTTTAAAGGCAAAAGATAAATTTATAAACATTTGATTGTTAAGAGATCAGTAATACTTACTGATCTCTTACAGGTTTATTCTTTTGAATTATAAACAGAAGATTATTAAATAAATACTTCTATTGGCTTCCAGATGTTACGATTTGTCATATCTTCAGACCATTCGGTATTGCTCAGATATAATTGAGTCCCAATTGCACGTACAAATCCCCATTTAATTTCTGGATGTTTTTCAGCATATGCTTTTAATGCATCAAATTTATTTTTTGCATAACTATCAATATTTCGAGATGTGCCGTCAGATGACATGCCGCCCTTAGCTTCAATAATCCAAATATCTCCATTTATAGTTTCAATTATGTAATCTGGATAGAAATGATTCCTTCTAAACGCTTTGCGATATACGATGCTAAAGTATTCATCACCTTTATCGCCGTTTTTATAAACAGATTTAATAGCATCATAGGTTTCGCACCATCTTTCAAATTCTTGTTCTGAATATGTGCGATTTGGCTCTATCAAAATATTATTACCATACCCTTCAAACATATTCTTCTGTAATATCTTCGTAGATTCTACCTTTTTATGCTGTTTGTAATATTGTTGTACAGGAATTCCCCAAGATATTTCCTTTATGTTAGTTTCCTTGAATTCACCTATATCAGTTTGATTGACCTTACTAAATACTTCTATTAACCGATCTCTATTGTTAACCAAAAATGCATTATATTCACGTAGTGACATATCAATGATGAGCTTATTAGTGTATTCGAAGTCTTGCTCTTCTTTAGACAGCAAGGACATTTGTTTGTCTGCTGGCCCGAATAATATTCTTAGGGCATTATTAGAGATGTTTTCATCTATCCCCATAGATGCTGCTATTTTTCTTTTTGCATCTCTGATGATAAAACCGTCTTCATGGTTATCTATTTCGTGCTCCCCACCAAATACAGAATTTAAGGTCATTATAGCATGGGTTGTTCTGGCGACACCTTCAATGGCTGTTGTTTTTAAAACAGTGCCAAATACATAGCCTTTTGTTATTTCTAATTCTTTTCTTTCTAATCTACCATTTTTATTAAGGTCGCTTTCTTGTAACATTGCATTCCTTATAGCCATTACAACAGCCTCTGGATCTACGGCAAATCTATCACTGCCATCAAGGGTTTCTTTTGTTAATTGGATTGCTGGGGCAGTGCGTTTTTTCTTATACTGATATAGATAAAAAGAATCTGATATACTGTTAGTTAACCCCTCTCTGAATTGACTATCAAGAGTGTATAAGTAACAATTGTCAATAATCGAATTGTCGTAATGATGTCTTTGTGGCATGCGACGAATGCGCCCAATCGTTTGAATATTGAATCTTTCTGTGCCACCTTCACGTAATTTAACTAATATTTTAGCGCGTGGGCAATCCCATCCTGTAGCAATTGCTTGTTTAAACAATAAGAAGGCGTATTGTCCATCTAGTTTACTTATTTCTTCTGGGTTATCCGGGTGGTCGCCACTAAACCAAGATGCTACCAGTCCAGATTCTTCAGAATAACCCATTTGGGCCAGAGAAATTTTTACTCGTTCAATCCATTCCTCACGACCATTCGGAAATTGAATTAAAACCAAAGGACGTATATTAAGACCAAGTTTATTATATTCTGCTTGTACTTCTTTGCGTTTGCTGTCTGCTAATTCCAATAAACGCAAGTCGTCATCTATATTATTGTTATCTTGAATGGCTTGAGACAAACCTTCGTTAATCGATATGCCTGCTGCGATAAGTCCAGCAGAAATTACTTCGTCATCTGTGATTTTTTCTTCTGCATCGCCTTTACCAATAGGGGTAGCAGAAATTCTTAAAACATGTACAGGTTGTATGGCTGCTATGTATTCGTTTGCAGTATCTCTGTACTTATGTTCTTCATCAATCATCATGAATATATTTATATTACTGTTATGGCATGCCAGTACTTTGGTCATTAGATCTTTGTGTTCGCCTTCTCGTAATACCACATTGGATTTTTTATTTATTTTATCCCAGTTTATAAAATAAACTTTTCCTCTCGGATTAGATTCATTTATAAAATCATACACATCACCATCTTGAATCCCGGATGTTAGTTCTTCAAATGTTTGTTGTGATTGTTTTTCTAAGCCACCAGCACCGGGACATAACCATAAAAACACGGTGTCTGGGTTTTCATCCAAATAGTCGTCGATAAATCTGCTGGCTATCACTGTTTTACCAGAACCCGTTGGAGCACACAAAACGACTTCCTCGTGGTCGGCACACTTCTTTAACAAAGATTCTACATGTCTTGTTTGAAAATCTACAATATCACCTAAAAACATTATTCTGCTGCCTCCCGCAGTTCTTGTCCAAAGAATTCTTTTGGAATGTATTTATATTGTTTTGATTTAAGCATCTTCAATTCAGATGCATTAAATACAATGTTTTGGTTAACCCATATGTTCTCGATTTGATCGATTGTTTTCTTGTCGCCAAAAACATTTTTGAAATCTGCTTTGTTTAATATCAGAACGTTTTTCTTGTTATCGATTTCAATGGCGTATTGTAATTCGATCATTTCTTTTATGTGCAGCCCCAGCGCATTACTTAACAGATAATCTTGAGGTTTTCTTGGAGTCCATTCGCATTTTAGATATTTAACATTGGCGTCAAACCCGTCTGACATAGGTATGTTGCTGCCAATGTAATCGCCTTTTAGTGCATTGCCATTAACATCCACACCGTTTATGCTACATATGGTTCTAGGCCAAGTAACGTATTTGGCTATACCTTTTTCTTCCCATTTCTTATCGCCTTTTTTTATACCTTGTTGTTCAAATTCTTTGGCTTCTGCTTCTGATATTTCATTATTGGTAACCATAATCCACGTACGATTACCTTCATCTTCAGCATTTAATAGATTAACAGCATGGCCAGTTGTGCCAGAACCAGCAAAGAAGTCCAAAATAATTGCGTTGGGCTTATCTGCTATAACAAAGTTCAGCGCATCGTGAACAGCATATAAAGACTTCGGATAAGAAAAACGGTTGTCATTGAAGATTTTCTTTAATAATTGAGTTCCATTTGTAGATGCGTTATGAGACGCTTGGTTCCAGGTTGTAACAGGCATAATATCTGTTGGTTTAAATTCCTCAAATATTAACATACCATTTTCATCTTTGCCGCATGCTTTCAGCTTCCCGTCTTCATATTTTTTCTTTGGGCCGGAAGGCATATATTTTATTGAAGATATAGTATTTCGTTTGTCGTCCCATTTCCCGAAACGCAGCAAACCACGTTTATATTGATCTTCGAAAGATGTGTTTTGTAAGCCCCAAGTCACTTCTTGCCCATCTTTACTTATCGGCCATACGGCTATTGTGCCATCGGGAGATACAAAATCATTTCTGTCCATATCCAAAGGTAACGGTGCACCAACGCCAACGTATTTTTTCGAGATTTTATCAAACAGAATAGGATAAAATAAGTTCGGTCGAGCTTTTCTTTTCCCGTTTGCTCCGCCTCTCATTAATCCATGGCGTGCGTCTACCGTTTCTGGTGGTGGAATTAGCATGTTACGGTCTGTGTGTAATATACGAGCTTGCCCAATTACGATATAAAAGATGTATTCGTCCGAACGTGCAAACATGTTCTGTCTTGCAGAACCCTCTGGTTTTATTACACTACTAATCATTTGTATATTAGCAGTAGGAAATATCTCTTCTAATAAACAGCCTAAGCGTAAATACTCTTTTTCGTCAATTGTGCATATAAGAACAGAATTGTCCGGATTTAATAGTTCTTTTGCTATTGTAAGGCGTGTTTTCATCATTGATAGCCATTTACTGTGGCGATATACATCATTACCGTCAACATAGTCATTATTATATTTCCAGTCACGTGCACCAGTGTTGTACGGGGGGTCAATATAAATACAGTCTATTTTTCCTTTGTGGGTTTTTTCTAGCAGATATAATGCTTGTAAATTGTCGCCTTCGATAATGAAATTCCACGGTAAAGATGTATCTTTACATAAACGTCGTTCTTCGTCAGCCACTAATACAGGGATATTCTCTTTTAATGTATCATCAACTTGTTCTGAATGTTCTTCCCAAACAAGTCCGTATTTTTTATCTCTTAATTGGTTTTCTATCTCATTAAAGGCACGAATAGATGCGTCATCAGAATGTTGTTTTTTTAGTTGTTCCAGAAATTCTATCATTCTGTCACGTTTGATCTTGGATAAATTAGCCATTGTTGTGCCCTTATTTGTTCAGGGGCAATATTGTTCAATCTACGTCATTTTTTAGTGTTAAAATGGTCTTGATATTATAGGATAAAGTGTGTATATTGTTGCCATAGATTTGAACTGTTTTAGGGCTCGATAAAAAAGATTAAAGATTATTAACGAAAGTATTAACAGTTGTTGGGGCAACCTTCAATTTTTTTGCTATTTGCCTGCGAGAAATACCGTCAGATAATAATTTTTGAACAATAATGGCTTTGCCGTCTAATTTATGGTGTATGTTTTTTGCCCCAAGTTTTCTGCCTGTGTGTAAACCGCAAGCTCGACGACGTGCCATAGCTTCTTTGGTGCGCTGGCTGATCAGATCTCGTTCTATCTCTGCGGATAAACCAAAGGCAAATGCAAGGCACTTTGATTGGATGTTATCCCCCAGTTCGTAATTATCTTTTACTGTGTATAATTTTGCACCACAATTCATACATTTTTGTAGTATTTCCATTATCATGAACAATTTGCGTCCAAGACGGGATATTTCACTACAAATAATAATGTCTCCAGTTTTTAATTTACGCAAAATCCCGCCCAGTGCACGTTTTTCTGGTTCCTTGGTGCCAGATACACCATCGTCGATAATATACTTGTCTATGGTTAATCCCAGCGCAAGAGCTTTGTTGTTTACACCTATGCGCTGGTTTTCCGTGTCTTGGGCATCTGTACTAACCCGTAAATATGCGTATACTGTCATATCTTAATCCTCAAATATGCCGCTGGCCGTTTCACGAGATCGCATAAACGGGTTATATCCATATTGGTTACCATAACCACGTTTTTCGTTTGCAATTTCTTTAGCGATGTCGGCTTGTTTTATCTGTTCGCAAATACTGGCCCATTTATAGATTAAGCGCTCATACCTGTTACTTTGAGCAATATAATATCTGTATTTCCTATAAAACTCGACTCGTTCGCCACGCCAATGTTTCAATTTATTGGCTTTTCTTTTGCTGTTGGTTTGCCATGTATTTGTTTCTGCGATTACTTTATCACATTCAGCAATTTTCTTTCGAAACCATTCTTCGACTCTGTAAGTGCGCTGGATCCTGTTTTTGTAGCGGTCAAGTAATTCGAAAGCCGATGTGTGTGGCCTAACGCCAATAGCTTTTGGCCTCATGTCTTCTGCCTCTAAATCTTGCCATTCTTTTTTCGTTTTTATTTCTTGTAAAGCACGATTTAATAGTTTTTCTTCGTATCCCGCTAATTTATCAACTGTTTCCCAAACCGGGCTATTTGCCAAATGTTTAGCAAAGGCTTCTGTGTTGTAATAATCGCCGTTTTCTTCGGCCATCATATCTGCGTATTCTTGATATAAATCTCTTTCTTTTTTCATGTTTTATTTCCTTCGTTTTGCGCACGTGCGTATACGGATTGATTTTTGTGGAAATATTTGTATTAGTTGTTGGGGTGTACAATCTGGTTCATGATCCATGCGTCCAGATCTTCTTTCCGGTAGCGAATACGATTGCCCCAGCGTACGAAGGGGATCTTGTCCTTGCCGTAATGTCTCCATGTGTTCAATGTGCCAACAGTTGTACCTAAGTACTCTGCGGCTTCTTTTTGCGTCATCAATATTTTTGTGCTTATCATAGCTTGCTCCATCTGTATTGTGGTTAATGGTTAAACGTGCTGTTTAACTTTCATAATCACAATAACAACATGGGACTCAAAAAGCTTCACAAATCACGGAATGACAGGTTGTGATCGTTTTTATATACAAAAAACACGCCATAAAGACGTGTTGTGAGTGATTTCATATACATAAATGTAGGGTAGAATAGTATTTTCTACACGTTTTATTTAATAATGATCATATCTATTTGGTCCGAATCAATGTCTAAATTTGTTATCTGTTCTACAAATTCTACACTTGCTGTTTTTGGATTTTTGAAAAAACATTTATAAATATTCAAGTTGGCAAACGCATTTTTTAATATATTGTCAATACGATCTGCCTTATCAAACCCTTTGATGCCGCATTCTATTATCTCGTCACGAGTTATGAGTTTGCCAGGGTGTTGCATGATGTATTTAATGACTTCCTTACTTTTATTGTCATTCTTAGCAAACTTTTTTATCAAAGTTTTTTGTAGGTTTCCTGTGTATAAATATACAGAATCTTCTTCATATGTTAATTTGAATATCTTACGAGATTGCTCTTGCCCTTCGTGTGGGAAAACTCTCTTTAGTTGGTTGAAATTTATTTCTATATTTTCTTCAATTAATAAATCGTTTGGGCCGATTCCTCCTAAAAGTTCTCCTTTTATTTGATTGTGTTGATAATCCAATACATCGTCGTTTCCAAAATTAATTGCTTGTTTTTTTGATGAAGGAAAATACTTTTTATAAGCTTTTTGGTTTCCGTACGCTATAATCTCTTTTTGTAACAATGCTATAGTTAGTTTGGAACATGCACGGTGCATGTCGCCACTATATTTATCCCATTTATATGTGGGTTCTGGCGGGGTTTCAAAAAATGAATCTAACGGCAATATATCGTTTGGGTTATGTGGCCTTATATGGTTGCAGTATGCCTCATATTTTGGTGGCATCGGTTCCCAGCCAAATGCAATCCATTCGCAAGCTTGTTGTAATGTGCAAGTATCTAAAATTTCTATATCGAACATGCAAAATCCTTTGTTTTCCTTGGGTTATATCATACTAGATAATACTCAATATTCAAGACTTTTACATAACAAAAATAGTTGTTTTTGGTAGCAAATAGGTAGCAAACGTAAGAAATAAAAATCGCGGGGTCTTACTCAACCCCGCGGAATCTGTGGCTCGGGCAACTGGACTCGAACCAGTGACATACGGATTAACAGTCCGTTGTTCTACCGACTGAACTATGCCCGAAT
>Ga0310786_10009730_pt1 | contig 12153 bp, 10 predicted proteins | sample AusTroGonzalo_MG_FD_203881 | JGI IMG/M metagenome (GOLD analysis project Ga0310786, IMG submission 203881) | Bovine rumen microbial communities from tropical cattle in Woodstock, Queensland, Australia - Gonzalo_03 (v2) (version 2) | ecosystem: Host-associated > Mammals > Digestive system >...
ATCGGTCTGAACAGCCAGCTCACCAGCATCTTATGGCCCACCTCGAAGGAGGGTGTAGTCATCGGCAAGGCTGATACGCACAAGACCATCAAGACACTCGACTTCACAACGGCTACCTACGCCGAGAACCCAACCATCGTGCTGAGTGAGGAGCAGGCTGGCACAGCCTATGAGACCGGAAACGCCATGCAGCAGAAGATCTATGTCGCCACGGCTCCCGCAGAGATTGCCGGCGACCTCGCCTTCCAGGCTGTCAGCAACGGTGACGGCAAGGGATGGTGGATACGTTCCGACAAGGGCGGTCTGTGGAACTACAACGCTACACGTTCGGCTGCCGTGCTGAACATGAAGGCTGGTTACCGCGTGACGTTCAACACCACGCAGCAGGCTGACGCCGTGATGACGCTGACCGACGCCACGGGTGCTCCCGACGGTCCGTTCGTTTACGAGCAGAGCGAGGACGGTACATCCTATATCTGCTACATGCTTGAGGACGGTAACATCGGCTTCTGCGGCAACAGGAGCGTAGGCTACATCTCGTCCATCGAGATTGCCGAGCCGAAGAAGGCTATGGAAGTGGCTGAGTACATCGTGAACTTCGTTGACGAGGACGGTGCTGCCCTTAAAGACGCTGAGATACGCCGGACACTGGCTGGTCTGACGGCTAAGCTCACTGCTAAAGACAAGGAGGCCATCACTATCGACGGCGTCACCTATCTCTATGATAGCGACAACAGCGACAATACTGAGATCCAAGCCGACGGTAAGAGCATCATCACCGTGAAGTTCGCCAAGGCTTCGAGCGACCTGAGCTACAACGTTCAGGAGAACGTCAACGGCAAGGTGGTACGTGAGACGAAGGGTAACGATATCCAGGGTGCAAAGATTAAGGTGCCTTACCGTCGTTACAACCTCGACAACGGCACACTCTACCAGAAGGGGGCCACAAGCAAGGAGTACAATTACAGCTTCACGCTGAACGCCAACAACCAGGTAGAGATACTGGAATATGCCGCTACGGACAAGACGAATGTCATCTTCCTGACCGAGGGTGAGGACATCGACGGTGCCACTGTCTCGGCTCACGCCAACGTGCTGGTACGCGCCTCTAACTCTGCTTCCGGTTTCGCCGGGAAGGACCTGGAGGTCGTGAAGCTGTCGGCAGGTACCTATAAGATGACCGTAGGCTGCTTCGACACCTCAAAGGATGGTAATACCGCCGTCTTCAACTTCGCAGCTAACGGCTCTGACCTGTTCACTATCACGTCGGCTGGCAATAACCTGTCGGAGGTCAGCTCTGAGGAGTTCACGCTGACCGAGGAGGCCACCATCGTCCTGAAGGCAGGTGGCAGCGAGAGCAAGAGCATTGACTACCTCTTTATCACCAGCGACAACGGCAGCGTTGTGAAGGGTCTGAGCGTAGAACTGGCCCACACCGCCAGCTCGTGGTGCGATGCCAATAAGGACACTTATTTCAGTGATGTCGACGCTGAGAAGGAGATTGTCAATAACGAAGCCTTTAACGCCGCATGGCAGGGTGCTACATACATGCAGTTCGACTACTACATCCCCGAGGGACAGACTATCACAAGTGCTATTCTAAAGTTCACCGTCATCGGTGAAAGCCGCGGAGACCGCCCTGGATCAGTCTACTGTGTCAACGCAAGTGAGACTCTGGATTACACAGCTATGGCTGCTGGCAACCAGAAGGTGAACCTTGCCGGCACAAAGGTTGCCGACATCACCTTCCCGAAGAACGCCAGCGCACTCATTGAGCAGGATGTCACCGAGACCCTGAAGACCATGGTTGCTGCCGGACAGAGCTATATCATCTTCAAGGTGACAGGCAATCCCGGACGTGGCAACATCTATGGTAAGAACTCGGAGTTTGCTCCGACACTGACCATCACCACTGATGGTGAGACAACAGGTATCAGCGAGATGAAGAACGCCCGCCAGTTCGAGGACGGAGCCATCTACAACCTCCGTGGCCAGAAGGTCAGCGGCACACTGAAGCCTGGTCTCTACATCATGAATGGTAAGAAGATTGTAGTTAAGTAAAGTCCCCTCTGCCCCCCCCCCCCCGAAAGGAGGGAGAAATGAGAGAGCTGATTATAGTGCGAGGTAACCGAACGGTTGCCTCGCATTTTTATGCAAAAAGATTTGGTGGTATACAAAAAAATGTGTACTTTTGCAGCCGCAAAGCGAATAAATATACAAATGAAGACGAAAAAGAACCGATTAGAGACGCTGCGCATGATCATCTCAAGCCAGCAGATGGGTAGTCAGGAAGAGCTGTTGCAAGCCCTTCAGAAAGAAGGGTTCCAGCTGACACAGGCAACGCTAAGCCGCGACTTGAAGCAGTTGAAGGTGGCAAAAGCATCGACGCTGAACGGCACGTACGTGTATGTGCTGCCGAACGACACGATGTACAAGCGTGTGACAACGGCAGGCAACATCCGCGAGATGATGCAGTCGTCGGGCTTCGTGAGCCTGAACTTCTCGGGCAACATGGGTGTCATCAAGACACGTCCCGGCTACGCCAGCTCGATAGCATGGAACATTGACAACAGCGAGGTACCCCAGCTGCTCGGCACCATCGCCGGCGATGACACGATATTCGTGGTCATCAAGGAGGGCATCAGCCACAATGAGGTGAAAAACATATTAGAGAACCTAATCAAGTAGGAAAGAAAGAAAATGGAAGAGATAGATATTTTAGTGGCCGGTCCCGAGCACGAGAAATACGTCGACACCATCCTCGATACCATTGCCGAGGCAGCCAAGGTGCGAGGAACTGGCATTGCCAAGCGTACTCACGAGTACGTGACGAAGAAGATGCAGGAGGCAAAAGCCGTCATCGCCCTGGCTAAGGACGGACGGTTTGCGGGATTCAGCTATATCGAGACATGGGAGAACCAACAGTACGTGACGACCAGCGGTCTGATAGTACACCCTGACTTCCGCGGTATGCACATCGCCAAGCGCATCAAGGATATGACGTTCACCCTGGCACGCACACGATGGCCGCACGCCAAGATTTTCTCGCTGACCAGCGGTGCTGCGGTGATGAAGATGAACACGGAGCTGGGCTACCAGCCGGTGACCTTCGCTGACCTGACGGATGACGAAGCGTTCTGGAAGGGTTGCGAGGGCTGCTGCAACGTTGACGTGCTGCACCGCACAGGCCGCAAGTACTGCATCTGCACGGCCATGCTCTACGATCCGACGGAGCACCTGCCAGCAAAGATTCCCGACGAGGTCATCGAGCGCATCAAACAGTTAGAAGCATCAGAAGAATAGTAAATAATAGCAACGGACTATACGGACTATCACGGACACAATTCACGAAAGAAGAAATCACAATAAGACTGACAAAGAAAGGAGTCAGGGTAAGTCCGTTAAGTCCGAGGCAAATAAAAGAAGATATTATGGCAAACAAGAAAGTAGTAGTAGCATTCAGTGGTGGACTTGACACCAGCTACACCGTGATGAAACTGACCCAGGACGGCTGGGACGTGTATGCAGCCTGCGCCAACACCGGCGGTTTTTCGGCTGAACAGTTGAAGACTAACGAAGAGAACGCCTACAAGCTGGGCGCCGTGAAATATGTCACACTCGACGTGACTCAGGAGTATTACGAGAAGTCGCTGAAGTACATGGTCTTCGGCAACGTGCTGCGTAACAACTGCTACCCTATCTCCGTCAGCAGCGAGCGTATCTTCCAGGCTCTGGCCATCGCACGCTATGCCCGTGAGATTGGCGCCGATGCCATCGCCCACGGTTCGACGGGTGCCGGCAACGACCAGATTCGTTTCGACATGACGTTCCTCGTCATGGCTCCCGGCGTGGAAATCATCACGCTGACGCGTGACGGCAACCTGAGCCGTCAGGAGGAGATCGACTACCTGAATGCCCATGGCTTCTCGGCAGACTTCACAAAGCTGAAGTACTCGTACAACGTCGGCATCTGGGGCACCAGCATCTGTGGCGGCGAGATTCTCGACTCCACACAGGGACTGCCGGAGTCGGCTTACCTGAAGCACCCGACAAAGGAAGCACCGGAGGTGCTCCGCCTCGGCTTCGAGAAGGGTGAGCTCTGCTCGGTCAACGGCCAGAAGTACGACGACAAAATCAAGGCCATCCAGGCCGTCGAGGAAATCGGTGCTGCCTATGCCATCGGCCGCGACTGCCACGTCGGCGACACCATCATCGGCATCAAGGGCCGTGTAGGCTTTGAGGCTGCCGCACCCATGCTCATCATCGGTGCCCACCGCTTCCTGGAGAAGTACACCCTGTCGAAGTGGCAGCAGTACTGGAAGGACCAGGTTGCCAACTGGTATGGCATGTTCCTGCACGAGAGCCAGTACCTGGAGCCCGTGATGCCCGATATCGAGGCTATGCTGACATCATCGCAGCGCAACGTGACGGGCGAGGTGACGCTGGAGCTGCGCCCCTACTCGTTCCAGACCGTCGGTGTCGACTCCCCCAACGACCTCGTGAAGAACAAACTTGGCGAATATGGTGAGACAGCGAAAGCCTGGTCGTCGGAAGATGCCAAGGGCTTCATCAAGGTATCGGCAACACCGCTCCGCGCCTATTACCTTGCCCACCCCAACGAAGAAAGATAAACGACCATGATCAACGTAGGTATACTTGGCGCCGCCGGCTATACGGGTGGCGAACTGATTAGGGTGCTGCTAAACCACCCCGAGGCAAACATCGTGTTTGCAAACTCCGAGAGTAACGCCGGCAACCTCGTCAGCGACGTACATGAGGGACTGGTCGGCGACACCGAGCTACGGTTCACCGACGAGATGCCCTTTGACAGCGTCGACGTCGTATTCTTCTGCTTCGGCCACGGCAAGAGCGAGGCGTTCCTGAAGGAGCACAGCATCCCCACAAACGTAAAAATCATCGACCTGGCACAGGACTTCCGCATCAAGGGCGACCACGACTACATCTATGGCCTTCCGGAGATCAACAAGCAGGAGATTTGCCAAGCACAGCACGTTGCCAACCCCGGCTGCTTCGCCACTGCCATACAGCTGGCACTGCTGCCTGCCGCCAACCTGAACCTGCTGAAGGAAGACGTGGCGGTGAATGCCATCACAGGAAGTACGGGAGCCGGTCAGAAGCCCGGTGCAACGACTCACTTCTCGTGGCGCCAGAACAACCTGAGCATCTACAAGCCATTCACACACCAGCATCTTGCAGAGATACGCCAGTCGCTGACGCAGGTCCAGGGCCATCTGGACGCTGACATCGACTTCATCCCCTACCGTGGCGACTTCGCCCGTGGCATCTTCTGCACAGCAGTTATCAAGACCAAGGCTCCCGCCGACGAGGTCATCGAGGCCTACAAGGAGTTCTATGCCGATGCCGCCTTCACCCACTACACGGACAAGGCGATAGACTTGAAACAGGTGGTGAACACAAACAAGTGTCTCGTACATATCGATGCCTTCGAAGGCAAACTGCTCGTCACCAGCGCTATCGACAACCTGCTGAAAGGTGCCATCGGTCAGGCCGTTCAGAACATGAACCTGACGTTTGGCATCGACGAGAAGGCCGGCCTTCGCCTGAAAGCCACGGCCTTCTAAGACAACAGCGTAATAACGTGACAACGTAATAACGTAATAACGATAAACGACATGAAGCTATTCGACGTATATCCTTTGTTTGACGTGAATATCGTCAAGGGAAAAGGCTGTAAGGTGTGGGACGAAAAGGGTCAGGAATACCTGGACCTCTATGGTGGCCACGCCGTCATCAGCATCGGTCATTCCCATCCTCACTATATTGAGAAGGTGACAGATCAGCTGCAGAAGATCGGGTTCTACTCGAACTCGGTGATCAACAAGCTGCAGGTGGAGCTGGCGGAGAAACTAGGACGCATCAGCGGCTATGACGACTACCAGCTGTTCCTCATCAACAGCGGTGCCGAGGCCAATGAGAACGCCCTGAAGCTGGCATCGTTCACCAACGGACGCAAACGTGTGCTGAGCTGCCAGAAGGCTTTCCACGGACGTACGTCGCTGGCGGTGGAGGTGACCAATAACCCGAAGATCATTGCCCCTATCAACGACAACGGACACGTGACATACCTGCCGCTGAACGACCTCGCCGCCTGGGAGGCAGAGCTGCAGAAGGGCGATGTATGCGCCGTTATCCTGGAGTGCATCCAGGGTGTCGGCGGTATCCAGCTGGCCACGGCAGAGTTCGCACAGGGGCTGTCAGCGGCCTGTAAGAAGTACGGGACGGTGATGATCTGCGACGAGATACAGTGTGGCTACGGCCGTTCGGGAAAGTTCTTCGCCCACCAGTGGCTGGGCATCCGTCCCGACATCATCACCGTGGCCAAAGGCATCGCCAACGGTTTCCCCATGGGCGGTGTACTGATAAGCCCGGAGTTCAAGCCCGTCTACGGACAGCTCGGCACGACGTTTGGCGGCAACCACCTGGCCTGTGCAGCAGCACTGGCCGTGCTCGATGTATTCGAGCAGGAGAAACTGGTGGAGAACGCCAACGCTGTAGGCAGCTACCTGATTGAGCAACTGAAGGAACTGCAAAAGACAGAGAAACGCATTCTGGATGTACGCGGCCGTGGTCTGATGATTGGCATTGACTTGGACTGTCCTCATGCTGAAGTGCGCAAGCCACTCATCTACGAGCAGCACTGTTTCACCGGTTGTGCCGGCACAAACATCCTGCGTCTGCTGCCGCCGCTCTGTCTGACAAAGCAGGATGCAGACGATTTCATTAACAGATTAAAGAAGGTATTATGAAAATAGCAATGATTGGAGCTGGCGCCATGGGCGGCGCCACGGTTGAGGGCTTATTGAAGTGCGGACAGCTGAAGGCAGAAGATATCTGCGTGAGCGACCCGTCGAAAGCCGTGCTCGACAAGTTTGTCCAGAAGGGTGTAAGCGTGACCACCGACAACGGGATGGCCGCTGCACAGGCCGATGTGGTATGTGTGTGTGTCAAGCCGTGGCTGGCAGAGACGGTGCTGAAAGGCATCGCCGCTGAGCTGAAGCCGGAACAGCAGACGCTGGTGGTGATTGCCGCCGGTGTGAAGTCGGCAGATATTCAGACGTGGCTGGGCGAGAAATGCCCCCCGCTGTTCCTGTGTATTCCCAACATTGCCATTGCCGAGCTGGCATCGATGACGTTCCTCGTGCCGACAGCTGCGGTAACACCGCAGCACAGAGAACTGGTAGAGAGACTCTTCGGGGCTATGGGCCATACGCTCATCACCGATGAGCAGCACCTTGGCGCCGGTACGACGTTGGCATCGTGTGGCATTGCCTACGCCATGCGTTACATCCGTGCTGCCGCTGAGGGTGGCGTGGAGCTGGGCTTCAAGGCCGACGACGCGAAGAACATCGTGATGCAAACGATGAAGGGTGCCGTGGCGGTGCTGGAGGCCAGCGGTCTGCACCCCGAGGCCGCCATCGATCTGGTGACGACGCCTGGCGGTGTCACCATCAAGGGTCTGAACGAGATGGAACATGCCGGTTTCACGTCGGCAGTCATCCGCGGACTGAAAGCGGGAGCGAAGTGACGCATTCGCTAATTGAAAATTGATAATTGACAATTGATAATTATGGACGAGCAACTGAAACAGATTGGCGAGCGTCTGCGCGGACTGCGCGACGTGCTGGACATTCCGGTGAGCGAGATGGCAGAGACCATCGGTATCGACGCGGAGAAGTATGAGAAGATAGAACAGGGTGAGTTGGACATCACCATCTCGAACCTGATGAAGATAGCCCACAAGTACGGGGTGTCGACGGAGGAGCTGATCTTTGCCGAGGCTCCACATATGAAGTCGTATTACGTGACACGCAAAGGACAGGGAATGTCCATTGAGCGCACTAAGGCCTATAAATACCAGAGCCTCGTCGGCGGTTTCGTCAACCACAAGGCCGACGTGTTCATCGTGACCGTAGAGCCAAAGCCCGGTGCCCGCACCATCTACAAGAACTCGCACTCCGGACAGGAGTTCAACATGGTGCTCGAAGGAAAGATGGAACTCTACATCGGAGGCAAGACCATTATCCTGGAGGAGGGTGATAGTATCTACTTCGACTCCACCAAGCCTCACGGTATGTTGGCCGTCGGCGACAAAGCAGTAAAATTCCTGGCCTTTACTGTAGAATAACATCGTAATAACGTTATTACGTCATAACGTCATATCGACAACAAGAAAAACTATGATAGAGAGATTTTTGAAGCAGACGAAGTTCACGTCTGTAGAAGACTACAATAAGAATCTGGAGTTCATCATCCCCGAGAACTTCAACTTCGCCTACGACGTCATGGACGAGTGGGCAAAGGAGAAGCCAGAAGGGCTGGCCATCCTGTGGACCAATGACCAAGGCGAGGAAAGACGTACAACGTTCGCGGAATTGAAGGAGCAGACCGACCAGGCAGCCAGCTATCTGCAAACGCTGGGCATCGGCAAGAACGACCCCGTGATGCTCATCCTGAAGCGTCACTACGAGTGGTGGGTCATCATGCTGGCACTCTGCAAGATTGGCGCCATCGTCATTCCAGCCACCCACATGCTGACGAAGCACGACATCGTGTATCGCAACACACGAGCCTCGGTGAAGGCCATCATCTGTGCCAAGGATGACTATATCATCAGCCAAATAAAACTGGCGATGCCCGAGAGTCCCACAGTGAAGCAATACATCACACTGGGCGATGAGGAAGGTTTCCGCAACTGGACGAAGGAGTGGCAGCAGGCACCGAAGTTCGTGCGCCCCGCCTTCGTCAACGAGAATGACGACACGATGCTGATGTACTTCACCAGCGGCACCAGCGGTGAGCCCAAGATGGTGGCTCACGACTACCTCTACGCCATGGGCCACCTGACGACAGGTGTCTTCTGGCACAACCTGCACGAGGATTCGCTGCACCTGACGGTGGCTGACACGGGTTGGGGCAAGGCTGTCTGGGGTAAATTCTACGGCCAGTGGTTTGCCGGTGCTACGGTGTTCGTCTATGATCATGAGAAATTCAATGCTGACAACCTGTTGCGCCAGATGGAGAAATACAAGGTGACGAGCTTCTGTGCTCCTCCCACCATCTACCGCTTCATGATTCGCGAGGACCTGTCAAAGTACGATCTGTCGTCGCTCGAATACTGCTGTACCGCTGGCGAGGCCCTGAACCCCGCCGTGTTCGACAAACTCAAGGAATTGATAGGCCTCAACATCATGGAGGGCTTCGGACAGACCGAGACCACCATGAGTCTTGGCACTTTCCCTTGGATGACCCCGAAGCCCGGTTCAATGGGAATTCCCAACGCCCAGTACGACATCGACCTGCTGCGTGCCGACGGCACCAGTTGTGAAGACGGTGAGAAGGGCGAAATCGTGATCCGTGTGGGCGACAAGAAGCCCATCGGTCTCTTCAAGGGATACTATCGTGACGAGGAGAAAACACGTGAGGCCTGGCATGACGGCATCTATCACACTGGCGATATGGCCTGGCGTGACGAGGACGGCTACTACTGGTTTGAGGGCCGCATCGACGACGTCATCAAGAGTTCCGGCTACCGCATCGGCCCGTTCGAGGTGGAGAGTGCGCTGATGACACACCCTGCTGTCGTGGAGTGCGCCATCACCGGTGTCCCTGACGACATCCGCGGCATGGTGGTGAAGGCCACCGTCGTTCTCGGCAAGGAGTGGAAGGACAAGGCCGGCGATGACCTCGTCAAGGAGCTACAGCAGCACGTCAAGAAAGAAACCGCCCCCTACAAGTATCCGCGTATCGTGGAGTTTGTCGATGAACTGCCGAAGACCATCAGCGGTAAGATCCGCCGCGTGGAGATTCGCAAGAAGGATGCAGAAAAGTAACACTGAGATATGAAACGAATCGTTGTAAAGATAGGCTCCAACGCGCTGACAAGGCCAGACGGACGACTTGACGTGACACGCATGTCGGCATTGGTCGACCAGATAGCATGGCTCAGACAACACGACTGCGAGGTGATACTGGTATCATCGGGAGCCGTGGCCTGCGGACGACGCGAGCTCGACAATGTAGACCACGAACTGGACTCCGTGGAGCAGAGACAGCTGTTCTCGGCACTGGGACAAGCCAAACTCATCGGGCTGTACTACGACCTGTTTCGCGAGTACCATATCCATGTGGGGCAGGTGCTGACGATGAAGGAGAACTTCCGTCCCGGCGAACAGTATGAGAACCAGCGGGCTTGCATGAAGGTCATGCTGGAAAATGGCGTACTGCCTATCGTCAACGAGAACGACACCGTGAGCGTCACAGAGCTGATGTTCACCGATAACGATGAACTGTCAGGACTCATTGCCCAGATGATGGAGGCTGACACTCTCGTCCTGTTGTCGAACATCGATGGTATCTATACAGGCAGTCCCGCCGACCCAGCATCTCGTCTGATAGCAGAGGTCACCCCCGGTAGCGACCTCTCGCAGTATATCCAGACAGAGAAGAGTTCGGCAGGACGTGGCGGTATGCAATCAAAGTATGCCACCGCATCCAAGATACAGCAAGCCGGCATCAGTGTCATCATCGCCAATGGAAAGAGAGAGAATATTCTCGTAGACCTGATAGCCCATCCAGAAACAACACCACACACCATATTCAAATGCAGTTAGAAGAGACTTTCAAGAGTGTGAAGCGCGCCAGTAAGACGCTGGCACTACTCACTGACCAGCAACGCAACACCATCCTGCTGGCCGTAGCTGATGCTATCATTAATAATAAGGTGAGAATTCTCGAGGCTAACAGCCGCGACCTGGCGAAGATGTCACAGGACAACCCGCTCTACGACCGTCTGCAGCTGACAGACAGTCGTCTGGAGGGTATTGCCGGTGATATGCGTAATGTCGCTACCCTCCCCTCGCCTCTGGGACACGTGACAAAGCAGAAGACGCTCCCCAACGGACTGCGCCTCTGTCGCGTTTCAGTGCCCTTCGGTGTCATCGGCATGATCTACGAGGCTCGTCCTAACGTGACGTTCGACGTCTTCTCGCTCTGTTTTAAGAGCGGCAACGCCTGCGTACTGAAAGGTGGAAAGGATGCTGACGAGAGCAACCGCGAGGAGGTGGCACTGATACACGAGGTACTGGAACAGTATGGCGTCAACCCCGATGTCGTCACCCTGCTGCCCGCCACCCATGAGGCCACTGGCGAGATGCTCAATGCCGTCGGCTACGTCGACCTCTGCATACCTCGTGGTGGCCGTAAGCTCATCGACTTTGTGCGTGACACCGCCCGCGTACCCGTTATTGAGACTGGTGCCGGTGTAGTGAACACCTACTTCGATAAGGACGGTGACCTGGAGATGGGAAAGGCCATTATCAATAACGCCAAGACCCGCCGCGTCAGCGTCTGTAACGCGTTGGATTGTCTGCTAGTACATCTAGAGAGACTAGATATACTAGATCAACTAGTAGAGCCTATGGCCGAGAAGAACGTCATCATCTACGCCGATGCCCAAGCCTACGCCGCCCTCGACGGCAAATATCCCTACCTGAAGCCCGCCACCGACGAGAGCTTCGGCACAGAGTTCATGGACTACAAACTGGCCATCAAGACCGTCGCTTCACTGGACGAAGCCCTAGAACATATCGACCAGAACGGCTCTGGCCATAGCGAAGCCATCGTGACGATGAACGAACAAGTCGCCCGTAAGTTCCAAGCCCATGTTGACGCTGCCTGCGTCTACTGGAACGCTCCAACGAGTTTCACCGATGGTGCCCAATTCGGTCTCGGTGCTGAGATAGGCATCTCCACCCAGAAACTCGGCCCCCGAGGCCCCATGGCTCTGGAGGAGATCACTACCTACAAGTGGCTTATCGAGGGCGAAGGACAGGTGCGAGCATAGCTCGCAAATTGACAATTGGACAATTTCACGATTGGACGATTCTAAAATAGTCAAATAGTAAATAGTCAAATAGTAAAATTACAATATGAAATCATTCATTAACGTACAGGATATCGGCCCGATAGAGAAAGCGCTGGCCGAAGCATTAGAGATTAAGAACGACCGTTACAAGTACCAGCATCTGGGCAAGAACAAGACCCTGATGATGATCTTCTTCAACAACTCCCTGCGTACACGTCTGTCAACACAAAAGGCAGCAATGAACCTCG
>Ga0310786_10009731_pt1 | contig 12152 bp, 14 predicted proteins | sample AusTroGonzalo_MG_FD_203881 | JGI IMG/M metagenome (GOLD analysis project Ga0310786, IMG submission 203881) | Bovine rumen microbial communities from tropical cattle in Woodstock, Queensland, Australia - Gonzalo_03 (v2) (version 2) | ecosystem: Host-associated > Mammals > Digestive system >...
TTGGGCTATGACCAGACTGCATGGCTCCCTTGTTTGAAATCTAATATATGATTCTTTGCCTAATCCCTCAATCACTGGCTTCTTAAACCCGTTTCTGACGGTGTAAGCGTCAATCTTATCCGACAATTCATTAAATCGCTTTTTGGCATAGTATTTATCCACAAGCATCTTTACTTTCATGATTAACCAATATGTTATCCAAAGGCCCAAAATGCTGAATGATATCAATGCCCCGATATCCATGGAATCTTTGCCCGTGCCCTTGCCATTGGTTCCATGAATAATATCTGCGCCTGCATCTATCATTTGCTTGAAATCGAGATCTAACTTCAAGACTGATATGTGTCTTTCGTCTTGCCCATGTTTAGGCAGGTTAGCTACATCTGAAATAAATTTGTCATAGGCATTTGTAAACGTGGTGAAAGAATTTACTAAAACCGAATCTTTGTTTTGGATAGTCTCGTAACATTTGATAACCTTATCATGCAATACGCTGGCAGATGTGTTCCAGTTCTCCGTCAGCTCGTTGCGTCTTTCCTCTGGCAAGTACTTCCATATGCCATGGAAATTACCTCCACCGACACGCACATATCCTGTCGGGCTGTTTGTCGTGCTTGTGTAGCGTACACCCGACAAGAGATAACCCATTTCGAATTGACTTTCCAATTCAATTCTAATCCGTTTCTTCTCTTCTTGGCTCGATTTGATATTCTTGTACGCCTTAGTCATACTATGTACCGCTCCGCCAACTGCTTTATCCATACCAGCGATTGCTGGGAACACTATGAAATGTGCAGATAAAAGCGCTATCAGAAGAATACAAGTTCTTTTCATCTTTTTATTTCTCCTTTTCCTTCGTGGTTGCTTGCGACCCCGCAAGGGGGGCGCAAGCCGGTTGACGTGACATTACGCCTGATACGTGCCTGTCTGCTCGAACATGCCGTTTCTCAGCATAAAGGTGAAGGTCAAATATCCGGCGGTTACGGAATATCCGCCGCCGAATGCTGTCGCATTCGATATTGGTTGCGCAAACGAGCGCACATCGCAGAGGCCACCGTTTTCGTCATAGATATACACCGTGTTGCCGTCAACACGGCATGATGTTACTGCATTTGCCATCATTCGCTTCTCCTATTCCCTCTTGGCCTTTGATGCGCGGGCGGGAAAAGAAGAGGGCGCGATTTCCGTCCGAGTTGCTACTCGGCATTCGCTGACACGATTTGATGACATAAGAAAACCTCGCTTCGTGTCTCGAGCGAGGTTGTGAGATTTACCTTTGAAGAAACACGAAGCGAGGCGAACGCATTATGCGTTTCCCCACAAAGTGCCGTCTTCATTGAAACTCTCACATTTCGCTCGACGACTGCTTTGCAGCATTGCAAACTGCTGTCGGCGGATTTCTCCCCGCCTTATTTATCACGCCGAAGCATCGAAGATGCGTAGGCGGATCGTTTTATCCGCCGTCGCCAAGGCTTTGGCGGACTAGTCTGTCTATGGGCTTGTTCCTTTCATTGTTAGTTTCCACGATTTGAGATTGGTGTTAGAGCGCGGCGATTTCGTCGGCGGTGAGGCCGGTCGCCTCCGCAATCTGCTCATTGGTAAGGTTCATGGCCTTAAGGTTGCGAGCAGTCTGCCGCAACTTTTCAACCGCCGCATCGAGTTTCGCCTTGAGGGCGGGAATCTTTTCCGCCTCTCTTTCGGCATTTGCCCGCCGCGTTTCGCGGCAAAGCCAATCCTGAAAGCCGTCGTACTTCGCCCTCTCTTCTGGAGTGAGGGCGGACACCTCGACCATTTCAAGTGCCTTACGCACGTCCGGGTTCTCTTTCAGTTCGGGCGGAGCGTCGCGAATGGTGCCGTCAATCTCGGTGAGGAAGCGAAGCCACAGCACCGCCATCTTGCGTTCTGGCCATGTCTGCGGCTTGAACTTCTTGAGTTCGACGAACACGAGTTGAAGTCCGTCTATCGTCTCGCCCTTGATTTCACGATGCTCCATCTGGTAATGGTGATACCACTGCGGCACGTCCAAATCAAGGTTCTCGTTCAAGAGGTTCAGCGAATAGACCGTCTTCAAGTTGCGGTAGTCGCCTCCAATGGGAAGCTCTCGGGAGTACGCCTTGGCGGCGTTGAAAAGCGCACGCTGGTTGTAGTCGGGCGACCAGATCATCTGCATTTCGACGATAAACTGACGGTCGCTCTGATCCTTGCATCTGACGTCCACGATGGTGTCCTTGTGGAGCGGGTCGTCAGGCACAAGTTCAGGCGTGAGATATTCTATGGAGACGATTTTGCCGTCCTCGGGCAAAGGCAACAGCGCGTTCAGCAGACTTGTAATCAAGTCAGGGTGTTCGCCGAAGATTTTCTTGAAGGTCAAGTCGGCCTTGGGATCGACATATTTCCGCTCATTCATAAGACATCCCTCCTTGCAGATGGAAACGACAAGAAGGCACACGCACAAAGGCCGCGTTTGCCGCCTTTGCGTCCTCGCATTTGATGCGATTTGTCATGCTCTTCATCGTCATTTTGTCCTTGCTTTCAGTTCAAGGGTATAGTACCCCTAATGAAAAACAAATGTAGTTTAACAAAAATCGCGGCAAAGGTCAATCGGGGCACGGCGCCAAATCGCACTTTTGAGGCCATTTTTCAAGCAGTTTCGTCATTCTTCGCCATCGACCGCCTTGCGGCCATCGGCGAGAAGATGAACATCCTGCTCGGACGAGATGTTCCGGTGGGCGGAGAGCCCGGAGATCCCCGCCGACAGCAACCTGGCCGAGCGCGGCGTGAGGGGACTCGTCATCGCGCGCAAGACCAGCTTCGGCGGGCAGTCCGAGGACGCGCTGTGGGTGCGCGGGGTGATGCAGTCGGTCATGGAGTCGCTCGCGCTCCTGTACGATGACCCCGCAGAGGCGCTCGATACGGCGCTGGACATCTACGCGAAGACGGGCAGAAGGTCCGATGTCCGGGACTTCCTGTTTCCGAGGATCATGCCGAAGCGACGCCCCGGAACACCGACGGCGGCCTGAGCGCGCGGCGGAGCGCAGAGGCGCGTGGATGCGGTGGGCCGTTTACGAGCACTCGCCGCAAGGCGAGTGAGCGGAACAGGACCACCGCGCCATGCGCCTCGGAGCGACGACCATGCACTTCACTGACCCCCGATTACTTAATGTGTCGAATGGGTATTGACGCCGAGGCATTTTTTTGATTAAATATACGCTTCACGGCCAATCGGCGATTTGAAAAGTCGGTAGGCGCCGTAGGCGGGGGTTCCGCCTGCGGACAACGGACAAATCCCCTCACGGGGCACAAAGCCACACAACAAAAAAGAAGAAGAAACAATGCAGAAGACTACTCGCGGAACGAACCCGGGCGACGCCCGGAAGTGGTTCCTCGTGGATGCGAAGGACCAGCCGCTTGGTCGCCTGGCCGTCGTGATCGCAAACAAACTCCGTGCAAAAGACCTGCCCACGTTTGATCCGTCGGTGGACGCCGGAGCGTTCGTGGTGGTGGTGAACGCCGCCGCGGTGAAACTCACCGGCAAGAAGGAAGTGCAGAAGGAGTATCAGCGCTATTCTGGCTACAGAGACGGCCTCAAGCGCTTCTCCGCCGCCCAGATGCGCGCCGCCCATCCGGAAAGGATGATCATGGAGGCCGTATGGGGAATGCTGCCGAAGAACAACATCGCGCGCAAGATGATGACGCGCGTCAAGGTCTTTGCAGGCCCGGAACACACCCACGCGGCGCAGAAGCCGGAAGCGATCACGCTCTGAAAGGAATTGAGAAATGGCTAGCAAGAAAGTGATTTCCGCCGGAACCGGTCGTCGCAAGACCGCAGTTGCGCGCGTTTCGCTCGTGGAAGGCACGGGCGTTTGGACCGTCAACCGCGTCGAGCTCGAGAAGTACATCACCTCCGAGGCTCTTCGCGACTATCTCAAGCAGCCCATAGCGATTTCGGGCTTTGACCTAACGAACGTCGACGTCGTGGCTTTCGCCAAGGGCGGCGGCTGCTCCGGCCAGGCCGGCGCTATACGTCATGGTCTCGCCCGCGCTCTCGTTGCGGCAGACGCGAATCTCCGCGCCGCATTGAAGAAGGCGGGCTGCATGACGCGCGACGCCCGCATGAAAGAGCGCAAGAAACCCGGTCAGCCGGGCGCCCGCAAGCGTTTCCAGTTCTCGAAGCGCTAATCGGAGCAGGATCGGTCGCATTCATCGCGATCGCCCAAACGACAACGGGCCGCCGTGGAAGTCAGACTTCCCCGTGCGGCTCATTGTTCAACTTATCAGAAAGGCATCATGGCATTTGGCATTTTCAAGAAACTGGTCGCCCTCGTGACTGGCAAGAAGGGCGATGCGCCCAAGAAGGGACAGAAGGCGCAGCAGCAGCAGTCGAAGAACGGGCGTGGAAAGCATGGTTCCCGCAGTCGCCGCGGGAAGGGCGAGAAGCCAGCCCAGAATTCAGCCGGGCAGCAGCAGAAGCAGAAACAGCCGCAGCGCGGCGATCGTTCCCAGCGCGCCAATGGCGAACAGCAGCGTCAACATGGCAAGGGTGCGGAATCCACCCGCTCTCAACAGCAGAGCCGTTCGCAGCGGTCTGAACGCCGCGGCGACAGAGGCCGCCAGAACAAGCGTCCGCCGCGCGGCGTGAACACGGCCGCAAACGAGATGCGCCCGGGCGGCGTGATGTCGCCGGAGGAGATGGCCGCCCGCAAGGCCGAACACGAGAAGTGGTCTCCCGATCAGTTCGTCGTGGAGCCTGTGGAAGGCAAGAAGCGCTTCCACGATTTCGATCTCCCCTCGGAGGTGATGCACGGCATAGCGGATCTCGGCTTCCAGTATTGCACGGAGATACAGGCGCTTTCCCTTCAAAACGCACTCGACGGCAAGAACGTCGCGGGCAAGGCTCAGACCGGTTCCGGCAAGACGGCCGCGTTCCTCGTGGCAATCCTTACGCGCTATCTTCGCACGCCCGACCTCCGCGCCAAGGCCGGCGGCACTCCGCGTGCGCTGGTGATCGCCCCCACGCGCGAACTCGTGATACAGATATGCAAGGACGCGGCGGCGATCGGCAAGTATTGCTCGCTCCGCTCCCTGGCGATATACGGCGGCATGGATCTTGAGCGCCAGCGCGAAGAGCTTCTCGACGCTCCAGTTGATCTCCTCGTCGCCACGCCCGGGCGTCTTCTCGATTTCTGCAAGCGCGGCGTGATAAATCTCGGCAATGTGGATACGCTCGTGATTGACGAGGCGGACAGGATGCTCGACATGGGCTTCATCCCTGATGTGCGCGACATCGTCCGCCGTCTGCCACCCAAAGGCAAGCGCGCCACGATGCTCTACTCCGCCACGCTCACGGATCGCGTGATGGAGCTTGCCTCATCGTGGATGGACGCGCCCGTGAAGGCCGAGGTGGAGAGCGAGCACAACGCTACCGACACCGTGCGCCAGGTGGTCTATATCATCCGCTCGGAGGACAAGTTCAAGGTTCTATTCAATCACATTGCACTGCATCCGGAAGCGCGGGCGATAGTCTTCTGCAACCGCAAGGACACGACCGAGGACGTATGCGAATCCCTTGCACGCCGCGGCGTCAAGTGCGAGATGCTCTCAGGTGACGTTAGCCAGAACAAGCGTCTTTCCGTGCTGGAGGACTTCCGCGCAGGCAAGATCAAGATCGTCGTCGCGACGGACGTCGCAGGGCGCGGTATACATGTGGACGACATAGAATACGTAATCAACTTCGACTTCCCTTACGAGGCCGAGGACTACGTCCACCGCATTGGCCGCACCGGACGCGCCGGCAACACCGGCATAGCGATTTCGTTTGCCGACGAAGACGAGTCTTTCGCCATACCCGACATCGAGGAGTACATCAATGAGCCGTTGAAGTGCACGATGATCGCCGAAGACGATCCGCTCATGAAGCCGCTCGAGAAGCTTGCGCGCGGAGAACGCGCGGAGCTCGCCGCCGTGGACGAGGCGGCCAAGGCCGAGGTCGATGCCCGCGAAGCCGTGACAGAGGCGCAGAAGGCCGCCGCCGCCGCGATGATCGGAGCTCGCGATGGAATCGTCGTGAAGAACGCCGCAGGCCGCGAAGGCGTTGCGGCGGCTGTGGACGACAAGTTCGTTCCGCGGCCGATAGCGCAGTTCGGCGAGAATGCCCTTGAGGACAAGCCTGAGATGCGCGACGAGTCTGACGCCTACACGAAACCCGTCGAGCAGAAGACTCGTTTCGAAGAGTGGAATCCGGGAGCTGAATGATGTTGAGAACGGTCCAGTGGGCTGTCGCCAAGCCGCAGTCGAAGATAATGACGCGCTTCCTAGAAAGAAGCGCCTTCCCCGAAGAGGCTGAAAAGGCCGCCGCAGAGGTTCTTGCCGCCATCCGCGCCGAGGGCGACGCTGCGGTGGCCCGCTATGTCGAGAAGTTCGAGGGCGCACGGCTTTCCCCCAGAAAATTCCGCGTGACGGACGCGGAACTTGCCAAAGTGGAGGCGAAGGTTCCTCCGGCTCTCAAGAAGGCCGTCAAGGATGCATACGCCCGCGTCACGCGCTTCTCGCGCGCTTCGCTGCGTGCGCCGTGGACGATGAAGACGCCGAAAGGCGGCAGCGCCGGCGAGTTTTTTTCTCCGATGGATCGCGTGGGCGTCTACGTTCCGGGCGGCACCGCGCCCCTCGCCTCCACGGCGGTGATGACGGTCACTCTCGCGGCGGTCGCCGGGGTGAAGGAGATTGTGGCCTGCACGCCCGCAGGCCCAGCCGGCACGCCGAATCCTGTTCTCCTCTACGCCTTGAAGCTGGCCGGCGCCACTGAGATTTATCGCGTCGGCGGCATTCAGGCGATCGGACTGATGGCGTTCGGGACAAAGACCGTCAAGAAGGTGCAGAAGATCGCAGGCCCCGGCAATGCTTTCGTCACGGCTGCCAAGCGCCAGGTTTACGGCTACGTGGGAATCGATCAGGTCGCAGGCCCCTCAGAAATCGCCGTGCTTGCGGACGGTTCCGTCCCCGCCGCATGGGTGGCCGCCGATCTCCTTAGCCAGGCAGAGCATGGCTCCGGCTGGGAAAAGTCGCTTCTCGTGACGCAATCCGCAGGATTCGCGGAGGAAGTGAAGCGCGAGCTTTTCGCGCAGACGGAGCGGCTTTCGCGCAAGGCTCTCGTGAAGCGCGTCATCGACAGAGACGGAATCCTCTTCGCGGTGACGCCCACGCTTGAAGACGGCCTTGAGCTGGTGAACCGCTTCGCGCCGGAGCATTTCGAGATAATGTGCAAGAACGCCACGAAGCTGATGAAGGGAGTGCGCAGCGCTGGAGCGGTGTTCGCCGGAGCTTGGACGCCTGAATCGGCAGGCGATTTTGTCGCGGGGCCTTCGCATGTGCTGCCCACCGGCGGCGCGGCGAACATGTTCAACGGCCTCACGCCTGACGATTTCCGCCGCCGCCACAGTTTCGTTGCGTTCACGCGCGGCGACCTCGCGGAGACTGCGCCGACGATCGAAGCCTTCGCGCAGGTGGAAGGCCTAGATGCCCATGGTCGCGCGGCGTCGATACGATTTGACGGCTAGGACATTTAGGACAATAGGACGATAAAGACAAAAGGAGTAAAGATGAACCTTGAAGAACAAGTGAAGGCGATGCTTGATGCGCTTCGCCCGATGTTGCAGAACGACGGCGGCGATCTTGAATTCGTCAAGATGGAGGGCAAGACGGTGACGCTCAAGCTCGTGGGTCACTGCGGCAGCTGCCCCTATGCGATGCTCACGCTCAAGTCGGGCATAGAGGCCAAACTTCAGGAACTTGATCCTGAAATCGTCGTGGAAAGAGCGGAATGACTGCAAGGAGGTGCGCATGAAGACAATAAACGTGTCATTGGTAGGCGTCGGCGGGCAGGGAATCCTGCTCACTGCGAATCTTCTGGCGCAGACGGCCGCCATCGCAGGGATGGACGTCAAGAAGAGCGAGATACACGGCATGGCCCAGCGCGGCGGCAGCGTGATCTCATCCGTGCGTTTCGGCACGTGCGTGCACTCTCCTATCATTCCCGAAGGGCAGAGCGACATACTAGTCGCGTTCGATCGTCTTGAGGCGTTGCGTTGGAGTCATTTTCTGGCTAAGGACGGCAAGGCCCTCATCAACAACGTCGATCTCGTTCCCGTGACGGTGTCAAGCGGCATCCAGCAGCCGCTTGCGGACTTCGAGACGCGTCTCGCAAAGGCATTTCCCGATGCGCTCACCATTGATGCGCCTGAAATCGCTCGCAAGGTCGGCAACGAGCGCACGATGAACATGGTGATCGCCGGCGCGCTTTCGGCATTGGCTCCGTTCAGGGAATCGCAGTGGCAGAAGGCGCTGGAGGCAAGCCTCACCGGCAAGAAGGCTGCGCTCCTCGATGTAAATCGACAAGCCTTCGCCCTAGGCCGCGAAGCGGTGCTGGGTAAATAGCCGCCGGCCTAGGCGCGGTTTCCAGTGTCCCGCGTGGAAGCGGCAAGAATGCCGCTTCCACATGCGTTTTTCATGTGTACGTTTTGGGCGGTGTATTTCGGCGGTCGTGGGGCGACCGCCCCGACGGTGCGGCGCGAATACGGCATGCCGTCGGTGCCGCTCACGGGTTTCGTGCCTAACGTAACCGAGCCGCGCAGGCAGAAACGCTGGGACGAATGAGGTTCTTTCTAGCTTGCGTCTGCGGCCTCGTCGACCAGCGTTTTCGCGCCGGTACCGGATCGAGCGCGCGCCGAGCGAGCCCGCGATAATCGGACGCACCTACACTACACACTAGTACTACGCACGGGCGGACGGCGAATCGATGGATGGTGAGCCAGAGAAAAATTGGGGAAGCCAAGAAATTAGTTGTCCTTTACAGGATGGTTAGTGTATAATTGATGCCATCAACTGACCTAAATAGGATGATAGATTATGATTAGAGGGACAAGGGAAGAGATTCTTAAGCGAATCGGAAACAGTATTCGCGGACATCGTCTACAGGCCAACATTACGCAACAAATGTTGGCTGAGCGGAGCGGTGTTTCCCTCAACGCGATACGGCACTTGGAGAGTGGCGTAGGCGCGTCGTTGGGAACCTTTGTGCAGGCATGCCGCTCATTGGGCAAAGACCGATGGATTATTGATCTTGAGCCGAAAGAGGAAATAAGTCCGATCAAGCTTGCAGAGGAAATGAATCGTCTCGCGCACGCAAAGAAGCGCGTTCGCGCAACTGCGAGGAAGGTAGGTGAGGCATGAACCATATCCCCGTCAATGCCGTGTCGGTATTTCTCTGGGGACAACGAGTCGGCGTACTTGTTCATGCATACGACCAGTATTCGCGCTTTGAATACGACCCTGCATTTCGAAGAAGCGGAATCGAGATAGCGCCATTGGCAATGCCGCTTTCCCGCAGCATCTACACGGCAGACGAGTTTGAGTTGCCGCGGCGGGCGCTTTTCGGACTTCCCGGCGTGTTTGCCGACTCCCTGCCCGACTCTTTCGGCAATCGGCTTGTCAGGAAATGGATGGAGTCGCACGGTATCGACATCTCGGCGATTACACCGCTTGATCGGCTAGCTTACGTTGGAACGAGAGGAATGGGTGCGCTCGTCTACGAGCCGGATATCAGGCAGGAACAACCGAAACCAACCGTCCTCGACATGCGGAAGCTTGTGGAAGAGGCGCGACTTGCCCTCAATGCGGACATGTCAAAGATGGAAGGTCCGGATGCGTTGCGCGAGATTATCCGCGTGGGAACGTCGGCGGGCGGGGCGCAGGCGAAGGCGGTCGTGGGTTGGAACCGCGAGACGGATTCTTTTTTGGCGGGTGACTGCGACCTTTCGCCGGGCTACGAGCATTGGCTCATCAAATTCACGCCGCAGGGATTGCCGTCCGCAGGCGAAGATGAGTATGCGGTCTATCTGAAGGCGCGTGCGGCGGGTGTCGAGATGAGCGAATGCCGCCTTTACGAGCTGGACGGCGTGAAGCACTTCATGACGCGCAGGTTCGACCGCGACGGGAATCGCCGTCACCTGGTGCAGACGCTCTGTGCGCTCCAGCATCTGCCGCCTGGCGGGCCACGTACGCTCTACTCCTACGACATTCTCTTTGAGACGGCGGATGCGCTTGAACTCGGATACGAGGCGTTGGAGGAGCTATTCCGTCGGATGGCGTTCAACGTGTACAACAGGGAGATGGACGACCATACCAAGAACTTCTCGTTCATGATGCGCGAAGGCGGGCGATGGGAACTTGCTCCGGCGTACGACTTGACGGGGAGCCACTTCTCGCCGGACGATTCGGGAGGAGGCGACTGGCAGAACCAGCACGCGCTTTCGGTCAACGGAAAGTTCTCGCGCATCACCGATGACGACATCTTGACGGTCGGCGAACGCTACGGAGTAGGCACTGCGTCCAAGGTGTTAGCCCGCGTGAAGGAGATTTTTTGAGGCGCTGACGATACTAATGACGTGGTGAGGAAGGCATAAGGAGAAGAGATGAAGATTGACGTTGACAAGCTGGCGAAAAAGCGGACGCGGCGGAATCCGGCGCTTGACGGCGTGCCGGTGGCGTCGATCTGGATCACGGGCCCTGCGCAGAACTGTCCGCCGAAGAGCATCCCCGCCGTCGGCGCGAAGATCGTCGCCGCCGCGCAGGCCATCTCCAGCCGCCTCGGCTTTGGGTGATTTCGCGTGCCGAGTGGTGCCTCTTGACGCCGTGCGCACGGGTTTGGTATACTACGTGCGAACGGAACACTTAGAGGAGGCATGAAATGAGCATAACCCTGTCGATACCCCCTGCAATCGTGCAGGAAGTGAGGGAATGGGCCGAGGAACACGGCACCAGCCTCAACCAGTATGTCCGCGAATGCCTGGAGGCGAAAGTGCAAGAGGTAAAGGAACTGCGGTATCGAAAGGCGCAGGAGTTCAAGGACTTCCTGCTGAATCTTCCACCTGGAGGTTTGCCGAAAGGCTATCGATTCAACCGTGAGCGAGACGCTGTTCGCGAGGTTGCAACATGAGGTTCTTCGACACAAACGTCCTTGTGTATGCGCAGGACGACTCCAATCCCGAAAAGCGTGCCATCGCCATCGACTTGATCACCCACGCGCTTGAGGTGAACCATGAAGGATGCATATCGACGCAGGTCTTGCAAGAGTTCTGCAACACGATGTGCAAGAAGACAAGACGAACGAAGGAGGAGATTGACGCGATGCTTGACGGTTTCCGCGATCTTCTTGCGACAGACGTGACGATTGATCTTGTCCGCCATGCGCTTCAGGTCAAGGAGGAGTACGGCATCCAGTACTACGATGCGCTCGTGGTCTCGGCGGCGGAGAAGCTTGGCTGCCATGAGATCGTCAGCGAGGATTTGAGCGACGGCCAGCTCTACCGCGGCATGAGGGTGGTCAACCCCTTCAAGTGACTGGAACGGAAGGGCCGCGCCGCCGCGCAGGCCGTCTCCAGCCGCCTCGGCTTCGGTTGACATTCTTCAGCGGCAATAGATTTTCCGGTGTCGATTTTCCGATTGACAGGCGGAAGGGAATCCTGTATAATTCCACCTGTGAATTGCGTTTCCGAATGTGAAATCGGTTTCACAGGCGGAATCGCAGTTCCAAGTAAGAAAACACCCCCGAAAGGAAGAACTTCATGTCAACAGAAAGAACAGCCAGAAACGTATTGTTGGGCTTCGTGGCGGTCATCGCCTCGGCGCTCCCGTTGGCGGCGAACGCCGATTCCTCGGTAACCATCAACTCCGTCGTGCAGCGATGGCCGTGGAACAACAAGGTGGACATCAACTACACCGTCACGGGCGGGCAGACCCGCTCATCAGGGGTCTATTGCGGACTTCGATTCGCGGTGACGGCGAACGGCATGACTCACAACTTCGAGGGCTATACCGTCGGCGCGAGCGCGGAGAACGGTACGCATACCATAACATGGACGGCACCCGAAGGCATCATCTCCGAGAACTGCACCATGACGGCCACGCTCTTCACGACGAACGTTCCGAGCGGCAACGATTACATGATTGTCGATCTCAACACGGGCGCGGTCTGGTACGAGGGGCTTTTCGCCACGCAGGACGAATCGAATGCTCGCTACAACACGGACGCGTACAAAGGGACCAACTCCGCCGAGGAGTGCCGCCTGGTCTTGCGCAAGGTGCCGAAATGGGCGGAC
>Ga0310786_10009732_pt1 | contig 12152 bp, 13 predicted proteins | sample AusTroGonzalo_MG_FD_203881 | JGI IMG/M metagenome (GOLD analysis project Ga0310786, IMG submission 203881) | Bovine rumen microbial communities from tropical cattle in Woodstock, Queensland, Australia - Gonzalo_03 (v2) (version 2) | ecosystem: Host-associated > Mammals > Digestive system >...
AAAAAGAGCAGGCCCAGCGCATTTGTGCCAAGGCGGGGGATCCTTTTTACGGGCCGATCAGCGTGTTTACTTCTTTGCGGGCAAGAGCAAGTTTGCTATGCAACGTCGGGAAAGGATGCTTCAACCCTCCGCCGAAAGTGGAGAGCCGCGTTTTAGTATTTGAGCGAAAAAATTGTCCTGTGGAAGATTGGCCGCGCTTAGTGCGAGTGGTACAGGGGGCATTTGCGCATAAACGAAAAACAGTTTTCAATTCGCTTGTGCTCAGTGGGTTTGACAAAGCACGCGTAGAAGAAGGTTTGACTATAAGTAAAATTGTCCCAAATGAACGGGCAGAAAAAATCTCGCCCGAAAAATACGTACAGTTAAGTACGCTCCTGTAAGCGACGGTTCAATTGGTATTCTAAAATACGTTCGTTTATATCAAACGGGCGTATTTTTTGCAATTGTAAATGTTCAATAGCACTTTGCAGTAATGCGATTTTGTCAGTCGAGTTTGGCATATAAAAATGTCCGGCTTCTAATAGTGCCTGCTCGGGGACAAGACCGATGAGTTCACTACCGCTTATGATTAAACCCCGCTTATTGGCTTCCTGCTCACAGGCCTGATACACTTGGGCCAAACCGTTAATAGTGTAATCCGTTAAATTAAAAGATACTTGTGCCGCATGGTAGGACGGCATGTACCATCCGATAGCGCGCACAGCTTTTAAACCGCCGTTTTTTTCGCGCAAGACAGCAGCAATTTCTTTTGCGGGTGTTACCTCTTGCGTATTAAGTGAAATGTTATAAGCAATTAAAAACGGGCGCGCACCAATGACGCAAGCTCCGCTGCGGGCGATGCTTTCGTTCCATTGGCAGGGGCCGCAATCCGGCGGGAACGTGCGTAATTTTTCAGGTAAGTGTTCATACTCTCCGCGGCGGATATTCGCCAGTAATTTTCTATCGGGAGAAGTAGCATTGGCTTCGTATAAATAAACAGGCAGAGAGAGTTCATTGGCTACTGTGTTGGCCAGTTGTTCTGCCAGCACAGCCGCCTGTTGCAAGGTGATATTTTTCACCGGCACTAACGGACAAACATCTACCGCACCAAGCCGCGGATGCGCGCCCTTGTGGTGGCGCATATCAATTAAATCAGTGGCTGCGCGTGAGAGTTTTAAGCAGGCTTTCACCACGCTTTCCGGTGCGCCGGCAAGTGTGATCACAGTGCGGTTTGCGTCGGCGTTAGAGTCGGTATGCAACACATAAGCGCCGTCCACACTTTGTGCCGCTTGCACCACGCGATTGATGAGAGAAGAATTTCTTCCTTCGGATATATTAGGTACTGCTTCTAAAATCGTCATCATAAAAATAATGAAAAATTTTTAAAAGAAATGTGTTATTTCTACTAATTTATAGTATAATAATTTTAGGTACTTGTTGTTGGAGTGCCGAATTATTAAAAAGGAAGTATTAGTAAAATGCCTAAAGGAAAAGTAAAATGGTTTAACGACCAAAAAGGTTACGGTTTCGTAACCCCCGAAGATGGTTCAAAAGATCTCTTTGTTCACTATCAGGAAATTCAAGGTGACGGTTTCAAAACCTTGGCCGAAGGTCAAGAAGTAGAATTTGAAGTCGTTGAATCTGAAAAAGGCCCGAAGGCCGTAAAAGTCGTCAAACTATAATCTTTGAAGGCTTTGTAAAAGAGCCCCGCAAGGGGCTCTTTTTTTGTAGTGCGTATATGAAGAAAATAAAAAAACAACCTATGCAAACTTCAATTGGCGAAATATGGAAGCTTTCCTATCCGCTGATTATCACTATGGCGGCACAGGTGGTGATGCAATTTGTAGACCGCATGTTTTTGGCTTGGCATTCGCCCGAAGCGTTAGCAGCCTGTGTACCGGGTGGACTGCTGGCCATGACGATGGGTTCGTTGTTTGTTGGCCTATCGGGTTATACCGGTGTTTTTATTTCCCAATTTTATGCGCGTAAGAAACGGGCCAGTGTAACGATTTCGTTATGGCAAGGTATTTTTGTTGCGTCTCTTTCCGCTCTTATTTTGATCGCCTTAACTCCGGCAGGACGGGCATTGATTTATGCATTTGACCATGCACCCGAAGTGCAGGGGTTGGAACTCCAATATTTTACGCTACTCAATTTATTTAGTGGGTTGGCGATTATCAATAATGCGTTAGCCAGTTTTTTTAATGGCCGCGGACATACCAAAATCCCCATGGCGGTGGCATTAGCGGGGAATGCTGTCAATATGATATTAGACTATGTGCTGATTTTTGGTAAGTTTGGTGTTGCGGAAATGGGCATTGTAGGTGCGGCCTGGGCCACTATTTTAGGCGGGGTATGTATGACGCTTATTTTCAGTGCGCTTATTTTTGCATCGCGTGTTTGCCGTAAATTTAAGATTTTACGCCTAGCAGGTTTTTACAAACCTATTTTTATGCGTTTGGTATGTTTTGGGTTGCCGAACGGATTTGGAATTTTAATGGACGTTATTTCATTTACGCTTTTTACGTTTATGGTGGGTAATATTGACAGTATTTCACTGCAAGCGAGCAATATTGTAATGAGTATGCAGCCCGTCGTGTTTATGGTGATTTTGGGGTTGGGTAGCGGAATTCAAATTTTAGTCAGCAAATACCAAGGGCTAAAACGGCCTGATTTAGGCGTACGTGTGGTTCAAAATGCATGTAGGTTGGGTTTTACTTATGCTGGGGGAATTGCGTTACTATTCTTTTTTGGCGCGCCCTTATTTCTGCACTTGTTTATTCCGGAGGGAACGGCAAATGGAGCGGAGCTGGCCGCCCGTGCGTGGCCGTTGATGAAAATGGTCAGTCTGTTTGTATTGTGTGATGCAGCCTATTTAATTTTTGGTGCGGCGTTGCGCGGTGCAGGTGATACGAAATTTTTTATGCGTGTGATGATTGGCTGCGCTTGGGGCTTGCTTATACCGGGGACATGGGTGCTGGTGTATAAAATGAATGCGTCCGTATTTTGGGTGTGGAGTTGGCTGACGTTTTATGCCGCTTTAACGGCTGTTTTTATGGTGGTGCGCTTCTGGCGCGGACGCTGGAAAGAGATAGAAATTACGGCTTTGTAACAGAGTTATTTTTCGGTTGTTTCTTCTGAGGACCTGTCAGAATGCATTTCCAACAACATTTTAATTAAATTTTCATGCAGGCGGAAAAGAGATTCGTTTTTTCCCGCCAAATTGTTAGCCATAAATACAAAAGCCACCATTTTCCCGTCTGCGTCCTGTGTGTAGCCGGCCAAGGCTTTCACGCTATCAATGGTGCCGCCTTTAATGCGTACGGAATCTACTTGTTTTTTCGGTTTTAAAAAGCGGCGCAATACAAGTAAATCACCTCGGTCATCCGGCGTAGCCAGTGATTTATAATAATAAGTAAAATGCGGACTTTTTGTCATGAAGCGAAGCGTATTAACTAGCACGCGCGGTGTGAGCAAATTATCGCGAGAAAGTCCGCTGCCGTCATAAATGACCGTATCATTGGGAGCGGCCAGGCGGTTTGTTTTTAAAAATTTTTGTAACTCGTCCAGCCCATTTTGCAGGCTTCCTTTTTTCCCTTCTTTCACGGCTAATTGGCGCAACAGCATTTCGGCATACAAGTTGAAACTGCGTTTGTTGACGATGATAATAATGTCTTTTAATTCGGGTGATTTATACGTATGCACGTGTTGCATAGAGGTATAATCGGGCGCTTGATCGATAGTACGCGCTAACCCGTTGACCGTAATTCCCTGTTCTTTGAGGGCTAAGAGCAATTGCTGGGCGGCAAATAAGGCCGGGTCGGGAAGGGCACCTTTAATTGTAAATCCTTTGAGATTGGTGGGGATTGTGCCGAAAATTTGCATGCGGTATTGCCCTGGTGCCGCGTAGATAAAAGCGTTATCTGTTTTTGTTTTTCCGTCAGTAGTTACAAAATTATCCAGTAAAATGCCCATATCTTGCGGCGTGGTGCCGGCAATTTCGGTTGCCACGTTGGCTTTGAGTTGGGGCTTAAAGTGTACTTCAAATAAGTTGTCGTTCCAACAGAGCGGAGTGGCGGGCGCTGCATAATAGTTGCCCATATTTTCCCAGTTAACTTTTGGAGGAACAGACAGCCCTTCAAACAGCGATTCATCGGCTACAATGCCGTCGTTAATTTGAGTGATACCCGCTTTTTTAACGGCTTGTACCCATTTGTCCAAAACATCTTTTGTAGTTTCCGCACCCGGGACGCGGGGGGAACCCAATGTCATGTCTCCGCCGCCTTGTATGTATAAAGCACCGTCAACGATGCCGTTTTCATTCGGAGCGGTTTGGGAATAAAGGCGGGTTTCAAAACGGTGATGTGGCCCTAATCGTTCCAGTGCGGCGGCCGTGGTTAACAATTTAAGCGTGCTGGCCGGTGTCAGGCGGGTATTTTCTTCAATGGCAAATAAAGGAGTTTCGTTTCCGTCTGTATGCAAGGCAATGCCGCCCCAGACGGCTCCGCTGAGAGCCGGAATCCGGATTTGTTCGGTTACGCGGGACTGCAAGGTTTGGGCCGACAGCAACGGTGCAGTGGTCAATGCCAGCAGCAATATAAAGTAACGCATATAATATACGATATAAAATTTAGACATACTGAGAGAAAGTTTCGTCTTTTCAAAAATACCCGCTCGTTTTTAATTAAACCAGGGGTACCATTTATCTTTATCGCGGATGTTAATGAGTAAGGTCGTGGCCAACAAATCGCGCGCGTTGATAGCTTGCGGTTTGTCCAGTTGGCAGGAAAACGCATCAAACGGCATATGTGTGTTATCAATCGTGCCGGCGCTATCCATCTGTCCTTCAATCACATAATCGGCCCGCAGAAATCCGCTCAAGTGGCCAAGACATTTACGTACCAGTGCGCGCGGAAGAGAAGTTTCGGTTATTTGGGCCACCAGTTGTCCGTCTTTTGTATGCAAGGCCCACATGCGCAAAAGTGAGAAGCGTTTGCGGGTAGCTACCAGTACTTCTTTGGAGCGGGCAAAATAGATGTCGTAGCGTTCCTGTTTCAAACCAAAACCTTTTTGTACGAGAATAGCCGCACGTTTGCCTTTGCGGTCAAAGAGTGTAATTTCACGTAATACTAATTGGCTCCACACAATGCCACAAAAGAAAATTACTATTCCCAGCGGGATAAACAGCGAACAAGCCGAATAAATCGTATTATACGCAAATGCGGATAGCGGAATCAGCCCGCTGTTTTCACCAAAACCGGCCACGGCCAGCAATAAAAATGTACCTGCCACCATCAGTAATCCGGTGAGTAAAAAGAAACTGTCCCAACGGGAAGAAAGCGAAATGAGAATATTTCCCTGGTTGTCTTTAGCACGGAAAATTAGTGACGGTGTCCCGTACAGGCGTTCAAAGAAAATAGGATAAAGTGAGTTGGGGTTAGCCGGCGTTCTTTCTTCCGTTTCATGCAAACATAGACGGGTAATCAGCGCGCCCACTTGCAGCAAAATAAATAATACACCGATTAAGATGACAATATCAAAGAAGTGTCCCCAATGACGGATATACGGCGGCATATTGGGTGATACAAGGGTTTTTATTCTGATTTTTTTGAAAACTTTTTGTAATGAAAAATCTTTCTTGACCACAGGCGCCGGTTTTTCGGCAGGCGGTTCATCGGCTACGATTGCTTCGGGATTTTCCAACATTTCTTCGCTCACGTGCGGCATAGGAGAGATGTCATAAGCGCGTTTGTCTTTCAAATCCATTTCCAATGTAGAGCGTTGAGTCTGTTTGGGGGAAATGAAAGAAAAAATTAAATCGGTTTCGGCGTAAGTTAAGTTGCGGGCTAAAATAGAATAAGAGTGGCCATCAATTAAAAAGTAACCGGCGCTGAATTCGCTTTTCGGTGAGAAAAAACTGATATAAAAGAACGGCTCTCCGGTGGAAAATTCAATGCGGCGAATTTCTTCTCCGGTGTAAGAATTGCCCACTACTTTCATTTTTTTGTTTTTTACGTCGGTCAAATCCGTAGTGATTTTTTCTTCGATACACGTTTCTGTTTTGCAGTCGGTGGTTTTGATGTCGATGACGGTATCTGCTTTTTGGATAGATAGCACGCTGCCGGCCGGCGGGTTTTTACTTTTGCTCCAGCCAGCGGGCAAATCCCAAGAGAAGGCTCCATCTGCCGACGCAAAAGACACGGCCCCACAGACTGTGGCCGCGGAAAGCAGAACGGCAAATAAGGCAAGCCGCATAAACAAACGTTGCACCATATTTTATTATTATAGTAAATTCTGCCTTGTGTGTTACGGTTTTTATGTAAATTTTTCATTGTAGCAACGATATAAAAGTGTTATCATATATCTATACACTCATTTGAGAGAAATTATATGTCTGCTAAAAATCATCTTCTCGCGCGCGCGAAAGAAATTCGCGCTTTGTTACGTAAACATAAAACAAACGCGTTTGTGCTTACCAATTATTTAGATCAATTCTATCTTACCCGTTTTTATTTTTATGCGGGTGAGTCGGTGTTTGTGATTCATCCCAAAGGCATTGCCTGTTTTACCCGCAGCTTATACGAAGGGCCGTTTAGCAAATTTGCTCCGGAGATTGATGTATTTGCCTGCGATACGGATCGACTCGGTGCCGCCTTGGACTATATTAAAAAACAGGGTATTAAATCAGTCGGTTTTGATTCGGCCAAAGAAAGTTATTTAGATGGTATGCGAATGCGTAGAGCGGGATTGGTAGAACTGCCCAGTTTGGTGAGTAACTTGCGTGAAACCAAGGACGCGGATGAAATCAAGATTTTGCGTGCGGCTAACCGCATTGCTTATTTGGCTTACGAACACGTGCGTCCGCTTGTCAAAACAGGTATCCGCGAATGCGAAGTAGCTGCCGAGCTGGAAAAATTTATGCGCACCATGGGTGCTACAACGACGTCCTTTTTAACGATTGTGGCGTTTGGCGAAAATACCGCCAACCCGCACCATGAAACCGGGGATCGCAAGCTGGGTAAAAATGAGGCGGTGCTGATGGATTTTGGGTGTATTTACAAAGGCTATTGCTCGGATATTACCCGCTGTTGGTGGCACGGGCCCCAGGAACCGGCCGAATATAAAAAGATTTGGAATATCGTGGATAAAGCGCGCCGCGCCGGAATTAAAGCCGTGCGTATCGGCACGACGGGTGCTGAAGTGGACGCGGTGTCCCGCGGTATTATTACCAAGGCCGGTTACGGGCCTTATTTCACACACCGCACCGGGCATGGTGTGGGACTGGAAGTACACGAAAATCCTTGCAACAGTGCAGATTGCAAGGCCCGCTTGCAACAAGGCAATATCGTAACGGTGGAACCCGGTATTTATCTGACGGGTAAATTTGGTGTCCGCCTGGAAGATACTGTGTGCGTGACGCAAAAAAACGCGGCGATTTTGACTAAAAAATAAAGTATGGCAATAAAAAATTTATCTTCTGTTCGTATGGCAGATTTCCGGCGGTTACTAAAACAAGCCGGGTTGGATGGTTATATCGTCACTTCGGCGTTGGAACAGCGCTATTTGTGCGGTATTGAACTCTCCGACGGGGAGGCCGTCTTTTTGGTTACCCCTAAAAAAGCTTACTGCATTACTAAAAAATTGATTGTCAGTAAAATGCAACCGGCGCGTGCTTTCTTGCAGACGCAAGATGTGCCGTTTGGTTCCATGCTGGCCGGAGCGTTGGAACAAGTGAAAAAACGCGCACTCAAACGGGTGGCGTTTGATCCGGCGAGGGTAGATTTTCAAACGGGTGAGATGTTGTTGAAGGCCGGCTGTGTACGCGCGGACGGCTTGATAACAGATATGCGTCGCCAAAAGTACGCCGATGAAACGGCTAAACTGCGCAAAGCCTGTCAAATTGCTTGGGAATCTTTTGAAGAAGTAAAACCAAAAATCAAAACCGGCATGACAGAAGAGCAAGTGCGCATTTTGATGGCACAAGCTTTGCTGGGACGCGGTGCGGACAGCGTGCCGTTTAATATTGTCTGTTTTGGCGAAAATACGGCCGATGCCCATCATACGCCTTCCAAAACGCGTAAATTAAAAGCGCAGGAAGCGGTGCTAATGGATTTTGGATGTTTTTATGAAGGATATACGTCGGATATGACGCGCAGTTGGTGGCATGGAACACGCGAGCCGGCGGAATATAAAAAGATTTGGAATATTGTGGATACCGCCTATCATGCAGGTGTAAAAGCCTTGCGTGCAGGCGTAGCGGCGGGGGCGGTAGATAAAGCGGCCCGCGACGTGATTGAAGCAGCCGGATACGGTAAAGAGTTTTTTCACACAACGGGGCACGGGATTGGATTGGAAGTGCATGATCAGCCTATTTTGCGTGCCGCGTCTGCGGACGTGTTGGAAGAAAATCAGGTAGTTACCGTAGAGCCGGGGATTTATTTTGCGGGTAAATGGGGTATCCGGTTAGAGGATAGTTTCCTTGTCACGCAAAAAGGTTCCAAAAAATTGACGCAAAAATAAGGGTTGAAAGGCCCGTAAAAGGAGTGAATATGTTAAGTACAACAGAATTTCGTGAAGGGTTAATCTTTCAGGACGAAAACGGCCAATTGGTGGAAATTATTGAATTTCAACACCACCGCAAAAGCCAAGCTCGTGCCGTTGTGCGTGTGAAACTGCGCAACATCCACACCGGCTCTGTAATTGAAACGGCTTACCGTCCGGAAGATAAATTCAATGAAGTGGAAGTGGAAAAACGCCCCTTTACGTATCTTTATACCAACGGCGATATGGCTACTTTTATGAATGCCGAAACGTATGACCAAATCGAAGTGCCGTTGACGAAACTGGGTAATTTGTCTAAATATTTAAAAGACAATATGGATGCCACAGGCATTTATATTAACGACGAATTATTCAATGTGGAATTGCCGATTAAAGTACCGCTTAAGATTGTGGAAACTGTGCCCGGCGTCAAAGGTGACACCGTAGCCAATACCACTAAAGAAGCCACTTTGGAAACGGGTGCTATTATTAAAGTGCCATTGTTTATCAACACCGGCGACACCGTGTTGGTGGACACCCGCACCGGTAACTACGTGGAACGGGTTGCCGCGTAAGAATTATGTTGCGCATAGCCCTGGCGGCAATTTATTTATTATTCCCGTCGGGGTTACGCGCGTTTGATGTGTCTTACGGTACGCTGTTTCGGGTAGAAGGCGTGCAATATAAAAAGGGGCGGCTAGTATTGCCGCTGACAAACAAAAAATATGCCAATGTGCGTATTTTGGACAAAGACACATTTGATTTTGTAAACACTTGCAACGATAATTGCACACATCCCGCCGGGGAAGGGAAAAAGACAGTTTCTTCCTTGCGCAAGGCCGTCTCGCGGGAAGAGATGTGGATCGGTGAAGTGGATATAGATGGTAAATGGTTGCTGACGTTTTTAGTTTTTTATGACGGAAAGCACACCAAAATTGTAACGCCCTCTCCGGTAGTATTTACGGACGCAGCATGGCTGGAACAAATAAAGAAGTTGTTAGAGCAAGGGGTAAAAAATGAAGTGTCTTCTTAAACATACGCAGGAAGTGTTGGCCGATGAAGTGGAAGTGGCCGATATGTTTTTCACCCGTTTAAAAGGACTGATGTTCCGCCGAGGTTTGGCGGAAGGGAAAGCCCTTTTGTTGGACCCTTGCCCGCAAATACACACGTGTTTTATGCGCTTTCCCATTGATGCAGTGTTTTGCGATAAAACGGGAAAAGTGTTGTATGTGAAGGAAAATATGGTGCCGTGGCGGTTTGGCAGATTTGTGCGCGGCAGCCGCTACACACTTGAATTTACCGCAGGTGTTTTGCGCGGCCGAGTGAAAGAGAAGGATGAAATCGTTTTACAAGATAAATAAATTTTGTGGGAGAGATAGACAATGCGAATAAAAAAATATTTTTTCTTACTGGCTGCTTTGGCCGCTTGTGTCAGCGCAGAGGCTGCGACATCATGGGATCATTTCGGCGATTATGTTACTGCAAATAACGTGCGTGCTTTTACCAAAGATTTAGGCGGTATGATCGGTTCCGGCACGTATACGACGGGCCGTATTTTGGGGTGGGGCGGTTTCCAAATCGGGCCGCGCGGCAGTATGCTTTTTAAAATGAGCCGCGGCCATGGGGATACTTATACCGAACGCCAGCAAACAGCTTTGGGTGACCGGGATAAAGTAGGCGCTATGTTCAGCCCGTGGTTGCAGGCCGATATCGGAATGCCGTTTCGGTTGGACGGGTTTATTCGTGCCAGCAGTTACCAAGGCTTAACCATTGCAGGCGGCGGTTTGCGTTGGGGAATTACGCGGCCCAGCGAGATGTTGGGTTCTTTTCAACCGATGCTCGTGGTGGCGGCGCACAGTGCCACCGCACGCGATTTTTCAGCCACGCACTATAATGCCAGTTTGGTGATGTCCATGAAATTTAAATACTTTGTCCCTTATATCGGTGGTGGAGTAGATTATACTACGCTCAATATCGGTAACGGAGTGGGTACGCAAGGGGCTGTGTTGCGTGGCGAGCATGAACACGCTGCTACGGCCCGCGGTACGGTAGGATTTAACTTTAAATTACCGTCTTATATGGATTTGAGCTTGGCCGCCAACTATGCCCATTACGGGCTAGGTGGAGAGGCGTCGTTGTCGCTTCGCTTTTAACAAATTCTGGAATAAAAAAGCCAAGTCAAGTTTTACAACTTGACTTGGTTTTTTGTTTTTTGTTAAATGTCTCTGAATTACTTTTAAAAAAGAAGGAGTTTGTACTATGACAAACTGTTTTATGGGGCAAAGAGGCTTTACCTTAATTGAGTTATTAGTTGTTGTGCTGATTATTGGTATTTTAGCCAGCGTCGCCTTGCCACAATATACCAAAGCGGTGGAAAGAAGCAAAGCGTCCCGCGCCCTTTCGATTATTAGTACCATCTATCAAGCACAAGAAGTTTTTTACTCTGCTAATGGTTCCTATGCCAGTACTTTTGATCAATTAGATATTGATCTCCCTTGGACAGGGCGTAGCGTGTGGAATTCCAACTCTACAGATCGTCGTTCAGAAGGAGAATGGGCTGCAGAAGTGGAAAACGCAAGGTGTACTTCTGTAGCGGTTGGGAGAATATCAGGTCGTTATAAGAACACAGGATTTATGTATCAAATGTCATGTCCGGACGGTCAACCTTTGCATCAGTTACTTTGTATAGAAAGAGGATTATCTCCAGCAGGTAGTTATTGTATCAAAATTATGAAAGGACGACTTTTACGGGACAACGGAAGTTGGCGTTACTATGCGTTATCTTAGAGTGTCATAAAAGTATTTTATACACTGTGCATAGTTTTTATTTTGAAATATATAAATTGGGATTTTCCAAATTTATAAATCATTACAAGGATTGTCGTTGAAAACCGTTCTTAAACAAAAAAGCCGCCGGTAATCGGCGGCTTTTTTGTTGTGTATTTATTTATAGTAAATACTGTGTTTCACTTCTTCTATATGTGTTTTGCCAAGTAGTTTTTCTGCAACGGCAAAGGCAAAGTCCACCGTAGCAGCGGCGCTTTGACCGGTGATAATGTTGCCGTCAACGGTAGCGTATTGGTCGGTGAATATGCCGCCGAAATCCTCGTTCATGGATGTAAAACACGTGTATTGTTTGCCTGTTAAGTAGCCTGCGTGGCCCAAAATAGTAGGGCTGGCACATAGTGCGCCCACTACTTTTCCGTTGCGGATAAACGCGGCAAGCAGTTGTTGTACTTCGTGACTGGCTTCCAATTCTTTATATTGCGGGCCGCCGGGAAGAACGAGTGCGTCGTATTCTTCCGCTTGTAAAGTGCTAAGCGGATGCAAGTGCGTACAATGCAATCCAAAGCGACCTTCGGCATTTTCGCCCCGGAGCGAATAAATATCTACTTCGAGTCCGCAACGTTTTAACAAGGCATATGTGCCCACGGCTTCCAGTTCTTCAAAACCGTTTGTAACAATGATACATGCTTTTTTCATAACCCCTCCGTAAAAAGCCCCGCTGTATGCGGGGCGTTAAATTAGTGGGCGGCTTTCTGTAATACTTTGACTTTGTCGGTCTTTTCCCAAGGGAATTCCTTGCGACCGAAATGTCCGAAAGCAGCCGTCGCCAAGTAAATAGGCGAGCG
>Ga0310786_10009734_pt1 | contig 12152 bp, 7 predicted proteins | sample AusTroGonzalo_MG_FD_203881 | JGI IMG/M metagenome (GOLD analysis project Ga0310786, IMG submission 203881) | Bovine rumen microbial communities from tropical cattle in Woodstock, Queensland, Australia - Gonzalo_03 (v2) (version 2) | ecosystem: Host-associated > Mammals > Digestive system >...
TGACGTGGATCAGACCCTCAACACCAGGCTGGATCTCAACGAATGCACCGTAGTCGGCAATAACGACAACCTTACCCTTTACATGGTCACCAACCTTGAGCTGGCCATCCAGAGCATCCCAAGGATGCGGGGTGAGCTGCTTCAGACCGAGGGCGATACGACGCTTCTCGTCGTCGAAGTCGAGGATGACGACATTAATCTTCTGGTCGAGTTCCACCACCTTGTGGGGATCGTCAACACGGCCCCAAGAGAGGTCTGTAATATGGATGAGTCCGTCAACACCACCGAGGTCAACGAATACACCGTAAGAAGTGATGTTCTTGACGGTACCCTCGAGGATCTGACCCTTCTCGAGCTTGCCGATGATCTCCTTCTTCTGGGCCTCAAGCTCCTGCTCGATGAGGGCTTTGTGAGAAACAACGACGTTGCGGAACTCCTGATTGATCTTCACAATCTTGAATTCCATGGTCTTACCTACGAACTGGTCGTAGTCGCGTATGGGGTGAACGTCGATCTGTGAGCCGGGCAGGAATGCCTCGATACCGAACACGTCGACAATCATACCGCCCTTAGTGCGGCACTTGATGTAACCCTGTACAATCTCCTCAGAGTCGAGGGCTGCATTGACGCGATCCCAAGACTTAGAGAGGCGAGCCTTTTTGTGAGAGAGAAGCAACTGACCTTTCCTGTCTTCTGCACTCTCTACGTAAACTTCTACTACGTCACCAATCTTTAGGTCGGGATTGTAGCGGAATTCTGAAGCGGGGATGATACCGTCGCTCTTGTAACCGATGTTGACAACGACTTCCTTCTTGTCAACAGAGATGACCTTACCGTCAACTACCTGATGGTCGGCTACCTTGTTCAGGGTTTCGTCGTACGCCTTGTCAAGCTCTTCGCGGCTGACACCGGCACTCGAACCGTTCTCGAACTCTTCCCAATTGAAGTCCTCGAGCGGCTTAACGTTCTTTGTTAATTCTGACATAATTGTTTAAAATGTTTGTTTAAAAAATAAAATTAGACATTATTTATAGACGGGGTTTGACCCCCAAACTATCAAATGTTCGCCCGCGCAGGTGCGCAAAACGGCTGCAAAGATATAACTTTTCTTTGAACTTTGAACTTTAGTCTTTGAACTTTATGATATCTTTTATGGATTATTAACAAATAAAAGAGGCGGAGTAACTATTCAGCGATTACCACGTAGAAGTTGTCCGTACTTAGAACAAAGCGCGAATAGCAGCATAAGGTGAGTTGTTATGTTTCTTAGTGGTCTCCACTATGGATAGCAGATCAAGGAAGGCATCGGCTCCTGTGTCAGAACGAAAAGTGCCAGAGTTCTTCATTTTGATCTTGACTTTCCTGATGCCTCTTTCACTTGCATTGTTGTCAGGCGGTATCGCCGGGTTTTCAAGGAAGTTGAATATGTAGTCCCTGCACTTGACGAGTCCTTTCTTGAGTTGTCCGAACTGCTCCTTCATGTGCTCAAGGTTCTCCGTAAGCAGAGTGTCCAATCTGAGCAGCCACGGCTGCTTGTCAATGACAGCCTGCGGGTTCTCGTTCCTTTCATGGATGGCCTCCAGGAACAGCGCCTCCACCTTCTTCGACCATTCCTGCTCCTTGTCCAGTTCGTTCAGGTACTACAGTTCTCTCAGCAGGTGTGCCACGCAGACCTGGTGGTTTAGGAAGTTAAGCGTAAAATACGCGCTGTGGCGGTCGGTGACGGCAACCATCCTTTCCAGTGAGCTTCCGAAACGGCTCTCCAGCTCCTTGTGCGAGCGTCCGTTCCCATGGAACAGAAGTGTGAAGTAGACGGTCTGTGCTATCCACGTCCAGTCAAGCCTCTTGTTGCAGTAGAGGCCGGACTCGTCGAAGCCGACGACGGCGGAATTCATGATGTACTCCTTAATCTTCTGTATGGCAGGCGCGGCATTCTTCTTGGCCTCGCCCACCCAGTTCACGAAAGAACCCTGGCTGATTTCAAGGCCGAACACCTCCTTGAAGAAATTCTCTATCCGGCCATAGGGCAGGAACATCACCACACTCAGGTAGACAGCCAGCGTCTTGACCGTCGCGTCATAGACAACGGCATTGGAGCCGCGCTTGCGGGCTGCATGCGACTGGACGCGCTTACCGCAATGTCTGCAGACCGTAATGTAATGGCGGACCTCCTTCACTATCGGCTTCAGGTCGGGAATCGACACCACCTGAGTTACATAGTCGAGGATGCGTTCGCAATCTTCCAGCGGGGCACCACAATCGGTACAGTAGTTGGCAGACACGTCTTCAGTCTCGTCCGGATTGGCTGTCATCTTCAATGTACTACCCTCATGTCCCTGCTGCCCGCCGGGTTTCCTGCCTGTCGGCTTACGCAACGACTTCGTACGGCGGATGTTCTCGTCTTTCATGTTCTCCTTCGAGGGAGGGGTGCTGCTGTTGTTGGAGTTCTTGTTGGGGGCTTCATACTTTGCAAGTTCCGCTTTCAGATCCTCAATCTCCTTGTCTCGCTTGCGCAACTCAACGTTATTGCCTTCCACAAGACGGCTAAGGCGGCATATCTCAGAGTGCTGCGAGTCTATCGTCTCGCGCATCAACCGCATCTCTTCCGTCATGGTCAGCAGTGCTTCCGATATGTCCGTAACTTTCTCGTTCACAGGTACAAAGGTACGAAAACTATCTGAAACTGCCAAACATTTTGGCAACAATTTTTTTATATAATTTACTAATAATCAAATAGTTGCAAAAATCAGTACCGCGAGATTTTGCCGAAATAGAATTGCCGTACCCCTATACGGAATTACAGTTGATCGGAATTTCGCTTGATGACATTAATGCAATGTAGCGGGATTGCTGAATAGTTACGAGGCGGAACTCGTCGAGTCCGCCCCTATATTCAGTATCATTTCACAATTACTGTTCAATGGTCAATGAATTAAACGATTCCCTGAGCCATCATGGCCTTGGCAACCTTCATGAAGCCAGCCACGTTGGCACCCTTCACGTAGTTGATGTAACCGTTTTTCTCTGTACCGTATTTCACGCAGTTCTCGTGAATGTCGTTCATGATGCGCTTCAGGTAGTTATCAACCTCCTCGGCTGTCCAGCTCAGACGCTCTGAGTTCTGTGACATCTCGAGACCAGATACAGACACACCACCGGCGTTAGAAGCCTTACCAGGAGAATAGAGCAACTTGGCATCCTGGAAGATCTTGATAGCCTCAGGCAGGGTAGGCATGTTGGCACCCTCACAAACGGCAATCACACCGTTCTTCACCAGGGCTGCAGCCTCTTCGCCGTTAATCTCGTTCTGTGTAGCGCAAGGAAGTGCGATGTCGGCCTTCTCATACCAGGGGCGCATACCCTCATGATATACAGCTGTAGGATACTCCTCGACATACTCCTTGATACGTCCACGCTCTACGTTCTTCAGCTCCATGATGTAGTCGAGCTTAGCGCGATCGATACCGTCTGGATCGTAGATATAACCGTCAGAGTCAGACATGGTCATTGGGGTAGCACCCAGCTGCAGACACTTCTCAGCAGCATACTGAGCCACGTTACCGGCACCAGAGATCAGCACCTTCTTACCCTTCAGCTCGATGCCACGGGTAGCGAGCATAGAGGTCAGGAAGTAAACAGTACCGTAACCAGTAGCCTCAGGACGGATCAGTGAACCACCGAAGGGGATTCCCTTACCTGTGAGTACACCCTGGAACTGGTGGGTGAGCTTCTTGTACTGTCCGAACAGATAGCCAACCTCACGGCCACCAACACCGATATCACCAGCGGGAACGTCCTCATCAGGACCAATCACGCGATAGAGTTCATTCATGAATGCCTGGCAGAAACGCATCACTTCAGCGTCGCTCTTACCACGGGGTGAGAAGTCTGAACCACCCTTTGCACCACCCATAGGCAGGGTCGTCAGTGAGTTCTTGAAAGTCTGCTCGAAGGCGAGGAACTTCAGAATACCCAGGTTCACGCTCTTGTGATAACGGAGACCGCCTTTGTACGGGCCAATGGCGTTGTTGTGCTGGATACGATAACCCATGTTGGTCTGAACCTTACCCTGGTCGTCAACCCATGTAATACGAAACTCACATACGCGATCGGGGATGCACAGACGCTCGATCAGGTTGGCCTTCTCGAACTCAGGGTGTTTGTTGTACTCCTCTTCGATAGTAGGAAGAACTTGACTAACTGCCTGGATGTATTCCGGCTCATTGGGGAAGCGCTGCTTCAGCTGCTCTACAACTTGTGCTGCATTCATAATCTTTTTAGTTTTTAATTGTTATAATGAGTTAAAATTGTCGTTTATTTGTTTTCGGTTGCAAAATTATAGTAAAATCTTGTAATTACAAAACATTTTGTCGAAATAATCGCTAAAACGCTTACGTTTTGTCACTTAATTGATATATATCAAGGCAAAAGGTTAAAATCGTGCATTTTTCTTGTGCCCGCAAACAAAAAGAGCTGTTCCACACGTGGGGAACAGCTCTTTTTCTTTGGTTGTAGTCTGCTATTGTATAGCTGAAAGACGCTTCTTGATCTTGTCGACGTAGGCATCGATGGTGGCGACGGCTACAATGTTAAGGACATCACGTACGGAAGCACCGAAGTCGATGAAGTGGATGGGTTTGTTGAGGCCCATCTGTATCGGGCCGATAATCTCGGCATCACTGCCCAACATCTGCAGCATTTTGTAGGAGGAGCGTGCAGAGGTGAGGTTGGGGAACACCAGCGTGTTTACCTTCTTGCCAAAGACCTTTGTGAAGGGGTACTGATCGTCGCGCAGCTCGTCGTCGAGGGCAAAGCCTAACTGCATCTCTCCGTCGATGGGCAGGTCGGGATAGAGCTCCTGCATCTGCTCTACGGCGCGTTTCACCTTTTTGGCACCAGCACTGGTAGATGAGCCGAAGTTGGAGTGGCTGACCATGGCAATGACAGGCTTCTCGTTGAAGAAGCGTACGGCAGTGGCGGCGAGTTTTGCAATGTCGACAAGTGTGTCGGTATCGGGGTTTTCGTTGACCATCGTGTCGGCGATATAATAAGTGCCCTTGGGTGAGTTGATGATGTGCATGGCACCGAAGTGCTGGTATTCAGGACGGATGCCGATGACCTCGTTAACAACTTTGATGGTATTGGAATACTTGGTATAGAGTCCAGTGATGAAGGCGTCGGCATCGCCTGTTTCCACCATCATCATGCCGAAGTAGTTGCGTTCGAACATCTTGTCGTTGGCCTCCTGGAAGGTGTAGCCCTCACGTTTGCGTTTGTTGGTGAGTATCTCGGCATAGAGTTCGCGGCGGCCCTGTTCAGAAGGGTGACGCAGGTTGACAATCTCAATACCGTCGATATTCAAGTCGAGCTTCTTGGCGAGTTTCTGAATGACCTCATCGTTGCCCAGCAGGATGGGTTGGCAGATGCCTTCGGCCTTGGCCTGTGCAGCAGCCTTGAGCATGGTGGGGTGTACGGCTTCAGCAAAAACCACGCGCTGCGGATGGGCGGCAGCTGTTGCATAGAGTTTCTGTGTGAGCTTGGTCTCTTGTCCGAGCAGCACGCTGAGCGAATCCTTATAGGCATCCCAGTCTTCAATCTTCTTACGGGCTACGCCACTCTCAATGGCAGCCTTGGCCACAGCCGATGATACTTCTGTGATAAGTCGGGGATCGACAGGCTTTGGAATGAAGTAGTCGCGGCCGAAAGTGAGGTTGTTCACTTTGTAGACATCGTTGACCACATCGGGCACAGGCTTCTTGGCGAGGTCGGCAATGGCGTGTACGGCGGCGAGTTTCATTTCCTCGTTAATTGCTGTCGCATGGACATCGAGGGCGCCGCGGAAGATGTACGGGAAGCCGATGACGTTATTGATCTGGTTCGGATAGTCGGTGCGGCCTGTGGACATCAGCACATCGGGGCGTGCTTCCATTGCATCCTCATAGCTGATCTCAGGCACAGGGTTTGCGAGAGCGAAGATGACGGGATCCTTGGCCATCGTCTTGACCATCTCCTTCGAGAGCACATTACCCTTGGAGAGGCCCACAAACACGTCGGCACCATTGACAGCCTCTGCGAGGGTGTGGATGTCGGTACGTGAGGTGGCGAAGTAGCGCTTCTGCTCGTTCAAGTCCTGACGCTCGGTTGAGATAACACCCTTGGAGTCGAGCATCACGATGTTCTCCTTCTGGGCTCCGATGGCCATATAGAGCTTAGTACAGCTGATGGCTGCGGCTCCTGCACCATTCACCACAATCTTCACCTTCTTGATATCCTTGCCGATAACCTCCATGGCGTTTTTCAGGCCTGCGGCTGAGATGATGGCCGTGCCGTGCTGGTCATCGTGCATCACGGGGATATCGAGGGTCTTCTTCAGACGCTCCTCGATATAGAAGCATTCTGGGGCCTTGATGTCTTCAAGGTTGATGCCACCGAAAGTAGGGGCTATGCGCTCCACGGCCTCGCAGAACTTCTCGGGATCCTTCTCGGCCACCTCAATGTCGAAGACGTCGATGCCGCCGTAGATCTTGAAGAGCAGTCCCTTACCTTCCATTACGGGCTTGCCGCTCATAGCGCCGATGTCGCCGAGGCCAAGTACGGCGGTACCGTTTGATATGACCGCCACCAGGTTGCCCTTGTCGGTGTACTTATAAGCAGTGTCTGGGTTCTCCTGAATCTCAAGGCAGGGGTAGGCCACGCCTGGAGAATAAGCCAAACTGAGGTCTGTCTGTGTTCTGTAAGCCTTGGTGGGCTTCACTTCAATCTTACCGGGACGTCCGCTCTCATGATATTCCAAAGCGGCTTCTTTTGTTATCTTCACCATACTAACGTGTATTATGTATATAATGTTTGCAAATCGGCAGCAAAATTACATAAATTTTCTCAAAATCCGTTTGCTGATTATCAAATATTTGTTATCTTTGTAGCAAAATTGAAAACTTATGCAGGAAATAAAGACTATTTCTGCTTATAAGCAGGGGTTGAAGAGCCGTATTCTCGAGGCGGCCATGAGGGCGTTTGCTGAGAAAGGAATCCGTGCAGTGAAGATGGACGACGTGGCTGCGGAGCTGGGTATCTCGAAGCGTACGCTCTATGAGATTTATGCCACGAAGGAGGATCTGATCTATGAGGGCGTCCGACAGTATCGTGAACAGGTGCAAGTTCAGATGGAGGTTGTGGCCCGTGAGTCCGAAAATGTGATGGAGATCCTGCTGAAGGTCTATCAGCTGAAGGTCAATGAGTTCCGTATGACAAATCCGCTTTTCTATTCCGACCTCGTGAAATATCCCCGTGTGCTTCGTTTCCTGAACCGTGAGAACCAGCGCACCCGTAGCAGTTATCAGAAGTTCCTTGACCGTGGTGTGATGGAGGGCTATTTCCGCGACGACATCAATTTTGAGCTGGTGAGTCGTATGTTCGATGCACTCGGACGGTATATCACGACCCAGCAACTCTATAAGCAGTTTTCAATGCAGGAGCTGTTTAACAACTTTGTGTTTGTCTCACTCCGCGGCCTCTGTACGGAGAAGGGCATTATGGCCCTTGACCATTTCTTCTGATTTTTTTCAAAAAGCTTACTTGTCACCTTCGCTCTAAGAGGACGACGTTCTCTACGTGGGGCGTATGGGGGAACATGTCAACGGGCTGCACGGCGGTGACGCGGTAGTCCACGTCGAGTTCATGGAGGTCGCGGGCCTGCGTGGCGGGATTGCACGAGACATAGACAATACGCTGGGGAGCAGCACGGAGGATGGTCTTGACTACATCGGGATGCATGCCGGCACGTGGTGGGTCGGTGATGATGACATTAGGACGGCCATGCTCTGCGATGAACGCATCGGTCAGGATGTCTTTCATGTCGCCGGCAAAGAAGAGGGTGTTGCCGATGCCGTTGATGTCGGAGTTTACCTTCGCATCCTCAATGGCTTCTGGGACGTATTCGATGCCGATGACCTGACGGGCCTGGCGTGCCACGAAGTTGGCGATGGTGCCTGTGCCGGTATAGAGGTCATAGACAACCTCATTGCCCGACAGATTGGCAAACTCGCGAGCGACGCTGTAGAGATGGTAGGCCTGCTCGGTGTTAGTCTGGTAGAAACTTTTGGGGCCGACCTTGAAGCGCAGATCCTCCATGAGTTCAAAGATATGATCCTTGCCCTTGAAGACGAGTATCTCCTGATCGCCGATAGTGTCGTTGCACTTCTGGTTGTCGAGGTACATCAGGGAGGTGATCTGCGGGAATGTGTCTGCGATGTGCTTGAGGAGTCCGAAAGCCTCGGCCTCGCCACCCGTCTCGTCGTAATGGAACTGGAAGATGACCATCCATTCGCCAGAAGCAGAGTTGCGGATGATGACATCGCGGAGCAGACCTACCTGCTGACGCAGATCGAAGAAAGAGATACCATGCTCCAGGGCGTAGTCGCGCACTTCGTTGCGGATCTGGTTGTGGAGGTCGTCCATTAGCCAGCATTTCTCGATGGGGAGTATCTTGTCAAAGGCTCCCGTAATGTGGAACCCGATGGCGGGCATGTCTTTCACCAGAGTTTCATCCTTCAGCTGTTCGCTGGTCAGCCAACGCTTATTCGCGCAGCCGAAGTCGAGCTTGTTGCGGTAGGCCTGTGTGTGGACGGAGCCGAGGATGGGTCTGAACTCGGGCAGTTCGATTTTGCCGATGCGATGGAGCTGGTCGTAAACCTGCTGTTGCTTGAACTTCAGTTGCTCTTCGTATGGCAGATTCTGCCACTTGCAACCGCCGCAGACACCGAAGTGTTCACAGAAGGGGGTCGCGCGTACCTTACTATACTGTATAAAGCGAACTACCTCCCCCTCAGCGAAGGAGTGCTTCTTACGGCGTATCTGCACGTCGCACACATCGCCAGGCACGCAGAAGGGTACGAATACAACCAGCTCTTCCCAGTGGAAGAGACATTTTCCTTCGGCTGCCACAGCCTCTATCACAATGCCCTCAAGGAGCGGTAATGGTTTCTTCTTTCTTGCCATAGTCTATTTTTGCGTGCAAAGGTACGAATAAGTGAGTGAAAAACCAAATAGATTTGGATTTTTCCGAACGAGAGTACCTTCGGACGTAGTCCAAAGTACGAATAAGTATTAAAAATCCCAATTTTTGCGCATTTTTCTTGCGTATGTGCGGAATATTTAGTAATTTTGCGGAATTAAAAACAAAAACAATTTATAATCAAATTAATAATAAAACAAAGTAACTGACTTATGAGCCAAAAGAGAGTTTACCTCTTCGGTAACGGTAAGGCCGAAGGTAATGCAAAAATGCGTGAGGAACTGGGTGGTAAGGGTGCTAACCTTGCTGAGATGAACCTGATTGGTGTTCCCGTTCCTCCAGGTTTCACAATCACTACAGACTGCTGTAACGAGTACTATCAGGTTGGTCAGCAGAAGATCATGGAGCTGCTGAATGACGACGTGATGGCAGCCGTGAAGCACATCGAGGTGCTGATGAACTCGAAGTTCGGCGACAAGGAGAATCCTCTGCTCGTCTCCGTCCGTTCTGGTGCCCGTGCCTCTATGCCTGGTATGATGGATACCATCCTGAACCTCGGTCTGAACGACGAGGTGGCCGAGGGTATGGTGAAGAAGACCAACAATCCTCACTTCGTTTACGACAGCTATCGTCGTTTCGTACAGATGTACGGTGACGTGGTGCTTGAGATGAAGCCCGTCAACAAGACCGACATCGATCCGTTCGAGGAGATCATCGAGGGTGTGAAGAAGGAGAGTGGCGTCGTGCTCGACAAGGACCTCTCTGTAGAAGACCTGAAGAGACTGGTGAAGCTGTTCAAGGCTGCCATCAAGGAGCGCACAGGCAAGGAGTTCCCCGACGATCCTATCGAGCAGCTCTGGGGTGCCATCTGCGCCGTATTCCGTTCTTGGATGAACGAGCGTGCCATCCTCTATCGTAAGATGGAAGGTATTCCCGACGAGTGGGGTACAGCCGTATCAGTGATGGCTATGGTATTCGGTAACATGGGTGATACCTCTGCTACTGGTGTATGCTTCAGCCGTGATGCTGCCAATGGTGAGAACCTGTTCAATGGTGAGTATCTGGTGAACGCACAGGGTGAGGACGTTGTGGCTGGTATCCGTACCCCACAGCAGATCACGAAGATCGGTTCTCAGCGCTGGGCTGAGCGCGCTGGCATCTCTGAGGAGGAACGCGTGGCCAAGTATCCTTCTATGGAGGAGGCTATGCCTGAGATCTACAACGAGCTGAACGGCATCCAGGACAAGCTGGAGCACCACTATCACGACATGCAGGATATGGAGTTCACCGTACAGGAAGGTAAGCTCTGGTTCCTCCAGACCCGTAACGGTAAGCGTACAGGTGCTGCGATGGTGAAGATCGCTATCGACCTGCTCCACGAGGGTATGATCGACGAGAAGACCGCCATCATGCGCTGCGAGCCTCAGAAGCTCGACGAGCTGCTGCACCCCGTATTCGACAAGAAGGCGCTTTCTTCGGCCAAGGTGATTGCTCAGGGTCTGCCTGCTTCTCCAGGTGCTGCCTGCGGTCAGATTGTGTTCCATGCTGACGACGCCAAGGAGTGGCACGAGAATGGCCACAAGGTAGTACTCGTACGTATCGAGACTTCTCCAGAGGACCTCGCCGGTATGGCTGCTGCCGAGGGTATTCTGACCGCTCGTGGTGGTATGACCTCTCACGCTGCCGTTGTGGCTCGTGGTATGGGTAAGTGCTGCGTATCGGGTGTAGGTGCTCTGAACGTGAGCTATAAGGACAAGACCGTTGAGATCGACGGCACAGTATATAAGGAGGGTGACTACATCTCTCTGAATGGTACAACCGGTCAGGTTTACGCAGGTGAGGTGCCCACGAAGGCTGCTGAGCTGTCTGGTGACTTCAAGGAGCTGATGGACCTCTGCGACAAGTACACCAAGTTGCAGGTTCGTACCAATGCCGATACGCCGCACGATGCACAGGTGGCTCGTCAGTTCGGTGCCAAGGGTATCGGTCTGACCCGTACCGAGCACATGTTCTTCGAGGATCAGAAGATCGTTGCCATGCGTGAGATGATTCTGGCCGACAGCGTTGCCGGTCGTGAGAAGGCACTTGCTAAGTTGCTGCCTTATCAGAAGGCTGACTTCAAGGGCATCCTCGAGGCTATGGACGGTCTGCCCGTGAACATCCGTTTGCTCGATCCTCCTCTCCACGAGTTCGTACCACACGATCTGCCGGGTCAGGAGACAATGGCCAAGGAGATGGGCGTAAGCCTGGAGGAAATCCAGCGCCGTGTCGCTTCTCTCGCTGAGAACAACCCGATGCTCGGTCACCGTGGTTGCCGTCTGGGTATCACCTTCCCTGAGATTACCGCTATGCAGACCAAGGCTATCCTTTCTGCTGCTTGCGAGCTGAAGAAGGAGGGTAAGAACCCGATGCCGGAGATCATGGTTCCTCTGATTGGTACTATCAACGAGTTGAAGCAGCAGAAGGAGGTTATCCAGTACGCCGCTAAGGAAGTGTTCGCAGAGTATGGCATCGAGGTTGAGTTCGAGATCGGTACGATGATTGAGATTCCACGTGCTGCCCTGACCGCCGACCTGATTGCTTCTGAGGCTCAGTACTTCTCATTCGGTACCAACGACCTCACTCAGATGACCTTCGGTTACAGCCGCGACGACATTGCATCGTTCCTGCCTGCATACCTTGACAAGAAGATCCTGAAGGTTGACCCGTTCCAGGTACTCGATCAGGTTGGTGTAGGCCGTCTCATCAAGTTCGCTGTGAAGGAAGGCCGCGAGGTACGTCCCGAGCTCCGCTGCGGTATCTGTGGTGAGCATGGTGGTGAGCCCAGCTCTGTGAAGTTCTGCGCCAAGGTTGGCATGAACTACGCATCTTGCTCTCCGTTCCGTGTGCCCATCGCACGCCTCGCTGCCGCGCAGGCTGCTGTGGAGGAGTAATCAGAATACTCTGAATATCAATAATTTGGGTGCAACTTCCTTTGTTATAAGGGGTTACACCCAATTTCTTTTATCTATGATTTCAGAGGAAAAGGTTCATCTCAGAATTCTGTTGATTTCCTATTCCCAACAATCGATTTTGTACATTTTATTTCCAGTAACTTGAATGATGCCCTTCCGTACATGACTCTTTTGATGGCCTTGAT
>Ga0310786_10009735_pt1 | contig 12151 bp, 18 predicted proteins | sample AusTroGonzalo_MG_FD_203881 | JGI IMG/M metagenome (GOLD analysis project Ga0310786, IMG submission 203881) | Bovine rumen microbial communities from tropical cattle in Woodstock, Queensland, Australia - Gonzalo_03 (v2) (version 2) | ecosystem: Host-associated > Mammals > Digestive system >...
CTCCTGAAGGCGGAGCAGAGCTCCTTAGGTCTTAACAGACCGGTATTCGTCTCATCTTCGACAGGAATCTCTTACGAGAAGAAGGCCGTGAAGAAGCCGCCGCAAAAGGATGGAAGTTTTAATCCGCCGCAGATGACACCGACATTAAAACATCTGGAGAAGGCACGTATTTACTCATTTCTTAATTCACGACAGGAGCGACGATTCCCAATTGCTTTATCGTGGAAGACAGAAACGAGTCATTTACAGAGCAAGATATTCAACTCATCTTCAGATGTTTTAACACGAGAGAAGTCGGCGTAGAGCGTCATGTATACTTCAAGCACCCGGCTGTATACAAGGCTGTATTAATGTATCTTTATAGACAGACCGGAAAGGAGTTCATTAACGGCACTATTATGAAAGACTTCTTCAAAGGTATTGTCAACCCGGCCGATATAGACAGCTGTGGATTTGATCATATGAGGATTCATTTGGACAGCTCTACTACAAAATCTCTGCGGAAGGCCATTAAAAAGGCCTATGAAGAGGCCAAGAAAAGATATGAGAAATCCATTGAAAACATACTCAAGTCCAAGCGTCGTGTGAATCACCATGAATATAGAATTTTGCGGGAACTTAAACGATGGGTGGAAACCGGTGAACCCGATCCCAAGATGACAATACTTTGTATGCGCCTTATGACAGGGCTTCTTCTCTCCGCCTATTAAGAGAAGGTGGATATGAACCATATAAACGAGTTCAACCAAGACATCGACATAATGTATTTATGGACTCACACAAAAGACAGATCCCGAGTTAAGTATTAATTCGAGACCTTCCGCTTTTCAGAAGACGACTTCCCAGAGAAGGGAGAACTCACAGAACCAATTTGTGAAGGAATCTTTAAAGTAATGAGGGAATGTGTCAAGGAAAAGTTTCTATTGAACGCCTTGGAAATGATTTAGACTCCACTCTCGAAACAGAAGTATGAAGAGATGTGCGAACTCTATCCCACGACAGACATCGAGAAAAAAGTCAACGCAGAGATACTCACGCCTTGGAACATCGCAGAAGAGATGGTGAACGCGTGTGAATAATGCGGTGTTTTGCATGTGGGGTGTAAAGTCTTGGAGCCGTGCTGTGGAAAAGGCGTGTTTCTCACCATCCTTCTTCTGCGTGGGTATGAAGTCGACTACAGCGACGTGTCTCCTGCCAATGTGTAGTTTTGCGACATCTTAACAGGCCGAGAAGGAAGTGTAAAAGACGCTCTTACACGCGACGACTACGCTGAGTATGACCTCGTGATTACAAACCCACCATACAACGAGCCAAAACGCGGCAGCTCAAACACACAGAAACCAATCTACCATCTCTTCTGTGAACCTGCTCTTTCTGCGAGGGCTTCATGCTTCCTTGTGAAATCCGCCTTTGGGACAACTTCCAGCAACAAGGGATTAATACAATTAAGACAAAACATAATCCCGCATTTGTAGTCCAAGAAGTTTTATACAAAGGATGTATTCGCCGGCGCCAAAGTCGAAATTCAAGGCGGGGTGATGTTCTATGTTTACAATCGTGAGTATGAAAACAAGACATAAACCGAGTTTATATCTCCGCATAAAATCCAAACATATGAGGATAGTATTTTAACACAGTTTAAATTCATCGGAAGGCCCTCTATTGCTTCCAATGATAAACGCCTCGTAGAGGAAGAGAGACCAGGCTATGTCCCTTGTCATATGTCGTTTGAACGTGTAAAGTATTTTCCAAAGGATGATGTGTAGATCGATTTAAATTCTTATTATTTAATCTTTCCAGCGAGCTCTTTCGAGGGAGGAGACCCGAGAGTGTTTTCGCGCTTTATTGTGGTGAAACCCGGCGAGTGTTTCAACTTCTCCTTCAGCGGGTTTAAAGTCAAGGATGAAGAAGAAGCTTTAAAGCTGAAGGCCTATCTCAAGAAGTATGAAGGTGAGATAAGCAAGTTGAAATTAACACACAATATCCAACGAGACATCTTCCGTGTTATTCCGAGGATGGAGTGACGTATAGTATAATTTATTTTTTTCTTTCAAATGGCACCATCTAAAGAAAATGTTGAAGATATAGTTATTGACGAAGATAGATTGAAAACGATTTATGAGAATACAACTTATAATGGTACATTAGAAGAGTTTCATGAATATGCTAAAACTAAACTTAAAGAAGGAGACCCAATTGCTGTTTATCTATTTAAGGCATAGGATGGACGCGAGAAAGAGAATCAGGTGAAGGCGACAACTAATGAAGAGAAAAGTGAATACGAAGATGATACTGGAGTAAAACCCATTAACATTGACGCTTCTGGAAACAGAAACTGTGAAAGATGTGAAAATTGTGAGAACTGTGTTAATTGTAAAGATTGTAAAGATTGTAAAGATTGTAAAGACTGTGAAAATTGTGAGAACTGCGAATATTGTATTGATTGTGAAAACTGTGTAGCCTGTAGGTTTTGTGATTGTTTAGCCGATGGTGAATATAATTTTTGTAATATAGATTGTGATGAATGGAATGGGCTGGGGCCTTAATCAAAGATAGCTATTATGAAAGAGTATGGGGTTCCTTAGGAGTGGTAAGATGAAAATGATGATTACATTTGAGTGTGAAGATATCCAAGTGTATAATTTTTTTCTTTTCCTTCAAATGGACAATACACTGTGTTCTGAGTGTGAGGAAAACTGTAAGGGTTGTAAAGCATGCTCCCAATGTAATGACTGTGAAGGCTGTGAGTATTGTTTAAAGTGTTCATACGCGATTAATTCCAAGCGCTGTTTCTGCTGCGACGACATTGACGGCTGCGAAGACTGTGAACACGTTGATGAATCTCATGATTGTAAAGAATGTGAACATTGTGATAATTGTGTGAACTGTGTTGGGTGTAAATAATCTCCAGGCTGTGAAGACTGTGTTGACTGTGAACAATGCCTTGACCTAAAACATTGTAAGACGTGTGAAGGCTGTGAGTTTTGTGAACGATGTAAGAAATGTTATGATTGTGAACACTGTGTTGACTGTGAGAAGTGTACAAACTGCCATTACTGCTGGGGCCTTAAAGGAAAGAAAGACCTGTGGGCAAACACCATGACTGAAGCCGAGTGGGAATCCCTGGATGAAAAGAAGAAAGAAAAGATAGAATACAAAATAATGTATATGTAAAATGAAGACGTGGATTGTATAGATTCTTTGTCGTGTAAAAAGTGTGTTGATTGCCGTGGATGTAGAGACTGTGAGAATTGTAAAAAGTGTTCATAATGTGAGTATTGTGAGAATTGTAAAGACTGTGTAGCGTGCAGGTATTTAAACGATGCTGAAAACATGGTCTGTAATATGCCGCGAGAAGAGTGGAATAAACTGAGTAAAAAAGAGAAGGTTGTTATCTTGAAGAAGGTGGGTATAGACTCTAAGTTGTAGGATAAAGTTTTGAATATGAAATGAAATAGAAGTATGAAGTGTATAATTTTTTTCTGGAGTTCATATGAACCAACATCAAGCCTATGGTGTAGACCACAGAGCTCTCATACTTTAACTCTTCAAATAATACCCGGCTTAAATCCTCTCCTTAGTCTCACAACTCTATCGTGAAAATGGACCTGAAGAAATCATCTTCTAAGGACACGTTTTCAGACGCCGAGATAAACTCATGGACGATGCCGTGTTTGATAGACTCGCCCGTGAGACAAAGTTCAAAGAAATGCCTTAAAACAACGCTAATAGACTTCGCGTGAAGCAGATACTTCAATTTGGAACTCTGGAGAAGTTCACACGCCCGACTCTTACAAAGTATCTCCGGCGTGTGAAAGCCCTGGACTCTTAATACATTATTATGCCGAAGTATGACGGGATAGGAATGCGTGTGTATTATGACGCGCATGGAGACTTCACAGCTCTCACGCGCTATGACAAAAACTACGGCCTCGACATCTCCTTCAAGATATACCCCGGAATGATACCCGCGTTAAAGTCGTGTGCTGTGCGTGGTGAAATCATGACGCTTAAAGACCATGAAGACTACAAGGATAGACGCTCGTATGCTTCATCGCAAGTGTCTGGAATGGGACCGTTCGATAGAGACGTGGTGTTTATCCCGTATGAATACCAAGAGTATTTGGACGACGGGACATACATCGCTCCGGACTATTTGACTTAACTCAAGGTTCTAAGCTCCTTCTTCAAACACAAGTATGAAGTTCACTCTCTTCAAGAGATAAACCCCGACATGTTGGAGAAGTTTTATGCGTCGATTCCTTCCGAGTTTTAAGCCGATGGTGTGGTCATCCGCCCTGTGGATGCGAATTTCACATATGAAGACGACAGAGAGCGCCCCCGTTTTACAGCAGCATACAAGCTGGAGGGGACGCGCGCTGAAGGTAAGTAAGTTGTCGACAGAATAGAGTTCAGTGTTGGCCAAGGTGGATATCTTCATCCTACGGTGTGGTTGAAAGAGCCTGTAGAGATTGAAGGAAAGGTTTATTAAAAGGCGACAGGAAATAATTTTGAATATCTCATGAAAGAAGGCCTTGTTCCTGGGGCTGAATGTGTTTTGTCTGTGAGGATAGTTCCTCGCGTGATGGGAGTTGGTGGAGACTCTCTCTCTGAAAAAGACGTTCTGTGCACCTTGAATATACACACGTGTCCTGAATGTGGTGGACCTCTCGCTTGGGACAAAGACAGTGTATATCGCTTGAAATGCAAGCGTTATTACAAGCGCTGTTGTTGGCCTTATGTCATCGGCCGTGCACACACCATTTTGAAGGTGAAGGGAATTGGCCCAGCAGGGGTGAAGAAATTAATCGAAGAAGAAGGTTTTAATCTGTTGAAGTATCTGGCGAGTCTTAAACCGACGCGCTTGTAGTTGTTTATAATCTTGTCTGAAGGCCTTGGTGAAAAAAAGGCAGAGAGCGAGTATTCTTTTGAGAAGTTGAAGGGCTTAATTTAGAAATACGCTTGAAGACGGCGACGATGAAAACTTTTTTTGGTCAAATAAAATGAGTGATTGTGATGAGAAGACTTTACAGCAGCTATCTCCTCGCGGCGTGAACGTCGAGAAGACATACCAGTCTTTCACCTCGATGCGAATCCGCACTGAAGAGGGGATTGAGAACTTCGATAAAACCGAGGAGTTGAAGAAGGCGGTTAAAGAGAGTAGTAAAATCGCGGCCCAGAACGCGAAGTTTGACAATGAGTCTAATGCCATTCTGCGTGGTTTTGATAATGCCATGGTTGAACACGAGAGCACTCCGGTGGCACAAATTCCGCTTTTAATCGAGCGTCTTACCGCCATCGCAGAAAACGCGTATGGAAGCAAGACCGGACGCAGAAAGAGACAAGCGGTTTATGACAAGGTTATGTTCTATCTTCAGTAAAACGATGTGAAGGACGAGGTTAATAATCTTGTGAAGACCTGCATCTATGGCATGATTGATTTCTGTGTTGATGCCAATAAGAAGATCCTGATGAAGATATATGCTGAAATCAAGAAGATATTCCTGTGAGGAGGCTTGACGACGACTAAATTTTTTTCTGTGTGTATATGTCTGCTCGTTTCCTTTCCTATGTAGACACCTTGCTTAAATCCCACAAATAAACAGAGGTTTAAAACCCGGCTTTATACCTTGCTTCGCTAGAAGCTGACGCTTCTGACCCGGAATATGTCTCCGTTGACATTTATGCTTTGAACCTGCTTATACACCGGGTGAAAACCATGTCTCTAGCGGAGTTGCGTGCGGTGAATAGAGACTTTATTTCATTCTGTGGTGAAAACACAAGGAATTTATACATGAAAGCGTACTATGCTTACACTCTTGAATACATCGACACTTACGGAGGTGGTGTTGAATCCCTGAGTGATCCCCTGATGTAAAAACTGTTCCTACACTTCCTTGGGGAGAAGATTAAAGCCGAGGACTCTATACGGGAAGAAACATGGTATTAAAACCAAATAATTCAAGCCCCGGCAGAATTCAAGGAACAAGCCGAGGAGATAGTGCGTCGTCTTAGAACACCACTTTCCGACGAGGATACAACCGAGATTCGAGAGCCGTTTGACTACACGTTTAATTTCTTGACCATACACTTTGATTCCGACAAGAACGCAGAGTGGGTTTCACTCAAGAAATAGAACATAGTTTATAAACTCGATTTAAACACAAATGAATTGGAATAGTACAAGGACGGCCGAATGATGGAGAGTTTCATCTTTGATAACTCCAACACGGCAGAACACGGAAGCTACACCTTAACTAAAACCGATGATACAACCACGCTCTCGTTTTATAATTGGACATTGGCTTTCACCTTTTCATAAAACAAGCTTACATACACGGAAGACAACTACGATCAAGAATTGGATTACGGCGCGAATTAATATAAGGAAGGAAGCGTAATGTTGGACCCGCATAATGTTGTGAAAGTAGGAGCGGGATAATACTTCGATTTCACCACGCAGTAGTTGATAAATATTTCGGGTGGTTCCACATCGCAGTATACATGGCCGAAGAAATACACACATATGGCTTTGTAGTTCAAGCCGGACTGCGACTTCGACAAATGGGCGTATATAGTTCTTTGCTTGATGTTTTAAGACGAGGTGTAAAAAAGCCGTGAAGGAAGAACGAATTTCGCCGGGTAAGAACTCCACGGGATTATCCCTCGTGAACTTCTCGGTGATAAACTCCTCGAAAAGGGACGAAGGCTTTATATTAACGCACCGGACGAAGAAATACAACGGAGACTGGTGGTGCAGTGAAATACATCCGCACATCGACTCGAAAAGAGACGAAGAAATACAACGGAGACTGGTGGTGCAGTGAAATACACCCACACATCGACTCGAAAAGAGACGAAGAAATACAACGGAGACTGATGGTGTAGTGAAATACATCCGCACATCGACTCGAAAAGAGACGAAGAAATACACCCGAGTGAAATTTTCTTCCTTGAAATATGAACATCTCTCTCCTCACAGTAGACGGATATATAGACCTGGTTTTTGAAAACGACGCATGCTTCCTTCTTGGACCGGAAGGAAAGTAGCGTATTACATCGCTCTCTGCCTCGCGTTTGGCAAGAAGGAAGACACTGCTTTAATGTGAAGGCTGTCAACTTCTCATTGCAGGAAAATCTCTTTTCAAATTATCCGAAAAGTGGTGCGGTGAAATAGACAGGCTTTAATCCGAAGTTGAAGAACCCGTATTATTCTGGTTTAATGACCATGTTTATCTCGTGTGTTTTTAATGCGGGGGTTTGGCATTGTTTAAATTCCGGGATAAATTAATACCTTTATACTAGCGTGAATGCCGTGGTGAAAACTTGATTACACTCGTGTTTCCATATCGGACTTATATCCTCGTATAGAACCTTAAATACATCGTGGTGTACACATTGTATAAATCGGAGCGTTTTGCCCAATTGCACAGCCTTTATTTAATCCATGAAGAAGACTTTTGGATAAAACTTGGATAAAACGGGGCGTATTTCCTCTTCTTCTACAGCGAGAAGAAGACCATTGAATGTTTCTTGTTTGAAGAGAAGAAGATATCCAAGATTTAAACACCGGGTATTACTGGGAATATAAACCCCGTAGGTGAATGGCGTGTAAACGGAAAACTACGCGGTGTGAAAATCGGGTAAGATGCGTTTTACGCAAAGGGGAAATAGATCCTACGTCGCGATGCGAAGATACTCGAAGGTGAACGCCCGGAAGTATGTCCGGTATGTTTAAGCGATGAAAGAACCGTGTTTGTTCTCCCTTTATGTGAAGAGCCACAGCACGCGGTTTGTGCGGTGTGCTGGGAAGAGATGAAAAAAGCGGGGAATCGTAAATGTCCATTGTGCAGATAATGAAGTGTGGAATTTTTTAGTCAGAGGCTCACTCTGACCGAAATTTTCATGGGAAAATTTTTTCTTTCCGTTTATAATGACATCCGCCTTCGGTTTAACCTTCAAACTTCGCTTCCTCTCTATCGATGTTTTCTGCGACGATATAAAACTCGACTCTTTATCTGTTTTAGATTCTCACGCGAACCACATTGTTTTCGTTCTCGATAGATGCTTCCGCATTACAACAGGGTTTGCTCCCAATTTAACAATCGAATCTGTCGAGGAGATTAAAACCTCGGAAGAATTATATGATAAAGACGGGTCGATACTGGGGTTGAAAAACTTTGATAACAACTTGGTCGCTTTAGAGGATTAATTCAATGTCTACATCTTCGACAAATTAAAATTGGTTTAAACCATAAAAAATGTCTGTGCAGTTTTATGTGGTTTTATGCGCGTCGGAGAGAGTCTTTATCTTGCTGTGAAATCCTTGTATTTTGTAGGCGTGTATCCTGTCGGAAGTTCTAAACCCATATTCACCGCCGACACGGACCTCGGCTCCTTGTATGTGATTTAACTCCCGAATTAAGCGTATTTTGGTTGCCTGCATGAAAACTAGGTTTAATGCTGGTGTTTAAGTGAAGATGAAGTGGTCGAACATAAAGTCGAAGATTTACACAAGAACACATTGGTGTTTGTATTTCACGATTATCTCCTTTCATATGGATATGCTGTCGTTGATGTTTTACACTTTACAGAGAGCGGAGTAAAGGCTTCGCACTTCTCTGTTTCTCCGCCACCGGAATACACCAAGGCACATCTGTATGGAGACGGTGTTCGCATTGGAGATGAACTGTTTTATATATCCGGGGATACACTGAAGATGAGAGACAAGTATTTACGCTCTGATTAAATACCCGAAGTATGCCCTGTTTGTTTGGGAAGTAAAGACGAAGAGTATATAATTCCCTTCTGCGACTGCCCGCAACACGCCGTATGTGCGACGTGTTGGAAATCGATGTAAGAGCAGTCTGCTGTGCCGTAATGGGGAGTGAAGCATGTGGGTGAAACGAAATGCCCTATTTGTAGGAAGTGATATGTGCCACATGCCATGTAAAGAGTGAAGTAGGAGTGTAGAGAGAAGTGTGTCTAGTATAATTTTTTTTCAAGCAGATAACGCCCCTCAAGTTATTGCCGCGTTGTACCGTATGCGGTTCACACCAAACTTTATACACAGACTCTACCTCTTCTCTTTTCATCTACCATTGTAAATGTGGAGTAGACGATGTTGTATTCAATGGGATAAAGCAATCGCTTGAAGACATTGATGAAGACTGTTTTTAATTCAAGGTGAACTGCTTCGACAGAAGGATGGCAGTACTCTCGTTTTGGGACATGGGTGAAATCCGGGTTGTGCCCTTCCACAGAAGTATCATGGCCATCAAATACGTAGAAGCATCCGACGACAACGAGATTAATACCGAAGAATTATCCGCCTTTATTGTGCGGTTGTCTGTACCACGGTGTATGTATCTTCCTGAAGGCATGTATGCTCACCCGCCTCTATACCTTTCTGAAGGGGTGTTCTATATCAAGTCCCAAGAAGTGGTGAAGATGCCCCTCGATGAAAGAAAGTTCTAAGACATGGTTTTCTCCTCTGTTTGTAAAGATGGTGAATTCTATGTCTTCGGGAAGTATGTATTCTATGTCTTCGTCGGGGGAGGAAGCCCGTTTGGAAGATGGTTTTGTAGCGTTTCTAAACCTGAAAAGGTGAAGAAAGCCGTGTAGTAAACCACCGACGATGCCCTGTTTAGAAAAAAGGTTAAAAACGGGAGCTATGTCCTGGGTTAAACCGTGAAAGACATCGTGCGAGAGGATATGGAAGGAAGCTTTTCTGGGGCCTTGGACTTGGAGTGGGACGACTTGTGATGTGGAGGAGTAGAATTTAGTCGACCCTGTCGACCGGCTTCAGCCTGAATGGATTTTCCAAAGGAAAATTTCTTTCTTTTTTTATGACAATGGACGCAAGTTTGTTCCCAACATATGTGGATATTTGTATTAAATACTCCGGCGCAGACGAGGCTGAATACAAGTTTTAAATCGACGGAAAGGATCTCGCTGTTTTCAGGAACGGCATACCATATACCGGACCAATACTCGAGGACCACTCCTTCTCGAACGCTCCCCTCTGGGAAGTAGGATAGACGTAGTACTTGCTTAAAGTGCCGTATTTGTTCACGCGAAGAAACGGTGTTTGGTCTTGGTAAAGAACCGCACACGGAGTAGTGTCTACATTCCCGGATTGTGCCGTGTGCGGACAATGGCTCTACTACTTCACTGAAAACATCGTTCATGAAATGGTGTTGAAATCGAAACTCTGCGATGTTTAATCGACGGATTAATACGCCGTGTTGTTCTTCGAGAAACAAGTCGAGGTATACAAACTTCCGGACTTCACATTTGCAGGAAGTCCCTCGAATAAACCTTCTGGTCTTCACTTCGTGGGAAGCTTCTGTATAAAGTGGTGTGAGGGCGCGTATGTAGATGAAGAAGGGGTGCACTCTGGGAAGACGGGACTCTGGTTTTTACAAGATGGCGCAATAGAGGCGTATTGAGGAAGTGAAGTTTTATTTTTTTGTATGAAATGTTTTTCTACATTGTTTTACTCCTCACACTCTTCTTCGCTCTACGCCGTGCATATAAACTCTCTCTACAACTCGCACAAACACGTGAATAAAAGGAGTTTTATGAACTTACTTTTAAACACTCTCAATCCCTGCTTTATTCATTCCCTCTTGAAGAAGATTTTCACGACGATGGAGAGAACACCAACATCTCGAACTCGTACGATTGCTATGAATGTGAGCAAATACATTGTTGCGCAACTTGCTTCCATTCAAAACACTTGACGTGTTGCACCAACTGCGACGACTGCGAAGGGTGTGAATACTGCTTTGAAGTAGAAGGTGGATAAAACTGTGTATGGTGCTTCTACTGTGCCTGTTGTAAGGACTTGAAGTAGAAGTATGGATATGTATGTAATGTAAAACGCGATGTATGGTTTAAGCTCTCTGCGGAGGAGAAAGAAAAGAAGATAAGTGAAGTTTGGGGTGATGATGAGGCCCCGCGTATTATCTTGAAGAGAGACGGGTATATGAAAACCCGCGTTTGAACTTGAATGTAGCGAGGTTTGGAGCGATGATGAGAACGTGCGTTTGATCTTGGATATATACGTATTTCATGCAAATTCCTACATAGTTAATTTTTTTCTACATGTTTCCCCATGCAGCGTGTTCTACACTTGTATGATTGGTGTGTATCCTCTCCAGAGGAATTGAAAATACCCGCGGGTAGTATTCCGGACTTCAACAGGTCCAGAGCGCCGTTCGTTCTCGCGGCAGAGAGCCTTTACGGCGACGAACTTCCTAAAGAATGGAAGATGGCAGCCGAAGCGCTGCGAGGTTAGGCAGATCCTGCCACCATCGAAGAGGTCAAGGACCAGCTTCGTTCTGCACAGTGAGTGCCGCTCTTTCAAGCGGGAAAGTGTGTAAAAACCCCAAAGGGGTTTCTAGGAATGTAGTTTCCGCAAGGAAACCATGGAATAAAACTCTGCGAGTTTTAGGAATGTAGATATAGCAGAAGGCGATGTAAAGTAGAAGTGTAGTTTCCACAATATTTTTCTTTATTTAAATGCTTCGTGCTCTTCTTCGCTTTTCGGATTGGCTCCTTCCTGTCTTTTCATTTGGTGGTGGAGTTGATGAAGAAAATGTGAGAAGAAGACGGAGAAGCCCGCGAGAAGAGGCTTGTATGAGATGTGTTGCAAACCTCTTTAATATTGTTCGACAAATGCCAGCGAATCTTGAATAATTTGAAGTAATGGAAAACGATATACGACGGTTGATTTTGGAATGTCGAAATTAATTAGCTCCAGGAGGTGATTAATACGTTAACTACATCGAACAGAGGATAAACGACATTCTTAATGCGATACGAGAAGGTGTGGCAGGACTCAATTAATTAAGGATAACTAGAGCCATAATACACAACGATATACGTAGAAGAAGAGGTGCAATAAATCCAGACGAAAAGGTTTTCAAAAAAGCTTTACAGCTATTAGAATTGTTTGCGAACAAGTGGATTGATTTTATAGAGAGACACCAACACGAGTGAAAACCATCTTCTTTTTTCTATCTTGATGCTTCGCTCTATTCTCCGTTTCGCATCTTGGCTTTTTACATGGTCCTACGAAGGGAAAGCAGAATCCGACACAATGAACGAAGCCAAACACATACGAGCACGTTCGCACGACATCCCT
>Ga0310786_10009737_pt1 | contig 12151 bp, 5 predicted proteins | sample AusTroGonzalo_MG_FD_203881 | JGI IMG/M metagenome (GOLD analysis project Ga0310786, IMG submission 203881) | Bovine rumen microbial communities from tropical cattle in Woodstock, Queensland, Australia - Gonzalo_03 (v2) (version 2) | ecosystem: Host-associated > Mammals > Digestive system >...
TGGCCATGTCGCCGACAGCCTTGGCGGGACGGGTTGCCAGATAGGCCTTGACATCCTTGAAGCCAAAGCATTTCCACATGTACATGCAGAAGCGAAGCACTTCGCGGATTTCGTCCTCAATCTGCTCAGGAGTGCAGATGATATGGGCATCGTCCTGCGTAAAGCCGCGTACGCGCATCAGGCCATGGAGCACGCCGGCCTTCTCGTAGCGGTAGACCGTGCCCAGCTCCGCCCAGCGGCAAGGCAGTTCGCGGTAGGAGCGCGGACGCGACTTGTAGACCATGATGTGGAAGGGGCAGTTCATCGGCTTGACGTAGTAGGGGTCGCCGTCGATGTCCATGGAGGAATACATACCGTCGCGGTAGAAGTCGAGGTGACCGCTGGTCTGCCAGAGCAGCGCGCGGCCCACATGGGGGGTGTAGACGAGTTCGTAGCCGTGCTTGTAGTGGGCGTCCTTCCAGAACGTCTCGATGGCGTGGCGGATGCGGGCGCCGTTGGGATGCCAGCAGACCAGTCCGGGGCCGATTTCTTCGTGGATGCTGAACAGGTCGAGTTCCGTGGCCAGGCGGCGATGGTCGCGCTTCTTGGCCTCCTCGATGGCGTCGAGATAAGCCTGGAGTTCCTCTTTCGTGGCGAAGGCGGTTCCGTAGATGCGCTGGAGCATCGGGTTCTTCTCGTCGCCCCGGAAATACGACCCGGCGATGCCGGTCAACTTGACCGCGCCAATCTGTCCGCTGTGCTCCACATGCGGGCCACGGCAAAGGTCGGTGAAATTGCCGGAGACATAGAGGCTGACGGTTTCGCCCTCGGGGATATCGTCCAGGCGGGAAAGCTTGTAGGTCTGGCCAGCGGCCTCGAAATGCTTGCGGGCCTCCTCACGGGAGACTTCCTTCCGCTCGAAGGGGATCTGACGCCCGAGCATCTTCTTCATGCGCTTCTCGATTTCCTTGAGGTCCTCGGGAGTCAGGCGATGCTCCATGTCAAAATCGTAGTAGAAACCGTCGGCGGTGGCGGGGCCGATGTCGAATTTGGCGTCCGGCCAAAGTTCCTGGACAACGGCGGCCATGATGTGCGCGGCGCTGTGCCGCATCGTTTGCAAATCAACAGTTGACAATTGCTTGCCTCCTTTTAAAGAATCCCCTTGGTGGAAGGGACGGCGTCCCCGACACAAGGGTCAAAATCCACAGCCTGGCGCAGGGCCCGGCCAAACGCTTTGAACATCGCTTCCAGACCGTGATGGTTCTCCTCGCAGAACAACAGGTCGGCATGGAGAGTCATCCCGGCGGCATTGACAAGCCCCTGGAAAAACTCATGGAACATCCTGACGCTGACGCCGCCCGCCGTCTCCTGCGGAAAGGCGGCGCGCCAGCCTAGGAACGGCCGCCCTGAAAGGTCGATGACCACCCGGGCCAGCGATTCGTCCAGAGGCACCAGGGCAGAACCGAATCTAGTGATCCCGCGCTTGTCGCCAAGGCCCTCCTTGAGAGCCTGGCCAAGCGCGAGCCCTACGTCCTCCATGGTGTGATGGGCGTCAACTTCCAAGTCGCCTTTCACCTGCAAGCCCAGGGCGAAATGCCCGTGGCGGGCGAAGGCGTTCAGCATGTGGTCGAAGAACGGCAGACCGGTGCTGATATCGCTGGTCTGGCCAGTGGCGTCCAGAGCCAGCGTCAGCCGAATCTGCGTTTCCTTGGTGTTGCGCTCTAATGTGGCTTTGCGGTTGTCCATAGTCACCTGCAACTAGAAGTCGAGATGCTTGTCGAGGGATTCGAGGTCCATCGCCCCGCGGTCCTCGACTTTGTGGCTGTCCTGGTCGTCCTCGAGGTCAAGTCCTTCCGTATTGAACTCCAGGCGAACGTTCTGCGCCTTGTAGTAGCCGGTGCCGGCGGGAATCAGGTGTCCCATGATGACGTTTTCCTTGAAGCCGCGGAGATAGTCCACGCGGCCCAGGGTAGCGGCCTCGGTCAGGATGCGAGTCGTATCCTGGAAGGAGGCGGCGGAGATGAAGCTGTCGGTGGCCAGGGAGGCCTTGGTGATGCCCTGGAGCATCGGCTCGGCCTCGGCGGGCTCGCCGCCGACTTCCGCCAGACGGTTGTTCTCCTTGCGGAACTCCTGAATGTCAACGGCCTCGCCGGCAAGGAAATTGGTCTGGCCCGGGTCGGTGATGCGCACGCGGCGCATCATCTGGCGGACGATGATCTCAATGTGCTTGTCATTGATTTCGACACCCTGGGTCCTGTAGACCTGCTGGACCTCGTTGACCAGGAACTCCTGTAGTTCCTGCGGACCGCAGACATCGAGCATGTCGGTGAGCACAGGCGAACCTTCGGTGAGAGGCGTGCCCTTGCGGACGAAATCGCCGTCGAAGACGATGATTCGCTTGCCCTTGGGGATAATCTGCTCCTGGATGATATTGGTCTCGGGATCCTGGATGACGATTGTGCGCTTGTCCTTGCCGATGCTGCTGCGCTTGCCACCGTTCCCGCCATTCGGGCTGGGGGCACTGCCCTTGGCCTTGGCGATACTGTCGGGAGAAATGTACACGAAACCTTCGATGCTCGCGATTTCCGCAGCCTCGCGCGGACGACGCGCCTCAAACAGTTCGGCGACACGCGGCAGACCGCCAGTGATATCGTTGGTACGCGAGGTCTGGCGCGGGGTCTTGGCCACGGTGGTACCGGGCTTGATTTTGTCGCCTTCCTTGACGATGATATGCGCGCCCTGCGGCAGAGGCAGGCGCTCGATTTCATTCTTCCTAGCGTTCTTGACCACCAACAGCATCGGGTGCAGGTCCTCGCGGTGCTCAAGCACCACGATTTCCTCGTTGCCGCTCTGCTCGTTGAAGTCCCTCTTCATGGTGACGCCTTCGACCAAATCGTCGAACCTGACCGTACCCTCGCTGGACGCGATGACCGGCGTGTTGTAGGGGTCCCAGGTCGCGAAGACTTCGCCTTCCTCGACGCGCTCGCCTTCGTTCTTGGTCAGGATGGTACCAGCATACAGGTCGTTGCTTTCCAGTTCGATGCCGTCTTCGCTTTCGATGGTGTAGCGGCCATTCTTGTTCAGAACGACGAATGTGTTATCAGCGGTGGGAACATTGTGCGCCTCGTGGAAACGGAGGATACCGGCATGCTCGGCCTTGTAGGAAGACTGGCTGAAGGTGGAGGAGGCTGTTCCGCCGAAGTGGAAGGTACGCATCGTCAGCTGGGTGCCAGGCTCGCCGATCGACTGGGCGGCGATGATGCCCAGGGCGTCGCCCTCGTAGGGCAACTGGCCAGTGGCGAGGTTGCGCCCGTAGCACTTGCAGCAGACGCCATGGTCGCTTTCGCAGGTCAGGACGGAACGCAAGTAGACGCGCTCAATGCCGGCATCCGCGATTTTCTTGGCACTTTCGGCGGTGATTTCCTCGCCGGCCTGGACAATCGTCTCGCCCGTCTTGAAATCCATGATGTCGTTGACGCTGAAGCGTCCGATGATGCGGTCTTCGAGCGACAGAAGATCCTTGTTGCCTTCACGTATGGCCTTGACCCAGATGCCGTTGGCGGTGCCGCAGTCATGCTCCACGCAGACGACATCGTGAGCGACATCGACGAGTTTGCGCGTCATGTATCCGGAATCGGCGGTCTTCAGGGCGGTATCGGCAAGACCCTTGCGGGCGCCGTGGGTGGAGATGAAGTATTCCAGGACGGTAAGTCCTTCGCGGAAATTGGAGATAATCGGGCTTTCGATGACCTCGCCGGAAGGCTTGGACATCAGGCCGCGCATGCCGCCCAGCTGGCGGACCTGGGCCTTGTTGCCTCGGGCGCCGGAATCAAGCATGGCATACACGGGATTAATGCCTTCGCGCCCGCCGTTGTTTTCCAGGGTTTCAATCAGCTTGTCGGCCAGCACGTCGTTCAACTGAGTCCAGACGTCGATGGATTTGCTGACACGCTCGCCTTCGGTAATGACGCCGCTCTGCTTCTGCTTGCGGATGGTTTCGACTTCCTCCTGGGCCTGGGCAACCAAATCCTTCTTGTCGGAAGGAACAATCATGTCCTGGATGCCGATGGAGAAGCCGGCGATGGTGGCGTAGCGATAGCCCAGGTTCTTCAGGGCGTCCAGCACGGAAATCAAAATCTCGCGCCCCATCTTCTCGTGGCAGTCCTTAATCATCTGGCCGAGCTGCTTCTTGCCGGCAGGACCATTGTAGAAGCCCATCGGTTCCGGCCAGATTTCATGGAAGATGCAGCGCCCTGCCGTCGTGACGATGAACTTTTCGCCCTTCGCCTTGGCACCCCAGACGCAATCCCGCCCGTAGTAGGGGTTGCGCAGGTTGAAGAACTCGTGGATGTCCAGATGGCCGGTGTCCATGGCGCGCAGGACTTCGAAGTAGTCATTGAACCACTTCTGCTCAGTCTTGGGCGTCTTGTTGAAGGCCTCGTGCTTCTTCTTGTCCTCGTAGCAGAGGTAGTAGGCTCCCAGGGTGATGTCCTGGCTAGGAGTCGCTACAGGCTTGCCGCTGGCGGGGGAGAAGATGTTGTTGGGGGCCAGCATAATCAGCTTGGCCTCCAGCTGCGCCTCGTTCGACAGCGGGACGTGGACGGCCATCTGGTCGCCGTCAAAGTCGGCGTTGAAGGCCGTGCAGACCAGAGGATGCAGGCGGATGGCCTGCCCTTCAATCAGAATCGGGTCGAAGGCCTGGATACTCAGACGGTGCAGCGTAGGAGCACGGTTCAGCATGATGGGATGCCCCTTGATGACCTCATCCAAGATGTCCCAGACTTCCTTGCGGCGCTGTTCAATCCACCTTTTCGCGTTGCGCAGGGTGTGGACATAGCCACGCTCCTTCATCTTACGGATGATGAAGGGCTCGAACAGGACCAGAGCCATTTCCTTCGGCAGACCGCACTGGTTGAGCTTCAGTTCGGGGCCGACGACGATGACGGAACGTCCGGAATAGTCAACGCGCTTGCCCAGCAGGTTCTGGCGGAAACGCCCCTGCTTGCCTTTCAGCATATCGGTGAGAGACTTGAGGGGACGGCTGGAGGAACCGGTGACGGCCCGGCCATGGCGCCCGTTGTCCATCAGGGCATCGACGGCTTCCTGGAGCATGCGTTTCTCGTTGCGCTTGATGACCTCAGGCGTGAGAATCTGCATGAGGTTGTTGAGCCGGGTATTGCGGTTGATGACGCGGCGGTAAAGGTCGTTCAGGTCGGAGGTGGCGAAGCGTCCGCCCTCTAGGGGGACTAGCGGGCGCAGGTCCGGAGGGATCACTGGCAGGACGCGCAGGATCATCCAGCGCGGATCCATCTTGTTTTTCAGGAATCCTTGCACCAGGCGCAGGCGCTTGGCGACTTTCTTGCGGATGGCCTTGTTGCTCTCGGAGGCATTTAGCTCATGCATGAGTTCGCCTTCCAGGGCTTCGAGGTCAAGTTGGCCAAGAAGCTCCTCGATGGCCTCCGCCCCCATTCCTGCCTTGAAGGCATCGCCGAACTCCTTGCGCCTCTGGGCGTATTCGTCTTCCTTCAGCAGTTCCTTGAGTTTCAGGGTGGTGTCGCCGGGGTCGGTGACGATATATTGTTCGTAGTACAGAACCTGGTCGAGGTCCTTCTGGGTCATGTCGAGCATCAGGCCCAGGCGGCTGGGGGCGCACTTGTAGAACCAGACGTGCGAGACTGGCACGGCCAGGTCGATGTGCCCCATGCGCTCGCGGCGAACGCGAGCCAGGGTGACTTCCACGCCGCAACGGTCGCAGATAACGCCCTTGTGCTTGATGCGCTTGTACTTTCCGCAGTTGCACTCCCAGTCCTTCGTCGGTCCGAAAATCCGTTCGCAGAACAAGCCGCCCTTTTCGGGCTTGAAAGTACGGTAGTTGATGGTTTCCGGTGTCTTGACCTCACCGCTGCTCCAGGAACGAATCGTTTCGGGGGAGGCGATGCAGATGGAGACACAGTTTCTCTCTTCCATCCCTGTCAGACCAAGGCTTTTTTTCATTGCGCTGTCCAAGATAACAGCCCTCCAGTTGTATGGTGAAGAAAATTTTGTCGGTAACGGTGGCGGATGCTACGCGGCTTAGGCCATGCTGCTGCTGTTCTTCCTGACGCGGACGTCAAGGCACAGGCTCTGCATTTCCCGCAGCAGAACGTTGAAGGATTCGGGGACGCCGGCAATCAGTTCGTTGCCGCCTTTCATGATGGAATCGTAAATCTTCGTGCGTCCCTGGGTGTCGTCGCTCTTGACCGTGAGCATCTCCTGGAGCGTGTAGGCAGCGCCATAGGCCTCCAGAGCCCAGACTTCCATTTCGCCGAAACGCTGGCCGCCATGCTGCGCCTTGCCGCCCAGAGGCTGCTGGGTGACGAGGGAGTACGGTCCCGTGGAACGAGCATGGATCTTATTGGCTACGAGGTGGTCGAGTTTGAGCATGTAAATCTGGCCGACGACGACCTTCTGGGCGAAGGGCTCGCCGGTGAAGCCGTCGTACAGGCGTGTCTTGCCGTCGTTGCCGACGAAATCATCGGTGCGGTCGCGGCCCTGGTCGTCGATGACGCGGTTGTTGCCGTCAATGGTCCACCCGGCCTCCTCGACTTTGATGCGGCGCGCCTTGTCAAGCAGTTCCAGGATGGTTTCCTCGCGGATACCGTCGAACACTGGCGTGGCCACGGCCATGCCGAGGATTTTGGCGGCCCAGCCGGCGTGGGTCTCGAAGACCTGACCGACATTCATGCGGGAAGGCACGCCCAAGGGGTTCAGGATGATATCGACGGGGCGTCCGTCGGCCATGAACGGCAGGTCGGCCACCGGCACGATCTTGGAGACGATGCCCTTGTTGCCGTGGCGTCCGGCCATCTTGTCGCCGATGGAAATGCGGCGCTTGCTGGCGATGTATACCTTGACGGAGGAAATCTTGCCGGGCTCCATGCCGTCGCCCTTTTCCAGCAGTTCGAGGGCTTCCTGGCGGCACTGCTCGTTGTTGCGGAGCTTGGTGCGGTAGTTGCGGAGGATTTCCTCGATGCCTTCCTTCTCGTCGCCGTCTTTCATCTGGTAGCTGTCGCAGCAGGCGGCGAGGCGTCCAAGCATCATCTTGGTGATCTTGCGGTCGGCGGGGATGATTTCCTCGTCCTTGTCGTTCAGGACAGGCACGGACAGCTTCTGGCCGAGAAGCTTCTCGCCCAGTTCGTGACCGAGCATGTCGATGATGTCGTTGTGGGCGTTCTTGTATTCCTGCTCCTTCTGCTGGCGCTTGGCCTTCTGTTCGGCCTTCGTCAACTTCGCCTTCATGGGATCCTGCTTGCGCTCCACGCGGACGTCCATGACGATGCCGGAACTGCCGCTGGACAGCTTGAGGGAGGTGTCCTTGACATCGGAGGCCTTTTCGCCGAAAATGGCCTTCAGCAGGCGCTCTTCAGGAGCCAGGTCGGCCTCGCCTTTCGGCGTGATTTTGCCGACCAGGATATCGCCGCCCTTGACTTCAGCACCGATGCGGATGACACCCTCGGCGTCGAGATTGCGCAGTTCTTCTTCGGCGACATTGGGAATATCCCGGGTGATTTCCTCGTTGCCCAGCTTGGTGTCGCGGGCGACGACATCTTCCAGGCTGACATGGATGCTGGTGTAGACATCCTCCTGCACGAGGCGCTCACTGATGATGATGGCGTCTTCGTAGTTGTAGCCGCGCCACGACATGAAGGCGACCATCACGTTGCGCCCCAGAGCCAGGTCTCCCTGGTCGGTGCAGGCGCCATCAGCGAGGGTCTGGCCTTTGACGACCTTTTCGCCACGCACGACGATGGGATGCTGGTTGATGAAGGTGGAGGCGTTGGAACGCAGGAACTTATACAGGATGTACTCCTGGTAGGAATCAGGCTTGGCGTTCTTGCCGGGCATCTTGCCGTCTTTGGTGACGATGATGCGCTCGGCGGTGGAGGAAGCAACGATTCCGTCTGCCTTGGCGACGACGATGGAGCGCGAGTCGCGGGCCACGGTGTGCTCCAGGCCCGTGCCGACCAGCGGGCGCTCGGCCTTCAGCAGAGGAACCGCCTGGCGCTGCATGTTGGAGCCCATCAGGGCGCGGTTGGCGTCGTCGTGCTCGAGGAAGGGAATCAGGCCGGCAGCGGCGCTGATGAGCTGCTTCGGAGACACGTCAATATAGTCAATCTTGTCGCGCGGGAACTCGCCGCTCTCGCCGGCATGGCGCCCCAGCACGTACTCGTTGACGAAAGCCCCCTTGGCATCGCGCTCGGCGTTGGCCTGGGCAATGTAATGCGAATCTTCCTCATCGGCGGACAGATAGTCCACTTTGGCGGTAGGCTTGCCGTTGACCACGCGGCAGTACGGGGCTTCGATGAAGGAGAACTTATCGAGTTTTCCGTACAGGGCCAAGGAGGAAATCAGACCGATGTTCGGGCCTTCAGGCGTCTCGATGGGGCAGATGCGTCCATAGTGGCTGGAATGGACATCGCGGACGTCGAATCCGGCGTGTTCGCGGGTCAGACCGCCGGGGCCGAGGGCGCTGAGGCGGCGCTTGTTGGTCAGTTCGGCCAGGCAGTTGGTCTGGTCCATGAACTGGCTCAGCTGGTTGCGCCCGAAGAAATCGCGTACGTAGTTGGTGAAAATCTTGGACGTCACGGCCTTGGCGATGGATTTGGCCCCCTTGGCTTCATCGGACTGGTTCAGTTTTTCGCGGCTGGAGGTAGAAACCCTGGTCAGGGCGAGCCGGCACTGGTTCTGAAGCAGTTCGCCGACAGTGCGGAGACGGCGGCGGCCCAAGTGGTCGATGTCGTCCTTGGAGCCCTTGCCCTTGTTGAGCAACATCAGGCAGCGGGTGGCGGCGGCGACGTCATCCTTGGTCAGGCTGCGGACGTCATTCGGGACATTGATGCCGAGCCGCTGGTTCATCTTGAACCGGCCGACATAGCCCAGGTCGTAGCGGCGGACATCCTCGAACATCCGGTGGAACAAGGCGCGGGCATTCGCGGCATTCGGCGGATCCGAAGGTCTCATCCTCTTGTAGATTTCGCGCTGCGCGTCCTCGCAGGTGATGGTGATGTCCTTCTGGAGGCAGCGGACGAAGAAATCGCCGTTTTCCGCCGTGCGGACGATGGGAATCTGCTTGACCTTGGCCTCTTTGAGCGTGCGCAGGATATCCTCGTTCAGCGATTCCAGAGCCGCGACCAGCACGGTTTCGGGATCATTGGGATCGCAGACTACATCGGCGGTGTAGATGCTGGCCAGGTCTTCCTCCTCCTTGAGCAGTTTGGCCACGCTGGCGGACTCCACGTCTTCGCCAACCATGCCGTCTTCCTTGGGATTGTAGATGGCGGCCAGGATTTCCCGGTTGTTCTTGAAGCCAAAGGCGCGCAGGAAGGTGCTTATGAGGAATTTCCGGCGGCGGCGCTTGCGGTCGAGATAAATGTACATGAAATCATTGACATCGAACTGGACTTCCAGCCAGGAGCCGTGGTCGGCAATGATTTTGAAAGAATACAGCTGCTTGCCACTGGCATGGCGGTTTTCCTCGAAGCAGACGCCCGGCGATCTGTGCAGCTGGCTGACGATGACACGCTCGGCTCCGTTGATGACAAAGGAACCGCTCTCCGTCATAATGGGCATCTCGCCCATGTAAATCTCTTCTTCCTGGATATCCTTGCTGTTCAGGCTGCGCAGACGGAACTTGACGAAGACCGAGGCCTGATACGTGCCGCCGTCCTTCAGGCAGTCCACGATGCCGACTTTCGGCTGGCCAACGCGGTAGGAAACGAACTCCAGGGCACTCTGATTGTCCGTGGTCCCCGTGCGATCTGGGAAGGCGTCCATGAGGACTTCCTGCAATCCCTGCCGTTTCCTTTCCTCCGGCGGAACGTTCAACTGGAGGAACTCGTCATACGACTTGGTCTGAATCTCAATGAGGTCAGGTATGTCGATACCGTCCTTCAATTGACCGAAATTAATGCGCTCTTTCACTACCATCTTGCTGTTCCCAATCTGGTCTTCTTGTTTGCCATGGGGCAGTGCCCTGCCCGCTTCCTCTTCGCCAAGGCGCCGACAACTTGTCGCGCGCCTCCCAAATCTTCAGTCTGTGCTGTTCGTGGCTCTGGTTCTTGGCAGGGCGGCCAGACCGGTCGCCCCCTCATGTCCCGCGTCCATTCCCAGGCCACTACGGGCAAGCAGAAGCTCGTCCCTCACGGCACAGAAAAACTTGAAAAAATTTTACCGTTTCTACGGTGTCTTTATACGAAAAGAGACGGGAAGGAAACCAGTCACCAGCCCCCAGCCCAGGTCTCCAGCCATCTCTTTAGTCTCATGGCCTTCCGCCTGCGGGAATCGCCAGCATCCTGGACAACCCACCTGCCTCGATTCGACAGCCGCCAACGGCATTTGCCGTCAACGGTCTGGGCGGTACCCCGCCACCGTCATCCGCGGCCCCAGGGAGAATCCCCAAAGCCGGGAAGTATGTCTTTGCCGGACAGGCCAGAACAGGCAGCACTTGCGGCGTCCTGCCCTGGCCCCAATCAGAGCAGTTTCCGATTATTTCACCTCGACCTTGGCACCAGCGGCTTCCAGCTTGGCCTTGATCTGGGCGGCCTCGTCCTTGCTGACGCCGGTCTTGACGGGCTTCGGAGCCTCGGTGACGAGGTCCTTGGCTTCCTTCAGACCGAGACCGGTGATGGTGCGCACTTCTTTGATCACGTTGATCTTGTTGGCACCGGCATCGGCCAGGATGACATCGAACTCAGTCTTCTCTTCCGCAGGAGCGGCAGCAGGACCGGCAGCAGCGGCACCGGCAGCGGCCACGGCCACAGGGGCGGCGGCGCTGACGCCGAGTCTGTCTTCCAGAGCCTTCACCAGCTTGGACAGTTCCAGGACGGTCAAACCCTCGATATAGGAGACGAACTTCTCCATATCTTCACTCAACACAACTTTGTTTTCGTCTGACATTGCTGTTTTCCTTTTTAGTTAAGCAGCTTGCTCTTTCTTTTGCAAGAAAGCATTTAACACGTACACAATTGTGGAAACTTTGGCGTTCAGGACGCGGACCAGCTGACCGGCAGGAGCCTGGAGCAGGCCAAGCAACTGGGCCTGCAAGACTTCCTTGCTGGGCAGTTCCGCCAGCGCGGCGGCGTCGGCGGCGTTCAGCAGCTGTCCTTCAACAACCCCCAGCTTTACCTTGACCAGCTCTTGCTTGGTCTTGGCAAAGTCCTTGATGGCCTTGGCCACGGCCACGGCGTCATCGCCGCTGACCAGGGCCGTGTCGCCTTCCAGAACCACGCCGTCCATGGCGGTGATTCCGAGATTGGCGGCAGCCTTCTTCAGCAGGGTGTTCTTCACGACATGGCACTGGGCGCCAAAACCCGCCAGGGCAGTGCGGAAAGCGCTGAAATCAGCAGCCGTCAGCCCTTTGTAAGTAATCAGGAAAAACGGCTTGGCGTTGACCAGGCCCTGAATCTCCTGAACCATTTGGGTTTTTTCTGCTCTCATTGTTTATGCCTTGGCTGCGGCCTTGATATCCAGGCGGATACCAGGGCTCATGGTGGAACAGAGAGTCAAGCTCAGCATGTAGTTGCCCTTGGCGGCCGCAGGACGGGCGCGCAGGACAGTCTGGAACGCTGAGTTGATATTCTCCAAGAGGGCGTCCGCCTCAAACGACATCTTGCCGACAGGCATGTGGACGCAGCCGCCGCGGTCGCAACGATACTCGACACGACCGGCCTTGGCCTCCTTCACAGCACTGGCGGTATCGTCGGTGACGGTACCGGTCTTGGGGTTCGGCATCAGCCCGCGGGGCCCGAGGACACGGCCCAGCGTACGGACTTCTTTCATCGCGGAGGGAGTTGCGATCATCACATCGAAATCAAGCCAGCCGCCCTTGATTCGCTGGAGCAATTCTTCGTAGCCGACTTCATCAGCGCCGGCGTCCTTGGCCTTCTGGGCCGCGTCGCCGTCGGCAATGACTACGACTCGCTGGGTTTTGCCTGTGCCGCGGGGCAACACGGTCGCTCCGCGCACAATCTGATCGGACTGCCTGGGATCGATTCCCAGACGGAAGGAAAGCTCGACTGTCTCGTCGAACTTTGCAGGGGCCATGCCCTTCAGGACCTTCACCGCTTCGTCGAACAAGTAGTACTTGGTCCGGTCCACGGTGGCCAAGCGGGCGCGATAAAGTTTACTAAGCTTC
>Ga0310786_10009738_pt1 | contig 12151 bp, 9 predicted proteins | sample AusTroGonzalo_MG_FD_203881 | JGI IMG/M metagenome (GOLD analysis project Ga0310786, IMG submission 203881) | Bovine rumen microbial communities from tropical cattle in Woodstock, Queensland, Australia - Gonzalo_03 (v2) (version 2) | ecosystem: Host-associated > Mammals > Digestive system >...
GTTGACTATAGCCTCTGCGATCGGATGCTCCGAATCCGATTCCGCGGAGGCGACGATGGATATGAATCTGCTCTCGTCAAGCCCCGTGACTATCTTGGTGACGGTAGGATGTCCGGTAGTTATGGTGCCGGTCTTGTCGAGGAGCACCGTATCGACGTTGGCAGCCGCTTCCAGAGATGACGCGGTCTTGTACAGGATGCCGTATTTGGATCCGTTGCCTGTGCCGACGACTATCGCAAGAGGCGTGGCCAGACCGAGCGCGCAGGGGCACGAGATGACAAGAACGGATATCGCGATCGTGAGGCTGAACTCCACATCGTATTGGGGGTCGAAGGTCCCGGCCACCATCCAGACGATGAAACTCGCGACCGCTATAACGATTACCGCCGGCACGAACACGGCGGATACCCTGTCGGCGACATGCGCCACGGGGGCCTTGGTGCCCTGTGCCATCTCCATCATCCTGGCTATCTGGAACAGTACGGTCTCCTCGCCCGTCTTCTCGATCCTGACCTTGAGGCTGCCGTTGCCGTTCACGGTGGCGCCGTAGACAAGGTCCCCGTGCTCCTTCTTGACGGGAGCGCTCTCTCCGGTGAGCATGGATTCGTTCACGGATGACGATCCCTCGATCACCGTACCGTCGGCAGGGACCGATTCCCCGGGACGCACGAGTACGACATCGCCCACGATGAGCGATGAGGATTCCACGATCCTCTCCTCCCCGTCGACCAGCAGCGTGGCCTGGTTGGGGGACAGGGAAAGGAGCTTCCTGAGCGAATCGTTAGTGTTGCGCTTCGAGCGGGCCTCGATGTACTTGCCGACGCTAACCAGCGCGATTATCATTCCGGCGGAGTCGAAGCTGAGCATTATGTGGCCCATGTCCGGCATGGAGAAAGCCATGTAAGTGTAATACAGCCCCATCAGGAGAGTGGCCGTGGTGCTGAGCGCCACCAGAGAATCCATGGTGGGGCTCCTCGAGAACAGGGCCGGGTATCCCTTCTTGTAGAATCTCCTTCCGGAGTACATTATCGGAAGGAACAGGGCGATCTGTATGATGCAGTCGGTCCTCACGTCCCACGGCATCTTCAGGCCCAGCATGGGGCCCATGGCTATGACGCTCAGGGGTATGACGAAGACAAGTGCCAGTATGAGATCTCTCTTCTGTATCCTGAGGGCTTCAAGCTCCTGTCTGTCCGCCTTCTCGCGGTCATCGCTTATCAGGGAATATCCTGCGGACGTCACCGCTTTGGCGACATCCTCCTCAGTGACCCTGCTCTCGTCGTAGGTGACCGTGGCGGTGTTGTTGCCGTAGTTCGCACTTACAGTGCTCACTCCCGGTATCGACCCTATGGCCTTCTCTATCCTGCTGGAGCAGGCCGCACAGGACATCCCTCCTATGCGGAACACGCGTGTCTTCATGAGAACAGGCCGTGCTTGACGGATGCCCTGAATCCCGCGTCGACGACGGCGGCTATGAGGACCTCGTCGGAAAGGCCGTTGTGCTCGACGACCGCCTTTCCCGACTTCAGGTCAACATCCACCTTCGAGACCCCGCCCAGAGCGGACAGCTTGTCGTCGACCGATTTGACGCATCCTTCGCACATCATTCCCTCTATCTTCAGTGTAGTCTTCATTTCAATCCCTCTCGATAGCGTCGATTACCCCGGCGATCTCCTTGTCCGGGTTCTTCCAGAATCCGGGGGTCCAGACCCTGTGGATCTTCCATCCCCTGGATTCGAGATACTTCTGCCTGTGGTAGTCCCTCTCCCTCGTGGATTCGGACATCTCGTAGAGACGGCTGTCACATTCGATTCCGAGTATGTATCTGTTGTTCTGTCTCACCGCGAGGTCTATCTGATATCCTCCGATACCCACGTTCCTCTCCACGGTGTATCCTTTCCTGACCAGAGCGTTGTAGACCTTGTCGGCTATGCGGCCCGAGTCGAAGTCCTCCGTCTTGGCCCATCTCTGGTCGGCGAAGGAATGCAGGATGTTGTCGGCCAGATCCCTGTTGCCGCTGCTGATGGCATCCGCGTACTGCAGGTACTTCTTCAGTATGCGGGGGCCGTCGTTCTTGTTGTCCTCGACCTGCAGCTCCTTCGGATCGAAGGACGAGACGATGTAGATCTTCTTCTTGGCCCTGGATACGGCGACGTTGAGACGGTTCTCCCCGCCCCTGTTGTTGAGCCATCCGAACCTCTGCATCAGCTTACCCTCATCGTTCTTGGCGTATCCGACGGAGAACACTATGATGTCGCGCTCGTCCCCCTGCACGCTCTCGATGTTCTTGATGAACAGTCCCACATCCTCTCCGTTGTCGAACCTCTTCATCTCCGCCGTTACCAGCTTCCCCAGCTGGGCATCCCTGGAGCATTCGTCGTCCAGGACATCGTTGATGAGGTCTCTCTGGGATGCGTTGAACGTGATGATCCCGATGGTCTCGTTGTTCTTTCTTTCGTGGAAGATCTGCCTCAGTAGCTCGATGACCTTGTTGGCCTCGACCAGGTTGGATTTGTTCTCCCAGAGTCCGTCCACCCTGATGGTCTCGATGGGCGGTCTCTCCGGCTCTATGACGTTGGGGGACACGTACAGGCGTCCTCCGTAGAAGGCGTAGTTGGAGAATGCGATGAGCTCCTCGAACCTCGACCTGTAATGGAAGTTCAGCAGTATGGAGTCGTAACGGGCGCGGGCCAGATCGAGCAGGGACTCCTCCTCGAGAGCGGCCGATACGTCATCGTCCAGATCGTCCTCCTCGGCATCGTACTCTATCCTGCCGAATCCCAGGCTGGACGGACGGAGCTGCTTGTGGTCCCCTGCGACGACGACCTTCTTGGCGCGGTATATGGAAGGTATGCCCTTCTCCACATACATCTGCGAGGCCTCGTCGAAAATGAGCAGATCGAACACGCCCATCTCCAGCGGGAGTATCTCCGATACCACCTCAGGCGTCAGGAGCCATACGCGTACGCCCTTGAACAGCTCGTATCCGTAGCGGTTGATGAACTTGTTGAGATTCCATTTCCTCTTGGACTCTATGATCCTGTTGATGTCGCCTCTCCTCTTGGATTCGGATATGTATCTGAGGTTGTCCTGGAGGATCTCCTCGACTCTGTCCTTGCACAGGATGCGCTTCTCCTCCATCTTCCTGTCCATGTCCCTGATGATGGAATCGAAATCCCAGATCTGCTGCATGATCTCCTTGTGCTCGGCATCGAACCTCATCAGGTGCTCGTTGAGGAGCCAGTTGTAGATCCTGTCGTTGCTCTCGCCGAAAGGCATCTGGGTCGTGTCGGTGACGTCGAGGATGTCCTCTCCGTACAGCCTCTCGTCCTGGTTCAGTTTCCTGTAGACGGTGGACAGCGATGCGAACCTCTCGTAGTCATCCAGGCCGTCGATGATCTTCTTGGGATCGTCCATCAGCAGGCTGAGGGTGTGCTGGTTGTAGTTGTCGAAGTATTTGGAGGCCATGAGGGTGGTCTCCCTGGTGACCTTCCCTTTGGAGAACAGCCTGCCCATGAACCCTTTGGAGTTGAAATCCTTCATCTGCATCTCCAGGTCCATCAGGTCGGCCTTCATCTCGCCTATGTTGTATTCGGAGAGGTCGTTCCTCATCTGCGCCAGCCATGGATTCTCGGATGCCAGGGTCATGTACTCGTGGAAGTTCCTCATGAAGCCGCTGTCCCCGAATCTGCGGTGCAGATCGGTGACCACGGGGTATTGGAGGTCCATCAGATGCTTGTTCACATGCTCCTTCAGGATCCTGAATTCGGTGAACTGCCTCTCGTCCGACATATTGGGCTTCTCCAGCCCGTAGAGCTTGTAGGGCTCGATGCCGAAGTCGCAGGGCGAGTACATCGTATCGGCGATGTTGGTCAGAAGCGCTACATCCCTGTCGATGCTCTCGGATATGTTGTTGATGTCGGTACCCCTCTTGGGGATCCCGGCGGAGAGCATGACGTCCAGCTGCCTGTAGAACAGGTCCTTGTTTCCGACGTCGTCGATTAGCAGGCAGTATTTGGAAAGGTTGCCTAGACGCGAGTATACAACATCCAGGGCGGTCTTCTTCTCCGAGACCATGAGCACGGTCTTCCCCTTGACGATCGCCGATGTGATCAGACCGGTTATGACCTGCGACTTCCCTGTCCCGGGGGGACCCTGGACGACTATCTCGTCGCCCTTGTCGATGGCGGTCAGGATGTTCTCCTGCGCGCTGTTCAGTGAATTGATGTAGACCAGATCCTTCTCGGATGCGTCCAGCCCTTTGCTCTTTATCTCGTCGAAGGAAAGGGGCTCTGGTTTGTCCGAAAGGAAATCGGTCTTGTCCAGATTCTCCACCAGGTCCATCAGGATGCCGTTGATCTCCTTGCCCGAGAGAATGGCATCGAAGTCCCTCTGGATGGAGCTGGAATACATGGGATACTTCCCCAGGACCACGTTGGGGACGAGCTCCATGTCCCCCGGCTGGTAGTCCGGGAACTCCTCGGTCTTGAAATCGATGAACTCGGTGGGAACGGTGCTCTCGCATTTCATCTCGATCCCGTTCATCCTGAAGAAGTTCATGGTGGCGTCCAGGAAGGACTCCTCGTCGAAATCCTCGAGGATGTTGTTGGGCAGCGGCTTGTTCGTACCCATCGCCTTGATGTAAGCGAGGACGAGGGTGTTGTTGTACATGGCGTCGCGGGACGCGTCGTACGTGAGCGTGATGGAGCGGGGATCCTTCTCCAGCGTCACCGGGAAGAGCGTAAGGGGGGCGCGTATGGCGAAATCGTCGTTGGGCATCTTTCCCTGTACGAACGGATATGCGATGTACAGGTCGTACTGTCCTCTCTCCCTCAGCTCCCTGTTGACCTCACGTAGGATCTGGTTGAGGTGCTTGTAGATCCTTTCATCTTCCTTCCCGTTGGCGGTATCGCAGAGCTTTATCACCCTGGTCTTCCCGAACAGAAGGTCCAGAGCGTTGATGTTGGGAAGCCTCATGAGGTCGAAGGTGTTCCTTGCGGATATCTTTCCCTGGTACAGCAGCCTGTTTCCCCTGCTTATGTTGATGAGCTTCTTCTCCAGCTCCCTCAGGGTCTTGGCCGTGTCATTCGCCAGATCGGAACCCTTTGCAGCAGTGACGGCGTACTTCCTGGTGACTACGAGGAACCTCTCCCCGTACACCTCAAGGAATCTCTGGCCTATTCCGACGATGGCTATGAAGTCCTCTATCTTCGTGGGCACGCGTTCGGACATCTCCAAAAGAGCCTCGTCCGAACATACGTTCGGGATCCTCCCCGTCGCTAACCTGCCCTCTTCCCTCAGCCGTTCTCTCAGCTGATATAGTTCGTCGTAAAGCTGCTGCTGCAATCCCATACTGTCCGTATGTAAATGCTAATAAGTAAAATCATCGTTCGTCAGACCATGTTGGAGCTAGGAATCAAGGGGGCTCAGTCGGTCGAGGTCTGCGACGAGAACATCGCATCAACGGTCGGAAGCGGCGATCTACCGGTGTTCGCCACGCCGTCGATGATCGCACTTATAGAGAAGACCGCATCCCTGAGCGTAGTTCCATATCTTGAGCCTGGCACATCAACTGTAGGCACCCATCTCGACATCTCTCATTCCTCTGCGACACCCGTCGGCATGACGGTCGTATGCGAGACAGAGCTGGTGGAGATCGACAGGAGGAGACTCGTCTTCAACGTCCGTGTCTACGATTCTGCCGGGGACATCGGCAGCGGGACCCATGAGAGGTTCGTCGTCGATGCCGTCAAATTCCTGAACAAGGCCGAGCTCAAGCGCTCCTGATCCTCTTCTCGTTAACGGCCCAGGCGCACAGAGTGGCGATGATCGAGATGGCTATCGCGATGTACATCGTGAAGTGATATCCCGTCATGAAATCATCCAGCGGGATCTCTTCCAGCGGCACGCCTATCGTTCCAGATCCGAAGGTTATCAGCGATGCGAACAGGGCCGTTCCCAGGGATCCTCCGACGTAATAGAGGAAGTTCGAGAGGGTGGACGCCATACCCTTATCTTCGGCCGGGGCCAGGTCAATGACGCGACTGGTGACCGATGCACCGCATGTACCCCACATCAATCCTCCCAAGCATCCCAGCGGCAACAGGATCAGCCACCCCATGCCCGGTTCTACCAGAGCGTAACCCACGCAGAAGAACAGCAGGAACAGACAGCTGAGCACGGAGAAAAGACGCCTTCCGTGGGTATCGCAGTACCTTCCGGACGGTATGCTGACGATGAGGGTGACCACGCTGGGGACGAGTATGATCGCACCCGTCATGGTGGGGCTCAGCCCGAGTTCCATCGTGATGTAGAACGGCAGAAGGTAATGGGCACCAACATAGGTCAGGTTCATGAGAAGATAGCATATCACCGCGAGATTGAACATCCGGTCCTTGAACATCCCGAGGTTGAGCATCCTGAACGGAACCTTCTTCTCTACCAACACGAACAGTGCCAGACATACGATCATCACAGGTACTAGGGCCAGGCAGATGATGTCCTGGCCGGGCTGCGAGAACATCTCCAGGATGTAGACTCCGCTGAGGACCGAAACGAACAGCAGCATGGAACCCTTCAGGTCCAGTTTGGCATCCTTCATCTTCTCATCCTTGGGCAGGGCCTTGAGAGCGAAGGCGATGGCTATCAGTCCTATGGGGATGTTTATGAAGAACGCCCACTGCCACGAGGCCAGATCGATGATCACTCCGCCGACCAAAGGTCCCAGGCCGAATCCTATTGAACCTGCAACCATGAGCGCGCTCATGGCCAGACCTATCTTCTGAGGGGGAAGGAACTTCACACAGATCATCGGTGCGATCGCGCCCAGCATGGCCGCGCCTACTCCCTGAATCCCCCTTGCGAATACGAGCATTCCAAGGTTATCGGATAGACCGCAAACCAGGGACGAGGCCGAGAATATCGCGAATCCGATGATGTAAGTCTTCCTGATCGGTCCGGAATCGGCTATCCTGCCGAATGTGAGCATCAGGCCCGCGATCATCATGAAATAAATGATGGAGACCCAGGCGATGGAGTTGGTGTCGGTGCCGAACTCCTCCGCTATGACCGGAATGGCGATGTTGACTATGCTGGAATCCAACCCATCCATGATGAGGCCGAAAGCCATGGCACATAGGGCAAGCAGCTCATTCCTAGTCAGATCCATACTACGACCATGGGTTCGAAAGTATATTAATCAGAACAGAAGGACGGGCAGGATGAGGCAACCACATAAGACGGTCCTTCCGAGTCCGAAGGCCAGCGGTACGAAACCAGTGATCACGGATGCTATCAGAATGACGATCCCCCAAGGGCCGGTGGTCAGGAGTACGATGATGATAAGGAATGCGATCACCGCCTTGTTCATCCTATTCTGATCGATCCCCGATATGAAACCTGTGGCGGCCTTGCCGGAGACGATGGTCAGCCAATAGCCGACCATCGATGCTATGGCGGCGGAGATCAGAAGCATCAGGAAATTCTCTGACGCCACTCCGGATACCGAATCTCCAAGGATATCCCCTATGACTATGACAGTGCCAGACCTGCCTCCTCCTGATATGGAAAGAGTCACCAGGGAGAGTACCGTGGTCACGGTCCCGATCGACGCGACGGTGGAGATGAAACGCTCGGGAGACCTGTCAGGCATGACTACGGATGATACGGTCGCACCGACCGTCGATGTGATGCCGGGAAACCATCCTGCCACCGTGCCCATGAGAACGCCCTTGAGCCCCGGTATGAAGCCCACAGGGTCCGGAACCGGATCCTTTTGGGCAGGTATCTTCCCGGATCCGCCTGAGGACATCAGCGTCGGCAGGCCGAACAATCCCGTCAGCATGGGCATCAGCAAGGTCCCTTCACCGAGAAGACCGGAGCAGGGTATCGGCAGTTCCATGACACAATAACCGAGCGCTCCCGACAGAATGAATGCCATTGCACCGTACGCGATCCCGGGGAACGGGCGTTCGTTGAGAATGAGGATGGTTGAAATCACGATCAGGACGCCCTTCGTTATGCGATCCAGCTGTTCTTCCATACCGCCGGAGAGCATCATCTGAAGCGGGATAGCCATGAGGATGGCGGCGGAACATCCTATGAGGCTCCCAATGGCCGCTGATCTGACCGCGTCCATGCCTCTTCCATCCAGCAGAAGTCTGTGTCCGGGGAGTATGGATACGGCATGAGCATCCTCGGGGGCGCCCAGGAATACCGACGGAATGAAATCGATGAACGAATGGACAACGGAAGCGGACATTATCAGAGAACAGACGCATATTGCCACATCTTCTTCAGGCACTAGGCCAGAAAGAGAGGATGATATCAGAGGGAATGCGGTCAGCAGTATTGTTGCTAGGGTATTGACGTGGATTCCCGGAATCAACCCCGTGAGTAGGCCGAGAAAACAGCCTGAGAATGCAGCGATCGATATAACCAAGATCAATGCCGGGTCCACGGCATATAGATAGTTTTTGATTCATAATTTAAAGCAATACTCTCGAAGTAACGTAACAGTTTCTAGAAAAAAGGTCAATGAGACCGGCATGGATGATGAGGAGTACCGGTCTCATTAAGGGGTTTGACAGAGTATTTTCAATTTGATAACTCAATTAACGTATTTAATTTATTTGATTAATCAAATTAATTATAGATATTAATATATTTAAAGAAACTAATTTGTTTAAATATTAAACCTGTAAAAATAAGTTGATTATTCTATTATTAGGTACATTCTAGAAATCTATTAGATTGATAACTCAACCTATTTATATGATAGATTGACATGTCAAATTAGAGAGTGCGAAACAGCACTTCGAAAGAAAACGGAGGAATCGAATGGCATTTGAAAATGAAACTACAATGTTGCACGATGCTCTGATATCCTGTAAGGTACCCGATATCGCTAAAGCAGTGCAGACAGCAAAGGATGCAGGAATGCCCGCAGACGAGATCATCAATACTCTCGGTGCGGCAATGTCCGATGTCGGAGTTCTCTTCGAAAGAGGGAAACTTTTCCTGCCCCACGTTCTCAGTGCGGCAGCAGGAATGAAGAATGCGATGGCAGCACTCGATGACCAGCTTAAGGCCGGTTCCGGATCGACCGAAGCTAAGGGAGTCGCCGTCATGGGAACAGTCGAGGGAGATGTCCACGACATCGGAAAGTCGATCTGTTCCACCATGCTCCAATGCGCGGGATTCGAAGTGCGCGATCTCGGCAGGGATGTTCCCTTGAAGAACATCGTCGAGGAATGCAAGAACGGATGCAACTTCTGCGGAATGTCCGCTCTTATGACCACCACGATGACCGGAATGAAGGTCGTCATCGACCAGCTGAACGAGGCTGGAATCCGTGAAAATGTTACTGTAATGGTCGGCGGAGCCCCTGTTACCCAGGGATACGCCGACAAGATCGGTGCGGACATCTACGGAGAATCCGCATCCGAGACAACAAAGAAAGCGACCGCTGTGGCGGCAGACTGAATTGGTGAAATAAATGACAGAAGAATATCGTATGCGTATGGGCGACGGAAGTCGCAAGTGGATGAGCAGAGAGCAGATCCGTGCAGATGTAGAGGACGGTATGCGCAATGCAGTCGAATGTGCGGAAGTACCGGATCTTACCGAGGATGACATATCCCGTATCGTGGAGATCATGTGCGAGAAGGGACGTACGGTCTCGGTCGAGCCCGGGGAGGAGGTCATCCTTACCCAGGACGGAGGAGAACTCAAGCTGCTGAACGACAGCGGTTCCTCGAGCCCTGTGCTCGAGATGAGCCGTACCGCAGCCATCCAGGTCCACGAGCGCGCCCTGGGAATGGATACCTTTGAGGTCGCATACTTCGACCCCAGTACCAAGATGGTCAAGCCCGTCATCGGAATGGAGATGGCTCACTGTCAGAATGTCATGTACAACACAATCATCCCGATGCTGTACATGTTCATGCCCAACATCGGACTCTACTACCAGCCTACCGGACCCTTCGGAAACCCCCCGGACCTCATGAGGGAGTTCAAGATCGAAGAGGCAATGGAGGCAGGAGAGCTCGCCATGAACGCCATGCGCGACGACATCGTCTTCATCGGAGAGAGGATCCTCTCCACCGGAATGGACGGACTGGACTTCGACACCACCGCATCCGGAGGAGACCTGGACTTCGTAGGTTCCCTGCAGGCAGTGGAGGAACTCCGCAAGACCTACCCCGATGCAGACATCCAGATGGGAATGTCCGCAGAATCAGTTCTCGGAATCAACGGAATGTGCGAGTACGCAGGACAGCTGGCAGCCGGTCTTTACCCCCACCAGCAGGTCAAGCTCGCAGAGGCCGCTGGAGTATCCACATTCGGACCTGTCGTCAACACCAACTCGTCCATGTCCACCGCATGGAACGTCGCACGTGCCGTAACAATGGTCAAGGAATGCTCCAAGGTATCCAAGATCCCCCTGCAGGTCAACATGGGAATGGGAGTCGGAGGAACGCCTATGTTCGAGACGCCCCCCATCGATGCAGTCACCCGTGCAGACAAGTGTATGATCGAGATCGCTCACGTGGACGGCCTTTAGGTCGGAGTGGGAGACCCCATGGGTCTGGTAACCCACTACACCAGCTCCGGTCTCGGAGGAATCCGTACTGTCGGAGACCTCGTCGGAAGGGTCCAGCTGCGCAACAAGTGCAAGATCTCCGAGTCCAAGAAATACGTCATGGACAAGCTGGGAATCGGCTACGACGAGATCCACGACGAGTGCTTCATGAGGAACTTCCGTGAGGAGCACGGACTCGGATTCATCACCACCACCGGAGGCGCACCTTACGGAATAGAGGCGAAGATCAACATCGAGGATATTCTCGACATCGACATCGCCTGCTGTAACCACCTGAGAGAGGTGACCCGTCTTCACCGCTGAACAATCATGCCGGCCGGTTTCCCGGTCGGCCCTTCATCCAGGAAAGGGCATTATCCGATCCTTCCTGGCACTGTAAATGATGTGGTAATATGACAGAATTGACAGCTGAAAAGAAATCAATAATCGCTGCAGAGAAGAAGGCGCGCGTCAAATGGGGTTTCATTTGGGCCATCCTGACTGCGGTGATGTGGGGTATCGGTTACGTTCCCCTGCAGACAATCTGGTTCATCGAGCCTCTGAGCATCGGATACGGATTCGAGGATCCCAACACAGGTTACCTTGTGGGATCGTATCTCGACGCATTCGTCCAGGCTATGATGTTCGGTCTCATCCTGACAATCGTCTGGTCCGGGGCCACAGGCAAATACCGCGAATGGAAGAGAGTCATCACCAACAGGAAGATCCTCAAGTGGCTGTTCGCAGGTGCACTTTGCGGTGGACCTATGGCCATCTTCGGAACCGCTCTCGCTACCGGTTACATCGGTGCGACCTTCGCAGCCTCCGTCTCACTGCTCTCATGTGTCGTGGGTGCACTCGTGGGAAGGCTGTTCAACCATGAGAAGTTCTCAATAAAAGCGATCATCGGAATCATCGTCATCGTCGTCGGCGGTGTCATCATCCTTGATCCCGCCGTAATGATCGACAACATCCTCCACCCGACCGGAGAGGGCAATGTCCTGCTCGGTTATCTCGGAGCACTCATGTCCGTCATCGGATGGGGAGTCGAGGGTAACCTCTCAGTCAGGGCACTCAACATCACAGATGCTGATGCAAGCCTTCCTGTCAGGTTCTTCATCGAGTTCGTGTTCTGGTGCATCTTCATGCTGCCCCTGCTTCTGTGCCTCGTAGGGCCTGATGCATTCTTCAGCTGCATGCAGCAGACCTTCAGCAACGGTCCCTTCCTGTTCTGGATGGCGATGGCCGCTCTGTCTCTGGGATTCTGCTACGCAGCCCAGTACAAGGCCTTCCCTCTCATCGGAGTCGGAAGGACGCTCAGTCTGTGCAACCTGTATGTCCCTGTCTCCATGATCGCGCTGTTCGTGTTCCTCGGACAGCCTATCGGTGTCATGCTCGTCGTCGGATCGATCATCGCGATCGTAGGTACGTTCATCATGTATTGGGAGAAGGGCAACAGCGAAGAGGGAGGTGCCTGATATGGCTAAGGATTTGCCATTGAAGTCCAGGATCCTCATGTCATTCGAGGGTCACGATATGTGGGACTACGAGGCCATCACACCTGTGTTG
>Ga0310786_10009739_pt1 | contig 12151 bp, 7 predicted proteins | sample AusTroGonzalo_MG_FD_203881 | JGI IMG/M metagenome (GOLD analysis project Ga0310786, IMG submission 203881) | Bovine rumen microbial communities from tropical cattle in Woodstock, Queensland, Australia - Gonzalo_03 (v2) (version 2) | ecosystem: Host-associated > Mammals > Digestive system >...
AAACCAAGTTGAAAGCCAAAGATGTCCATGGTGCCTCCATCGATTTGGATGGCGGCTATGTGATGGCATCCGATGCTTATAGGGTAGATATGACGTTCTCCAATCTGGTGGTGAACAACTATGTGGCAATGGATGACCGCACCGTTTTGTCTGGTAAAGTGAAAGCCAACGGGCGTGGTTTTGATTTCCTTTCACCTTCCACAACCCTTGATGCCACAGCCAACCTGACGAATGCCTATATGGGTAAGCTCAACCTCAGCAACGTCAATGCTGATGCCACTTTGAAGGGAACTAAATTACTACTGGCTTTGACGGCAGACAACGACCAAGTGCAGACAGACCTTACCTTTGACGGCACTTTGAAGCGGAACCTGATTGAGGGTGTGCTGGATTTGAATCTGCCCTTTGCTGATGTGCAGGGCATGGGCTTCAGCGAGGATGTCTTGACGGCAAGTGCTACAGGCAATACGCAGTTCTCCTACAATATGGATAAGCTGTTCCGAGTGGAATCTCATGTAGATGTGTTCCACCTGAAGATGGGTGCTGACAGTATTCAAACGGATGCTTTCTATCTCTTTGCCGAGGCATTGAAGGATACAACGTCAGCCACCTTGCAGACAGGAGACCTCGACTTCACCTTCTTCACCCCCAACAACCTCTTCAATCTGATGCCGAAGGTGGAAAAGTTGCAAGAAGAGGTTGTGAAGCAGTTTAAGGCTCGTGAAGTAGCCCTTGATATGCTCAAGTCCTACTTACCAGAAATGACCCTTCATGTCACAGCCAAGAATGACAACCCGTTGTCTGATTTCCTGAAGATGTATGGCATCCGTTTCAATGAGTTTGCTGCTGATATTCAGGCCTCGCCACTCAGCGGATTGAGAGGTGATGGGCACGTGTATACTTTCAAGAAGGATAGTGTGAGGGTGGATACGGCTTTCTTCGAGTTGGCACAAGACTCCACGAAGTTTGACTATCATGTGGGTATGCAATGCAGCGACCAACCGCTTTTGCCTGCCTTCCGAGCGAATTTGGATGGCTATCTGAAAGCCAATGAGGTGGATGCTCATCTGACTTACTTCGACAAGAAAGACCAAAAGGGTATTGACTTAGGTGTAAGAGGTTTGGCGAATGATTCGTGTGTCAATTTTAGCCTCTATCCGCAGACACCTATTATTGCACATAGAGAGTTCTCCATCAATAGCGACAACTACATCACGACCCGTCCTAACCGACCTATCATGGCTGATGTGCGATTGACGTGCTTGTCAGACAGCAGCTATCTGGCGGTGTATGCTGATGAGAGTGATATTGGCAAGCAAATCGCCAATGTGATTGTCAACGACCTCAATATCGGTGAATGGCTGAAGGTGGTTCCTCTACCAGGACTTCCTAAGATGGACGGTATGCTGAATGTGGATGCCACCTATATTGACCAAGGGGAAAACTTCATGGTGGAAGGTGTCATGAATGCAGACCGATTTGCTTACGAAGGCATGAACATGGGTGATCTGTCCTCGCGTTTCACCTATATGCCACAGGGCGATGCACGTCATGTGATTGATGCGACCGTCGGTTATAACGAAAGGGATGTCTTGCAGTTGGATGGCACCTATAATGCCGAAGGGGAAGGAGCACTTGATGCCGACCTCGCCTTTTTGGATGTGCCGATGGATATGCTCTCTCCATTTATGCCCGATCAATTGCTGGGTTTCAAGGGAGAAATGGCTGGTGGCATGAAGATAACAGGACCGATGAGTGCCCTCCTCTTCAATGGCGCTTTGTTGCCCAAGGATGTCCACCTCCTTTCCGTTCCGTATAACATAGACCTCAGGTTGGCCAACGACAGCATTGTCTTCAATAATAGCCGTGTGGATTTTGATTCCTTCAAGTTCTATGGTGCCGATGCCAACAATCCATTGACCCTCAATGGTTATTTGGATTTCTCCAACTTCGACGAACTCTTCATGTCGCTCTCGCTCAATGGACGTAACTTTAAACTGATTGAGGCTAAGCCTACCAGAAACTCCTTGCTCCATGGTGACATGTATGGCGACTTCTTCGCGCGTGTCATTGGTTCAACGAAAGACTTGACCGTGCGTGGTCTGGTGCGTGTCTTGCCTACCACGAATATCACCTACATCTTGTCGGAGACGGCCCTCTACCAAACTGACCGACTCGAAGACATTGTCACCTTTGTCGATTTCGATGCGCCACCACCACCCAAAGAGTCCATTCCGAAGAATACCTATATGGGTATTGATATGAACTTGGTGCTCAGCATCGAGGATGGAGCGAGGTTGCGTGGTGAGTTCTCAGCCGACAAGCAGAGTTATGTCAATGTGCAGGGTGGTGGTAATATCACGATGTCCTACACGCCTGAAGGTGTGTTCAACATGCAGGGACGCTACACCATCAACGAGGGTGAGATGAAATATACCCTTCCTGTCATTCCGCTCAAGACCTTCTCCATCCATCCAGGTTCCTACATCGAGTTTGCAGGTAAGCCAGGTAATCCGCTGCTCAACATCACAGCTACAGAACGCATGAAAGCTACTGTTTCAAGGGAGGACGGTTCTTCTCGAACGGTGCCATTCGATGTGGGTCTGAAGATTTCCAACACCTTGCAGGATATGGGTTTGGAGTTCATCATCGATGCACCAGAAGACCAATCCGTGCAGAACGAGCTTGCTGCCAGCTCTGCTGAAGACCGCAACAAACTGGCTGTGGGTATGTTGGCAACGGGTATGTATTTGTCCAATTCCAACGGTAAGGGACTTGCTGCAGGTAATGCGCTGAGTGGCTTCTTGGAGGATGAAATCAACAAGATTGCAGGCAATGCCCTCTCCACGATGGTCAATGTGAGTGTGGGAGTGGGACAGACCGTTCGTGAAGATGGTTCAAGGCGAACGGATTATTCCTTCCAATTCTCTCGCAAGTTCTTCTCCGACCGTCTGAATGTGATCATAGGTGGTAAGGTAAGTTCTGATAACAGCGCTACCCGTCGTGAATCAGGCGCTTTCATCGATAACGTATCGTTGGAGTGGCGACTCGACAATGGAGGCACTCAATACATCCGTCTCTTCCACGAGAAAGACTACACCAGTTTGATTGAAGGTGAGTTAGACAGGAATGGTTTCGGTGTGCTGCTCCGCAAGAAAGTGGACAAGCTTTCCGATCTGATCATCTGGAAACGGCGCAAGCAGGAGGACGCTCAACAGGAGGATGCTCAACAGAAGAACGAACAACAGGAGGGAAACTCCAACCCAATGCAAACAAATGAATAGACACATGAAGGCGTTACGATACATATTATACATATATATAATGGGCATGATCGTGGCATGTTCCACCACTTCCCATTTGCCAGAAGGGGAGACGCTCTATACGGGTGTGAAGAAGATGAAGGTGTATGACCAGAAGGGAACGGCAGCTGAAGATTTGGCAGTGGCGGAAGTGAAAGCCGCGTTGGCTTACAAGCCCAATGGCTCTCTCTTGGGCAGTTCGTCCAAGCGAAGTCCCCTTCAGGTGGGTCTTTGGATTTACAATGCCTACGTTGATAAGCCACGCACAGGATTCAACAAGTGGATGTTCAACTCCTTTGCTGGCACTCCTGTCACCATCTCCAGCGTGTCGCCTGAAACACGCACCAAGGTGGCAACGAACATCCTGCAAAACTACGGATACTTCCGTGGTGATGTTGATTACAGCCTCATTGACCAGCGTAAACCTCGTACGCAACGCATCTCCTACGACATCCATCTGGGTGAGCCTTACCTCTATGACAGCATCCGCTATGCTTTCCGAGACAGCATCCAGGACAGCATCCTTCGTGCCACAGAAAAGGAGGCCTACCTTCATCAAGGCGACCAATTCTCCACGCTGAACCTCACCAACGAGAAGGATCGTATCGTCAGCGCGTTTCGCAACAACGGCTTGTATTACTACCGTCCTGATTACATCAACTACTTTGCCGATTCCACCAACGTCCCCTATCGGGTGAAGCTGCTCGTGGTGCCTGACATTGATTTGCCCGATGTGGCTCGTCGTCAGTTCTATTATGGCAATACCAGCGTCTATATCCGTAAGAGCCGCACTGGTACAGCCAACCAACAACGTCGCAGAGACAGATCCATCAATATATATGATGACTCCATTCAGCGACGTCGCCTGAAGGTTGCCTATCAGGGTGACCGCATTCCCATCGCCGAACGAGTGATGTTGAAGAACTTCAAGTTCCATCCTGGACAGATGTTCAATCAGTCACGTGTCGATCAGACACTGACCAATCTTCGTCGCATGGATATCTTCTCGAATGTCAAGTTCACCTTCACTCCGCGTGACACCACAGGCGTGAATGACACCATTGACACCCGTCTCGAACTGACGATGGATCAACTGATCAATGCCGAGACGGAATTCAGTTTCACCCATAAGTCTAATTCACAAATCGGTCCTGCTGGAGGTGTCACTATTTCCAAGCGAAATGCCTTCCGTCATGGTGAGACTTTGGCAGTGGGACTTCGAGGCAGTTACGAATGGACAACGCGTAGGATGTATGGCGAAACGGAGCGCATCAACTCCTATTTGGCAGCGTTGGATGTCTCCCTGTCCTATCCCTGGATTGCTTTCCCTTGGCTCAATAAACGCTTCTATAGATACCCAACAGCCACTGAGTTCAAATTCACCATAGAACAACGCAAACGAGCCTACTACTATCGTTTGATGTCCTCCACCATTGAGGCCACATACGACTTCCAGACTTCTCGTTCGTGGAGCCATCGGCTCACCCCTATCATGGTCACTTACAACAAGATGCAGAACACTACAGACAGGTTTGATTCCATCTTCTATTATAATCAAGCCCTCTACATGTCTCTGCAAGATGTGTTCGTCCCTGCACAGCAATATACCATCACTTATGATAACACGTGGAACAATCGCATTCGTCACACGATGCACTTCGAGGGAACGGTGAAGCAATCTGCCAACTTCCTCAACCTCACCAATGCGCTGCTGGGGTTTGACTACTACGAGAAGGATAAACAGTTGCTGTCCACTCCATATTCTCAGTTCCTCAAATTCAACTTCCAGCTCAAGAACATCTTCCATATCACAGAGAAGACCTCCATTGCTACCCGTGTGCAATTGGGTGCCATCTGGTCATACGGCAACTCCGACTACGCGCCTTACAACGAACTCTTCTATGTGGGTGGTGCCAACAGTATACGTGCCTTCTCCATCCGTAGCATTGGTCCTGGACGTTTCCGCGATGATGATCGGGATCTCTATTTAGCGCAGACAGGTGATATCAAGCTTGAGATGAATGTCGAATATCGTTTCCCCATCATCAATGCCTTCCAGGGTGCGCTCTTCATCGATGCAGGAAACGTGTGGCTCATGCGTGAAAACTTCTATCAGGTGGGTGGAAAGTTGGGGGATGGAGGATTCTTCGATACGCTTGCTGTCGGCACAGGCTTCGGACTCCGCTACGACCTCGACTTCCTCATCCTCCGACTAGACCTCGGACTCGGTCTCCATTTGCCTTACGACACAGGCAAAAAATCCTACTACAATATCCCCAAGTTCAAGGACGCTCATGCCATCCACTTCGCTGTTGGCTATCCGTTCTAAAGTGTCTTCTTTATAATGCGTAATTGATGCCTAACTTCCATTCGTGGCTCTTGCCTGTGATGGAGGGGTAGTAGCGGTAGTTTCCATGACGGAGGTAGAATTCGTGATGGAAGGTGAGATGTAGGTTTCTGTAAAGGTAGAGATTGAGATAAAGGCGGTTTTGGAAGATGCTGTGTTCGCCTTTGTCTCCCCATGCTTCAATACCATCTTCCTGTTGCTGATGATATTCGAATTTATTGTCTGTGTAGATGGCGAGTTTCTCAGGTGTTTCGCCTTTCAGGATGAAAAGACGCATGAAATAGAGGTCTTCGCCTACGGAGAGATAACGGTTGAGGGCGAACTGGAAACGGTAGCGGAGGGAAGCACCAGTGCCGAAGTTGTAACGGCGGAAAGGGTAGTAGTCGGCAGAACTGCCACCTAGAGGAACAGCAGAGAGCATGAAATCGTGGGTGAGGGTCGTTTTGCGACCTTGGCGCTCTACATAGAGTCCTCCTCCAAAACTGGCAGCCTCAGAAATCATGGCAAGGTTACCAGGTGCTTGTTTCGAGTTTTTGCTGTAGTGGTCAATGTATTTGATGTTCTGATAGAAGCCAAGATCAAGTTTCCATTGATGTGGCAACCGACGTTGCATGGAACCAATACGTCCACGGATGTCAAGTTCACCAACGGTTGGGTGCTCAGAAGAGCAATTGACGAGGACATAGACACTAAACTGGTCATAGGCACGTGGACTTTTACCCTCATCGAGGTGGTTGAAGTGGTTGCCATAGTTGAAACGGAAATCGAGAAAGGGGATGTGCTCGTAGTAACGCTCGCCTGCCTGCGGGTGAACAGGCTCACGGTCGTAAAGATAGCGGTCACCTACACCAATCTGGAAGGAATAGGGCATGGGTTCTTCTTTCTTGCCAGCATTGAAGCGGTTGACGCGGAACATCTCGCCAGACATCATACGATGGAGACCACGCACAGGGTTGAGCAGAGTACCTACAATTTCGCGGATGACACGCTGTGGACCTTGTTTGGTGTTGTCGAAGAAGATGTCGGACATGCGATGGGTAACTTCGCCCATTGCTGCACCTCCAATACCTGTGGAAAGGAGGTCGTTGTAGGCAGGACGGTTGGTCTCACAGAAAACTTCCCACGTGAGAGAACCCACCACAGGGTAGAGGAGGGAAACACCATAGGAATTTCCGTGCTCGCGTGCGGCATTGTAGAACATGTTACCATGAAAAGGATGGGAGAATTGGTTGCCTGAGAAGCTGTCATTGTCCCACACCCAGCTTTCTGTGAGGTTCTGACGCAGGCTGGCGTTGGTGACGCGTGCCCAATCGCGGTCAGTCACGAAGTGATCCCATCCAAGCACGAGGGCATTGATGCCGATGTCTTCAACAAGTGCCTGTAGCCCTGGCAGTTTGGGTGCACCATTGGGCTTCTTCCCAAAGAAGTGCAGGGCACAGGAATATGGCGTCAGTGTGTCAGGTCTTTGTAGGTGGGTGCGGATGTTGGTAATGGAGTCGTTCCAGACCGAGTCGGGCTGTATCATGTTGGGCTCGGCAAGGTCAATCTCAGCAGCGTGCAACGGACTGATGCTGCACACAAGGTAGAGAAAAATGGGGTGGATGCGATTAAAATTCATCTGCACGAATAGGGGATGATCACAAATTTGGTGCAAAGTTATAAAAAAGTTAGGAGTTAGGGGTTAGGAGTTGGGAGTTTTTCTTACCTTTGTGGTCAAAAAGGGAAATTATGGCGAAAGATAAGACAGCATACGTATGTGGCTCATGTGGTTATGACAGTCCGAAATGGATTGGCAAGTGCCCTGCTTGTGGAGAGTGGAACACGTTTCAGGAGGTGAAGGTGGGGAAGAAGGCTGCAGCAACAATGGCCTCTGATTTCAGATTGGATGTGAAGTCCAGTCCCATCTCGATGTCGAAGATTGAGACGGAAAATGAGCCACGCATCAATATGCAAGATGCTGAACTGAATCGTGTGCTGGGTGGTGGATTGGTGCCAGGGAGCATGACACTTTTGGGTGGTGAACCAGGTATTGGCAAATCGACGCTCATTCTTCAAACGGTGATGATGCTGAAGGGGATGAAGGTGCTCTACGTGAGTGGTGAGGAGAGCGCACGCCAGCTGAAACTCAGGGCAGACAGAATTAATCCTAACCCTAACTGTCAACTGTCAACTGTCAATTGTCAACTGTCAACCGTCATGGTGGTTTGTGAGGCGATGATTGAGATTGTCTTTGAGCATATCAAGACGGTGGAACCTGATTTGGTGGTGATTGACTCTATTCAGACGATGGCGACAGAGACGGTCGAGTCTTCTCCTGGTAGTGTGACCCAGATTCGTGAGTGCGCGGCCATGCTGCTGAAGTTTGCGAAAGAGTCGAACACGCCTGTCATCGTGATAGGCCATATCAATAAGGAGGGTACGATTGCAGGACCTAAGATACTGGAACACATGGTAGATACCGTCTTGCAGTTCGAGGGTGACCAGCACTATATGTATCGTATTGTGCGTGCCATTAAGAACCGTTTTGGCTCGACAGCTGAGTTGGGCATCTACGAGATGGTGCAGAATGGTTTGCGACCTGTGGAGAATCCTTCAGAACTTCTGTTGAGCGATGTAAAGGATGGTGAGGAATTGAGTGGTGTGGCTGTGGCTTGCTCCATCGAGGGTGTGCGTCCTTTGCTGATTGAGACGCAGGCGTTGGTGAGCACGGCGGCATACGGCACTCCACAGCGTTCTGCTACGGGTTTCGACTTGCGACGTTTGAACATGCTCTTGGCTGTCTTGGAGAAGCGTGTGGGCTTCAAATTACCCCAGCGCGATGTCTTCCTCAACATCGCAGGTGGTATCCGTGTGACGGATCCTGCTATCGACCTGAGTGTGATTGCGGCCGTCTTGTCGAGCAATGTCGATACGGGCATCCCAAGAGACATCTGTTTCACAGGTGAGGTGGGTTTGAGTGGTGAGGTGCGACCTGTGAGCCGCATTGTGCAACGTATTGCTGAGGCTGATAAGTTGGGCTTCCGAAAAATCATCGTCCCCAAGGCAAATATGAATGGCATTGACCCTACGAAGTTCAAGATAAAGATTGTACCTGTCAGAAAGGTGGAAGAGGCGTTGCGAGAGCTGTTTGGGTGACAAATTGCGTTTTTAACGCTTTTTGTGCATATTGTAAGTGATTGATTCCTTGTTCGTTGCTCTTTTGGTCTGAAAAGTTGTGCACAAAATCCTTTGTGCTTTCAGATTTTTTCTGTAACTTTGCACCCAAATCCAGCCTATGGGCTGGGCACAACTCAAAAAACTAAAGCACTCAAAGATTATGTCGGTTCAGAAGACAAGGGCACTTCTGGTGGACGTGGCTCGTCAACTGTTTGCCAAGAATGGTTTCGAAGACACGTCGATGAACGATATTGCAGTCGCTGCCAACAGAGGTCGCCGTACACTTTATACATATTTTAATAGTAAGGAAGAAATCTACCTTGCGGTCATCCAGACAGAATTGGAACGTCTGTATGAGCGTATGGAAGAGGTGGCTCGTAAACCCATCCAGCCAGAGGAGAAGATGGTGCAGCTCATTTTTGCTCATTTGGAGGTGATGAAGGAGGCCGTCTATCGCAATGGCAACCTGCGTGCTGAGTTTTTCCGTGATGTGTGGAAGGTGGAGTCTGTGCGCAAGACGTTCGACAAGAACGAAGTCAACCTCTTCCGCCGCATCATGAATGAGGGTATTGATAAGGGACTGTTCGAGATTCGCAATGTGCGTCTCGCTGCTGAAATCATGCACTACTGCCTGAAGGGTTGTGAGGTGCCATATATCTATGGTCGATATGCAGCACAGAATGCTGAAGAACTATATCCCTATGTGCGTAGCATGGTGTTCAAGCATTTCTGCAAAACTCCGAGATATGGGAAATACTAACAAGCCCAGATGCTTGGCATTTTTTAATATAGCAACTTAATATTCATTTATATAAATTTTTAATAATATGGGACTTTTGACTGGTAAGACAGCCCTCATTACAGGTGCTGCACGCGGCATCGGTAAGGCTGTCGCTATGAAGTTTGCTCAGGAAGGTGCAAACATCGCATTTACAGATTTGGTGTTGAACGACGATATGGCTGCTGGTCTCGAGGCTACTCGCAAGGAGATTGAGGCTTTGGGCGTGACTTGTCGTGCTTATGCAGGCAACGCCGCTGACTTCGCTGAGACTGAGGCTGTGGTGAAGAAGATTCACGAAGACTTCGGCTCTATCGACGTATTGGTAAACAACGCAGGTATCACAAAGGACGGTCTGATGCTCCGCATGACTGAGCAGCAGTGGGACGCTGTGCTGGCTGTGAACTTGAAGTCTGCATTCAACTTCATCCACGCTTGTGCTCCTATCATGCTTCGTCAGCGTGGTGGTTCTATCATCAACATGTCTTCAGTTGTAGGTGTTCATGGCAATGCAGGTCAGTGCAACTATTCTGCTTCTAAGGCTGGTATGATTGGTCTTGCTAAGTCTATCGCTCAGGAACTTGGTCCTAAGGGTGTACGTGCCAACGCTGTGGCTCCTGGCTTCATCGAGACTGCCATGACTGCTCAGCTTTCAGAGGAAATCCGTGCTGACTGGATGAAGAAGATTCCACTTCGTCGTGGTGGTCAGGTGGAGGACATCGCCAATGTGTGTCTCTTCCTCGCCTCTGACATGTCAAGCTACGTGTCTGGTCAGGTGATCCAGATCGATGGCGGCATGAACATGTAATCATGCAGGTTCTCTACGAAGATAATCACATCATCATTGTTTCGAAGACGACAGGCGAAATCGTGCAGGGCGACAAGACCGGCGATAAGCCCCTGAGCGAAACAGTGAAGCAATACATCAAGGAAGCGTACGCCAAACCAGGCGACGTCTTCCTTGGTGTTGTTCATCGTCTCGACCGTCCTGTGTTCGGACTCGTCCTGTTTGCACGTACTTCAAAGGCATTGTCAAGACTCAATGCCATGTTTGCAAACGGTGAAGTGAAGAAGAAGTATTGGGCGATTGTCAAGGACATGCCTCCTCAGTCGGAAGGTACGCTGACCCATTGGCTCGTGCGCAATGAGAAGCAGAACAAGTCTTATGCTTACGACCATGAGGTGCCCCACAGCAAGAAAGCCATTCTCGACTATAAGGTCATTGGCAAGTCCGATAACTACTATCTTCTGGAGGTGGATTTGAAGACAGGACGCCACCACCAGATTCGCTGCCAATTGGCAAAGATGGGCTGCCCCATCAAGGGCGACCTCAAGTATGGTGCCAAACGCTCCAATCCCGATGGCAGCATCTCCCTACTGAGCCATTCCATGCAATTGATTCATCCTGTCAGCAAAAAAGAAATTGTCGTCGAAGCACCACTGCCCAACGACAATCTCTGGAGATCCTTTCATCTATAACCTATAACCCATAACCTATAACCCATAACCTATAACCTCTCAACTGTCAACTATTCCACCACGTATGCCTTGACGATTCTCACCTCCTTCAAAGGCACCTCCTGCGCATTCGTTTTAATCTTTTGGATGGTTTCCACCACCTTCATACCTTCCACCACCTCACCAAACACTGTATATTCGTTGTCCAGCCAAGGCGCACCACCACGTATGCCATACGTGCGTCGCAAGTCATTTGGATAGGTGATGGGTGGATTCTCCGACGCTTCCCATTTCGCCTCGTCCAACAGCTTCTCTAAGAGTTTGCTCACCCCATCACGGTCACGAGCCTGACGCATAGCCTCCAGCTTCTCTTGGTTCGCCAATTGTTTCTTTCTATAGAGAATCTCCGTGTCGCGCTGCACCCTCGCCAGCTCATAAGAATCCATATCTGCATCCTGACAAGTCCTGCCTGTCACGATGTAGAACTGGAACTTGTCACTTGCCCGCTCTGGGTTCTCCTCATCGGCATCCCTTGCCGCAGCCAATGCACCACGCTTGTTGAAGTGCTTCGGCCACACGATCTCCGCAGGAATCCGCTCAGTGATGGTATCACCCTCTGGTGTCAACTTCACCTCATATCCTTCAGGTCGAGTCTTGGGATCACCCGTCTGAATCATGAAGTCACGAACCACACGATGGAACGTCACGCCCGTGTACATTCCCTCCTTCACGTTCTTTACAAAATTGTCACGATGTCCAGGTGTGTCATCGTAGAGCTTCACCCGAATTTCTCCAGCAGTGGTCTCCAGCACCACCTCTGTCTCCTTATCCCCCTCCGTGCATCCCATGCACACGAGGCAGCAAGTCCACAGCAATACAGCAATAATATTCTTCATTTGAATCCTTCTGTTTTTATTTTAGCATACAAAGGTAGGCATAACCTCCCATAATACCAAAGAAAAAACAAAAAAAGTATTTCTTTTATTTTGTATTGTCTAAAAAATGCACTACCTTTGCACCCGATTTCAAGAATCGGGAAGTAGCGCAGTTGGTTAGCGTACGCGTCTGGGGGGCGCGTGGTCGCCAGTTCGAGTCTGGTCTTCCCGACCA
>Ga0310786_10009740_pt1 | contig 12150 bp, 7 predicted proteins | sample AusTroGonzalo_MG_FD_203881 | JGI IMG/M metagenome (GOLD analysis project Ga0310786, IMG submission 203881) | Bovine rumen microbial communities from tropical cattle in Woodstock, Queensland, Australia - Gonzalo_03 (v2) (version 2) | ecosystem: Host-associated > Mammals > Digestive system >...
GCCATCCTCAAGGACCTGCCGCGGACGCCCCAGGTGAACTACATGCTGGCCCTGCTCTACGCCCGCCGGGAAGACGACCAGAAGGCCGTGCAGCATTATCTGGACGCGTGCCGGGAAGAACGTTCCTACGTCTTCCGCGGCAACCTGGACCCCGAAATCTACGTCCTCATCCAGCGCTACGGCCTGAACCGGGACGACGACACTGAACTCTAAACCCCTTTAATACCATCATTATGAAAAAGAACACTTTTTTCCTCTGTGCTGCCGCCGGCCTGCTGGCCCTCGTCTCCTGCAGCAAAAACCCCGTGGAAGAGCCCGCAGGGCTTACCCCCACCGTTCCTCTCACCGTAACCATCGGCCCCGAAAGCCTCACCAAGTCGGCCTACTCCGAGCGAAAGGACTACCAGATCAGTTCCGTCCAGATTTTCGTCTTCGACGACCAGGACAAGATGGAGAATGACTTCTTTACCGACGTGACACCGGTGGACAACACCGTATCGGTGGACATCGCCACCTTCACCGGCCCCAAGACCGTGTATGCCGTCATCAACGCCCCAAGGATTACCCTGCGGAAGGACCAGCTCCTCTCTACCTTTGAAGGACGTGTGAGCGACCTCAAGGACAACTCCCCGACCAAGCTGGTGATGGTGGGCAAGAACCAGATTACCGTACAGGAATACGACAAGAACAAGAATCCCAACGCGACGCATCAGACCCTGGGAATCTATGTAAAGCGACTGGCCGCCATGGTTGTTTTGGACAAGGTGACGGTGGATTTCACCGGGACGTCCCTGGAAGGTGGCAGCATCACCATCAAGGAAGTCTACTTGAAGAATGTAGTGGGAATATGCCACCTGGGCCTGAACGGAATCACGGAGAACGCCAAAAGTGCCGTAGTACCCATTTCACTCAATGAGACGGAACAGAAGACAGTCACCAACTGGTACAACGTAATTACCAAACAGGCCACCGGAGCACCTGACGTGACGGTGGATACCCAGGAGATTGCCCTTACCAACGTGGCCGGCGGAGACGGCAATGCCGTGTACCGCTGTCTCTTCGCCTATCCCAACCAGACCGTCACGGACTCCCACGTTGCATACAATACCTCCAATCCGGACACGTGGGTGGCGCGCAAAACGCGCCTGGTCATCAAGGCCTTCGTATCCAAGACATCGGTCATTCCCGGACCCGGCACCTATACCTATTATGTATTCGACCTTCCCGTGCTGGAATCCAACCGCGTCTACCACGTAGGCAATATCAAGATTACGATGTTGGGCAAGGATAACGACGATGCCGATGATGACCTCCAGGCCGGTAAGCTGAATCCTGCCATCACCGTGGACGACTGGACCGAAACCACCGCCCTGGACTACGAATTCTAGACTGCTGGGGTATGAAACGGTTGTCTGTCATATTGGCGCTGGCGCTCACTGTAGTCTCCTGCCGGGGCATCGTGCTGGAAGACCGCCTGGAATGCCCCAGTTTCCTCTTTTTCGAAGTCTCCAACCCGGATCACTTCCATCCTTACGAAAAGGTCTTCACCACCGTGTGCAGTCATCCTGCCGGGGGGCTCATCGCCTCGGAATCCCCTTCCCTGCGCTCCATCCAGAACAAGGACTATTACGTGGAGGTGCGCAGCACCGAGGCCGTCAAAGGGTACGGCATCCTGGGAGGCGGACAGAACATCGAATACCGCGGAGACCAGTGGCTCATTCCCATCGGCTGCCAGTCGGACTCCATTTACCGCTTCTCCTATGTGGCCGATGTGCAGCCCGACTCCTTCACCGTCCCGGTGGAGTTTGTCAAGGAACACACCAAGGTGAGCCTGCAGTTCGTGGGGATGGAGACCTACCTGGACGACGACGGCCGCTTCCCTTTCGACGTGGTGGTTCGGGCCAACACCTGCGGCATCGACGCCTACACCGGCCTCCCGGTGCGCGGTTCCTTCGAGTACCGGCCCCTGGAGACCACCCTGGGCCATTTTGACTTCATCCTGCCCCGGCAGGCCGACAGTTTCCTGCTCCTGGAGCTTTACGGCCGGGAACACATCTACCAGCAGGAGGGATTCATCGGCAGTTACAACCTGAACGAGATCCTCCTGAACCTGGGCGGCATTACCTGGCGGGAAAAGAGTCTGCCCGACGTAAGCGTGGAGATAGACTACAAGGAGACCCGGGTGCAGGTACAGGTGGATAACTGGGAGAAACAAGAACTAAAATTCGAAATGTAATGTATAAAGCCCTCACCTACTGCACCCTGGCCATCCTGCTGCTCCTTTCCGTCTCCTGCGCGAAACCCCTTGAGTGGGTCAATCCGCAGGAGCCGGAGAACAGCGGCGATATGGTGACCGTCCTCTTCAGTGCGGCCGAAGCCGGCAGCAAGGCCACCGGCATCAGCGACGAGTCTGAGCGCAGCATCGGCCGATGGGCCGTCTTCGCCTTCGACGACAGCAGCAACTGGTTCCGCTATGCCACCTCCGACAACGGCGGGGACATCGCGATGAACCTGCGGGCCGGACGGCAGTACACCTGCTATGCCGTGGTGAATTACTCCACCTCGGGCACCGGGGCGTTCGTGCCCTCCACCATCAGCGAGCCCGCCCATATCAAGAACAAGATGGCCTACCTGGGGGACAATGCCATCGGCCGCCTGCTGATGTACGGCAGCGTCACCATCACGCCCGTCGCCGGAATACAGGACTGCCACATCGCGGTAAAACGCATCGTCTCCCGCATCAACATCACGGGCATCGCCGTGGATTTCTCGGCCAAGCCCCTGCTGGCCGACAAGACCTTCACCCTGCGCCACGTCTACGTGACAAACGCCTACCGGACCACGCCGTTCGGGGCCGACTACACCGCCGCCCAGCTCTCCGACGCGCGCACCGCCTGGTACAACAGCGGCGGCTGGCACCGCGGGGAGAACGCGGAAACGGCGGTGGACGCCTTGCTGGGCCAGCGCGGCATCAACACCGTCATCACCCCCAACGCCCCCTACACCGTCCCGCTTTCCTTCTACGCCTTCCCCAACCCGCATCCCCTTGTCGGCGACAGACACGACATGACGGTCTGGACCCGGCGCTGCACGCGTGTGGTCATCGAGGCTACGCTGGGAAGCGAAACGATGTATTACCAGATCAACGTCCCGGAGATGGAGCGCAATTACGTGTACAGCGCTGCCAACATCGTCATCCGGGGCCGGGGATCGTCGGACCCGGAAATCATTGACATCGACCCCGATATCCTGGACCTGTCCTTTGACATCAACGACGGCTGGGACGGGAACGACAATGAACTCAATCTCTAATTGCCTTATGAAAATCCTACGCACCCTGGGCTTGCTCCTGCTGCTGGCCGCCTGCCAGCGGGAAATGCCCCTCCAAGAAAGCCCGGAGCCCGTTCCGGCCGTCCGGACCACCCGCCTGCAGACTGTATCCACGCGGCTGGAAAGCGATGCCTCAGCCGTGAAATCGGTCATCTCCGTAGAGGCCGAGGATTTCCGCACCGCCTACCTCTTCGCCTTCGACGCCACAACGGGCCGGGTGTTCCTGGACGAGGACGGCCGTAACATCGGCCTGAAGACGGAGTCAAAGACCTTCAACTGGACCATCCCCGTGGGCCCTGACAGCAGCGGTGAAAGCCAGACGATGGACGTTTACGCCATCGTGAACCCGGATTCGGACAACGCCGCCGTCCTGGAAGGCCTGCTGGAGCGTACCGACGTCACGGAGGCCGAACTGGAAGCCCTCACCTACGTCTGCGACGACGCCCGTTCGCTCTCCAGCCTGGAGACGGACGGAATGCCGATGTCGGGCGTCCGGAAGGGGCTCACGCTGGAGTCGGCCGATGAACCCTTTGTGCTCACCATCAAGCGTCTCTTCGCCCGGTACGACATCCGGCTTAATGTATCGGAGTTCGCCGATGCCGGCTGGACCGTGACGGCGGCGGAGGTGAGCGCATCCCGTTCCAACAGGCGGGCAGAATACTTCTACACGGGTTCCGGCGCGGGAACGAGTGCCGGTATGGACGACCTGGCCTTTATGGATTTCGCCACGGAAACCGATATGGAAGCCATCAACACCTTCGGTCCCGACCATAAGAGTACAGGTGCCATCACTCTCTACCTGCTGGAGAATTGCCAGGGGGACATCGGCCCGGCGAGCCGCTGGGACAACGTGTACAACGAGCTGGGAGATGCCGTGGCGTGCTGTTCCTTTGTGGATTTCGCCATCAACGCGACACATCCTACGAAGGGCGTGCAGAGTTTCCGTTTCCGCCTCTATCCCGGTCAGGACGATGAGATGAAGGGCAACTTCGACATCGTCCGCAATACTTACCGCAAACTGTGCCTGAAACCCCTCTTCGACACCGCCGCCGAGGGCTTCCGCTTCATCGGCGGGACCGACCTCCGCATTGCCCCTGGTGAATCGAAGACACTCCGGTATGAGACCTCCCTCACCGAAGCCGAACTCGTCTTCGAGAAGTACTACCAGGACAGCCCGACCACGGATTTCGAGGTGTCGGGCGTTACCTGGCTGCCCGACAACCCGTCGTCCGGCCACAGTACGGATTACCCCTACTATGGGATGGTCACCATCCGGGTGGCCAGCGCAGCGCGTCCCGGCACAGGGTATGAGGTCCGGGGCGGCAACGCCTCCGGGGATATCGGCGATCGCATCGGCTTCACGGTGACGGACGACGGCTCCTTCTGGAAGGACGTAGAGATTCTCCGCTATCCCGAGTACCGCGGCCAATGGATGGTGGTGCAGCTCCCGGAGTCCGTCTTCGGCGTCGGTGAACGTCTGCAAGCCTTCGTCTGCAACTGGGTCCGCCAGTCGGACGGCAGCTATCGGATGGACGACAACTCCACCTGCTCCGGAACGGTTGCACGGAACAGCGACAGCTTCGGGAACGGGAAGACCGGTATCAGTAAATCCCACCTTTGGTATGAAAAGAGCACCAATCGCCTGTTCGTCTACTGCCACATCCCCCAGCACCGAAAAAAGAACTGCTGCGTCCTCAACCTCAGCGTCATCGACTCGGCGGGCGGCGAGGAATACACGCTCTACTCGAAAGACTATGAGTTCAGCGTGAAGGAACCCCTTCTGCGCATAGGGGGGCATCTCGACGGGACCCAGGTTGTCGGGAAGAGCACTATCACCACCGAGGGTGCTGTGAAGAGCGAAATGGAGGGATTATATTTCGTTCTCATCGATCCGGACACCCATAAGATGATTGACAACCAGGACTTCGAATGGGGCGGTGACAACCGCGGACATCACATCGGGGGCCGGACCTTTGCCCCCTGGAAATGTACGACGCCCGGGTTCTATTTGAACAATTTCTTCATCGAGAGCCGTATGGACTACAATGTCAACGAGAGTGACATCGAAGACCGGTTCACCCTCTCCCTGACGAACTGGCCGGACGAAGGGTCGTACGACTTCAACATCTACAATTTCTCCGTTACCCCCACCGAGAAGGCGGATTTTCCGTACCACGAGGATATGTACATTTCTTTCTGGAACAACTTCTTCGATGCCAATGTGGTAGACCTCTATCCCACCTGCGAACTCCTGGCCGCGCCCCGGAGGGAACTGCGCATCATGGAAGCCATGGCAGGGACCAATGATTATTCCTCCATGCGGTGCTCCGGCACCGACGCCAAGGAAGAGTCTTATCTGATGTACGGTTTCAAGAAGACCTACTTCGTCCGGCTGGACAATCTCTCCGGTGTTGGAACACCCTCCGTCTCCCTCAGCAGGGGAAGCGCGGTCACGCCCTATCTCCAGTACTCACTTAACGCTGCCGGAAGCGGCCTCTACCGCCTGGATCTCTGGGTAGACCGCTATGAGGATCCCCTGTCGCTGGACGACACGGCCTTCCCCTATCCCGCGAACAACTCCGGCCTGGACGAGGACGCTCACGACAGGGCCGTCACGGTCACCGTATCTTCGACCTACGCCGGGAACGTTTACCAGGACCAGGTCGTGTGCAACGTCATCCACAAGCGCTTCAACATCGAACTGCAGTCCATTTCCCGGAAGGGTCTTCAGGTAAAGATGTGGAACCCCCTGGGGTTCATCGTCCGTTCCTCGGCGAAGGCCTATCTCCAGATGGAGCGTTACTGGTACAAGAACCCCCTTGCCGAGGCTCTTGACGGCGTCCCCTGCTGGGACACGCAGACAGGGTCTTTCGTCCTGAGCGCAGAGACCATCGCCGCCCCTCTGAGCGCCGATTTCTCCGCGGAGATCGAGGCGCTCGCCAGCAGCCTTCGCGGCATCCGCTGCAGTTACGCGAGGGCGCTTCACCCTTCCTTCATCCAATATGGCTTCGACATCGAGGATTTGATCCTTTACTACCCGGCGGCCGAGGCGAAGAGTATGTATGTTAACTTCGAGGTAGCGGCAGATGGGTTCTCCTCAACCGTCCCGGGTCTGTCCCTGAACGGAATCACGTTCAACCTGAAGGACTTCATCACGTTCAACGGCAACTCACTGAGCTTCGACTATTACTACCGGACCCTTTCGGAATACTACCTGCAGGCATTCTTCTACGAGGAATACAACAGTGACAAATGGTACTACAGCTACCGTTTTGCAACGCCCACCCACTGGTCGGCCAACAACACGCTGGCGCCGTTCACGTTTACGAGCGACGCTCCCATGCACATCGGCGGGAACGATTCTTCAAGGTCCATATGGGGCCAGGCGCGGTTAAACGGGGTGGACAGCTATGAGCAATACAACCCTACGGTCAGATACTGAACTTTTAGCATAATAGTTGTATATTTGCAGGAGCCTATGCGTAAGTTCCTGCAATATATGGCTTTTGCCCTGGTGGCCGTCCTGCTTTCCGGGACGGCACTGGCGCAGTCCGAAACGCCCCCTACCGGGGACGAAGTGGTGGCGTATGCCCGCACCTTCCTGGGAACACCTTACAAGCTGGGCGCCATGGGGCCAAAACGTTTTGACTGTTCCAGTTACACGCGTTATGTGTACAAACACTTCGGGTATGAACTCACAGCTTACAGCGCCGTCCAGCTGCGCGAAGGCCGCCCCGTAGACAGTTACGCCGACCTGCAGAAAGGAGACTTGGTTTTCTTCGGGAAACGGGCCGGGGTGCGTACCATCGGCCACGTGGGCATCGTGGTCTCCGTGGACCGGGAGAAAGGCAGTTTCACCTTCATCCACGCCTCGGTTTCCGGCGGTGTGGTAGAGCAAACCTCTTCCCACCCCTACTTTCAGATGCGTTATATGGGAGCCCGGCGCATACTGCCGGATGAAGAACCTCAGTTCTGAATGCGGTAATACACCGGCGTACCGTCGGCGGTGAGTCCTTCCACCACCAGCACCCAGCCTTCTTCGGCCTCCAATAAAGGCAGTATCCATTCCTCACCGGCCTTCAGGTTCAGCAGCGGCTGCCACAGCAGCGTCTCCCGCTGGTTGGGATAACCGGGATCCGTGGAAGGCGTGAAGGCTACGGGATAGGAAGGTCCCTCGAAGTCCAGCACACGCACATTGTCCCCGAAACGGATGCCGCCCATATCCTCCTTGAAGGTGATGAAATTGGCAATGCCCCGGTAAATGTTCCTCCCCACAGCATAAGAATAAGGGTAAACGTCAACGGCTTTCACCAGCGCCGGATCCATCTGATATATAAGGGAATGGTCCAGCACGGGCACACCGTCCACCAGGATGAGGGAGTTGCCTTCCTCAAAGGAGAGCGAGCTTTCCTGCCGGGTCCGGTAATACACCTGCAGTTCCATGTCATCCCCCTGTCCGCGGGCGCGGATGGAAGAAGACAGAATCTCTACCAGCACTTCCGGCATGGTGGCAAAGCGCGTATAGTGGTCCAGGATGTAATGCCGGCAATCCTCCTCCGCCACGAAATTCAGCTGGCGGGCAGGCAGGCCCACATAGAGCGTATCGGCGTCAAAGGCGCGGGTCACCTGCATCCGTGCGCCCAGCCGGGACAGGGCCGATGCCATCGTAGGATACAGCATCAGCGTAGGAATATCGGCGGCAGACAGCTCCCGGAAGGGGTTTTCCACCTCCACACGGAAGGCCGATGTCCCCTCCTCCAGCGTCACCACCAGGTCTCCGGCGCCGAAAAGGTTGCCGGTAAATACGCTGGCCGTGCCGTCCGGCTGGACAGTGGCCGAATAAAGATCCTCCAGATGGCCCGGGCGGGAGACCAGAACCTCCTGGCCAGCCTGTGCGCCCGTCAAGTGCAGGGTAATGATTTCACCGTCGTATTCCGCCGCTGCAGGGGCACCGGAGGGCGCTTTCAGGGCTTCGGCGATGGTAGTGCTCCCGTAGGAAGGAAGGGGTTCGTTCCGGAAAACGGAGACCGACAGCGTAGCGTCCTTCTGGCTGGACAGGCTCATTCGGCCGTCGGGCAGTGTGTTCACGCGGATGCCGCCCACGGGCGACGAATGGAGCGCATCCTCCGGCAGATGACCCACCTCAACGCCGCCGGGGACGCGTGCCGTCGAGAGCGTGTTGTAGACGGAGAGGATGCGGGAACCCTTCATGGGATCCGATGAAAGCCGTGTATAGGCACTCAGGCGGTAATTGCCGCTGGCCAGGTTGCGGGGCAGCTGCAGGCTGCCGGCGCCGCGTCCCCCGTACAGGGCCACCTTTCCGCTGAGCGCCATCCCCTGGGCCGATGTCAGCTCCACATAGGCCACCGCGCTCACAGGCGAGAGGGCGCCGTTCTCATCGACACAGAAGGCCGACAGATAGACGGTCTCCCCCGCCGCGTACCAGTCCCGGTCCGTGGTTACATACACCCGTTCCTGGGCCAGCGCGGGAAGCGCGACCAAAAGGGCTACTATATTGAATATCAGTCGTTTCATAAACATCTTCTATTCCGGCCAGTCCTCCGGCTTCTCAGCGGTACCGCCCTGTGTGCGGCAGTCCAGGCAACGCCCTTCCACCCACACGTAATAAGTTTCGTCCGTGGTGCCGCCCGACTCCGGAGATACCCGGTACCAGGGCAGATAACCCTCCTGGTACCACATCACCATCTTGGTCATAGGAACACCGAAAGGTTCTTCCATGCCCAGCGCGTTCTTCGCAAGCATTTCCTGGATGGAGGGCGACTCCTGGTAGAACAGGACTTCGTTGGCATCTATCCATAATTCGTCCGAGGTCCAGGCCGATGCGCCGACATAACCCAGCGCCAGGGCTTCCGGATCTTCCTCGCACACGATATTCCCGCGCTGCAGGCTGGGAGTGGGAGCGAAGAGGTCGCCCGTCTGGCCGGATGCCCTGTCCATACTTTCCCAATAGGTATAGGACCCCTGGGAAATCATACGCAGGGATACCTTCACACGATATTTCACGCTGGTGCGCGGGTCTGTGCGCGTGATGGACTTGAAGGTGAAATCCACCATCTTGTTGGAGGTCATGGCACCGGTGGACACCACTTCCGTACTGCCTTTTCCCTGGGTAGCCCAGCAGGTATTGTACGGATTGGGTTCCGTGACGCGGTAAATGCTGCCATAGACACTGCTCATGCCCGTTCCCGGCTCCGGGTAAAGTTCCGTACCGCCTGCCGGGGCCTCACCGCCGGGCAGGACATAGCGGAAGAAACTGGTAGCATAGGAACGGTACTCCCACTCTTCCTTGTAAGACAAGGCGTAATAGGGCGTGCCGGCATCGGAATGGAAAGTGGCCCGCAGGTCCATGGTACCGTCCTGGATGAGGTAACTCAGACTGTCTATCACCGGAGCCGGCTGCACGGTTTCCCAAGAAGTGGAATAATGCAGGCCGGTATCGATGTCTTCTATGCGTAACCGGTAACGGACCGAAGGGTCCAGATTCCGCGTATCCAGCGTACAGGCCCATCCGGCATGAAGTTGCGTCGCCTGTACAACCGTTCCGTCCTCCCCTTCCACCGTAGCCGAGAACGATTGGGGAAACCCGTTCCGGTAGAAGGAGATGTCGGTATAACCTCCCACCTGGATGTCGCCCTCCACCACCACAAAGTTGTCGGTACCCTGAACATCGGCCTCGAAATCATAGACACAGGCCGTTGCAAAGGGAATCAGGCAAAGCAGTATGAGAAGGCTCCTTTTCATCAGAACTTCAGATTAAGGTTGATATAGGGCACCTGGGTGGCGAAGACGGAAATCATATGACCCTGCGGGTTGCCGTTCTTGTCCAATGTATAATAGACGGAATAGGCGTTTTTGCGGCCCGTGACGTTGTACACGCCCAGGGTGAAGCTCAGGTGGGTGAGTTTCTTCAGGTAATGGCCCGGCTCCACGTTCAGGGCCAGGTCCAGGCGGAAATAGTCCGGGATGCGCACCGCGTTACGCTCTGTGTACAGTATACGCGTGACACCGCCGTATTCGAAAGTGCCCACAGGCACCGTGATGGGCCGACCGGTGGAATAATCCAGGTTCATGGACACGCTGAAACGGTGCGTGAACTTGTAGTTGGCCACCATCTTCACGGTATGTGGCTTATCGTGCGGAGCACGGTACCACTTGCCGGAGTTGATGGGGAAAGGATCATCGGCCTGCGTCTCCTTCATCCACGCGCGGGAATAGGTATAGGAGATCCAGCCGTTCAGGCGGCCGGTTGATTTGCGCACCATCAGCTCGGCGCCGTAGGACCGGCCGGTGGTGGTGAGGAGGTCATCGGCCAGGTTTCCGTTCATCACCAGCGTGGCGCCGGAACGGTAATCCAGGCTGTTGTAGCTGCGTTTGTAGTAGCCCTCCAGCGAGATGTCCAGCGGGCCCAGCGTCCAGTAGAAACCGGCGGCGGCCTGCCAGCCGTCCTGCGGCTTGATCTTGTCCGAAGCCATCACCCACACGTCCATCGGCGACACCGTGGAGGAGTTGGTGATCATATGCAGGTTCTGGCGGAAACTGTTGATGCCCGCCTTCACCGTCCAGTTGCTCAGGATAGTATATTTGGCCGATAACCGCGCCTCCGGCATCGCGTAGACGCGTCCGGCGCCGAAGGGCACGAACAGCCCCATCCGCACGCCGCCCTCCAGGGAGAAGTTCTCGCCGGCGGTCCAGTTGTCGCTTATATACAAAGCGCCCTCCACGCCGTTCTGCAACGGTAGCTGACGGTCCTCCACGCCCGAATTCGCGCCGATCGGGCTCATATGGCCCGGATTGAACTGCATCAGGTTGGCCTGTGCACCATAGGAAAGCGCGTGGGCTGCCGACGGCGTAGACTGGAAACGGAGCCGCAGGAACTCCTGGGCCAGGCGGAACTGGTAGCGGTAGGCGCCATACTCGTAGTTCTTATCGGCCTCGAAGGAGCTGTTGTAGGCGTCATAGCCGGCACTCAGTTCCATATTGTGGCTGGCGTCCATCATGTGCCGCCAGCGCAGCGACGCATTCAGGTTGGAATAGTGGAAGGTGGTGTCCGAGGCAAACGAGAAGCGGTCCTGGGACCAGTACCCGAAAGCCTGCAGGGTATTGCGATCGTTGAACTTATGCGTGATGGAGGCGTTCACGTCCTGGAAAGACGTCTTGCCGCCGTTGTAATGGCTGTTTTTGGGCAGCAGGCCCAGGATCCAGTTGGAATACGTGGTGCGGCCGCCCAGCATGAAGGTGGTCTTGTCCTTCACGATAGGCCCTTCCAGATGCAGCCGCCCGGTGAGCAGGCCGATACCCAGGGAGCCACTGATTTTCTTGCCGTTACCCTCGCGGGTGCGGATATCCAGCACGGAGGAGATGCGGCCGCCGTATTGGGCTGGGATGGAGCTTTTGTACAGCTCCGCTTCCTGCACCAGCTCGGCGTGGAAGGAGGAGAGGATGCCGAAGAGGTGGTTGGGGTTGAACACCGTCCCGTTGTTGAACAGAATCAGGTTCTGGTCCACGGAGCCGCCGCGCACGTTGTAGCCCGACGACGCCTCTCCCACCGACTGTACGCCCGGGAGCGCCAGGACGGCCTTGATGATATCGGCCTCTCCGAAGGCCGTGGGAATCTTGCGCAGGCGGTCGGCCTGGATTTTCTCCACACCCATGCTGGTGGTCCGGTGCAGGGACACGCTTTCGGCCGATATGGTGGCCGCCTTCAGCGAGATGGCCTTTTCCGTCATCTCCACGTCCAGTCCGCCGTCTCCCAGGATCTTCACCTCCAGGCTGATGTCCTCCATCGGATGACCGCTGAAA
>Ga0310786_10009741_pt1 | contig 12150 bp, 7 predicted proteins | sample AusTroGonzalo_MG_FD_203881 | JGI IMG/M metagenome (GOLD analysis project Ga0310786, IMG submission 203881) | Bovine rumen microbial communities from tropical cattle in Woodstock, Queensland, Australia - Gonzalo_03 (v2) (version 2) | ecosystem: Host-associated > Mammals > Digestive system >...
TGGAACTATTGCTAATTATGATAATGAAACTGTTGTCGGACAATATAATTTAATTAATAGAACAGATAATCCATTATTTGTTGTCGGTAATGGTGAATCAGCACATGGTGGTATTGCAGAAATTCGTTCTGATGCATTTGTTGTAACTACTGATGGAAATGTAAGCGCTAGAGATTTTACTGCATATAATGGTGTTAAATTAAGTGAATGTGGAAGTCAGACAGGTGATTATGTAGAACATAGTGAATTGACTTGTAAAATTGGTACAAATAATACTGCAACTAAATCTGGCACTTTTGTACAGGGTACGAATAATAATATATTAAGTAATTGTCAAGATACATTAGTACAAGGTGAAGGAAATATAGCGGGTTATCGTTGTTTTGCACAAGGTGAAAATAATAAAGCTGGAGAAGGTGGTCAATATGCAGAACATGATGCATTAGCACAAGGATATAGTAATACTGCTGGAAATTATAGTTTAGCACAAGGTAATCTATGTTCAGCTGTAGCTACCGCATTTGCACAAGGTGATTATTGTTCAGCAAACAATTATAGTTTTGCTCAAGGTAATCACTGCTATGCTTATGATGGAGCAAGTTTTGCTCAAGGTCAATATGCGTCTGCTACTAACTGGGGTGTAGCATTTGGCAACTATACGAGTGCTACTAATAATAGTTTTGTATTGGGTAATCAAAGTAAATCTATCAACTGGTCAATGGCGGCAGGTCAAACAGTATCTGCTTATCAAACATCATTTGCCCAAGGACAATCTGTTAGTGCTTCAACTTATAGTTTAGCACAAGGTTCAAATTGTATAGCAAGTAGCTATTCTATTGCTCAAGGATATAATTGTCAAGCAAGTAGTTATTCAATAGCACAAGGTGATGGTTGTAAAGCAAGTTTTAAATCATTTGCCCAAGGAAATAGTAATAGTGCTACTAACTGGTCAATGTGTATTGGTGAAAGTAATTCAGCTAGTGATTATTCATTTGCTGGTGGTTCAGCTAATACAGCTAAAAATTATAATTTTACTTATGGTGTAAAGAATTATCTTATTAATAATGGTTATAGTATAGTTGTTGGTTCTGCTAACAGTGCAACTGGTCCAGGTAATAATATAGTTATTGGTGCATCTAATAATGCTTCTGGTGGTAATATTGTTGGTGGATTTATTTTTGGTCGTAATAACTATACGCATAATGATTGTTCAATAGCACTTGGTTCAGCTACTAGTGCATTCCAAGAAAAAGCTGTTGCTATTGGTACAGTATGTTCTGCTGCTGGAATTGGCTCTATTGCTATTGGTTCAGGAATTATGACTGACCAACAAGGACAAATTGCTATTGGTACATACAATATACCTGAAGGTCAATCTGCTAAATTTATTGTTGGTATAGGTGATAGTTATGGTAGAAGAAATGGTTTCATTGTAACCAATAATGCCGTTGCTAGTGCCGGTGATTTCATAACATCTGCAGGAAAGAAGTTAAGTGATTGTATTACTTCATTACCAACCATTACAGAATATGTTGCTGGTACTGGAATTGTATTTACTGCCGGTGCTGGTACTGATGCGGGTAAAACAGTAATTGAAGTAGATAGTACAAATTATAAATTATTAACTACAGCAGAATATGCAGAATTAACTGCAGCAGTTGCAATTATATCAGCAAATAGTGCTAGATGGGTTCTTACACCAGCAAGTTAATATAAAGGAAGGATTTAAATATGGCAAATATAACTTTAAAAGATGTTAATGGAAATACTATTTATCCTGAAGTAGATGTTTCTACATTATCTGGAACTATTACAGAAAATAATGAAAAATTTGTAATTGGCGGGGATGTTTATACAGCATTAAGTGAAAAAGCAGATAAATCAGATATTAAACCACAAGTTCATGCAAGTTGGGTTGAAACTGATTCTTCAGAACCATCATTTATAGTTGGTAAACCATACATTCACCAGAATGAAACTTATAGTAAAAAAATAAATGATACATATGGTACAAATTACAATACACATACTATTGATTCAACAGATATGAATAATGGTTATTTTTATCTTGCATTACCATTATCAACATCACAGAATGCAGGTATTGTTAGACTATTAGGAGATATATTTGGTTTTAGGGGTTATCATAGTGGTGCTATTTCTATGGATAGTAGTTATATTAGTTCTATTGATATAATACTTGGTGATGAGAATAAAGACCCAATAAAATTTAAAGACGTTGGTGGTGTTCCATTACCTATTATTATTCGTAGAATTGACGCCAGCGAATTTTCAAAATCAGATAGAAATGTAGCAAATGATACATCTACAGAAGAAACTCGTTTTCATTTTATGCACTTTGGTGCTTGCAGGGCTAGTATGGAATATATAGATACTACAGCATATTATTTACTAATTAAAGTGAATATGGCTGCTAATACAAGTTTTGTTGCAGGTGATAAATTCTGTGCTTATGTAGCATTTACACAATTCTAACCTTTAATTAAAAGATTATAAAAATGAATTTATCTGATAAAAATGAAGAAAAAACCAAAAATTATGCTTATACAGTAATGCTAGTATCATTCTTGTTTTATATGGCAGGAGTGATTACTGGCTTAGTTACTGCATATATGAGTTTTTAATAATTAAAGCATAAAATTATTAAATTTATGTTGTAACTTCTAGTTTTTTACGCCGTTTATTTATTATAAATAATATGAGGTTAAGTAAATGGCAGAAAGAAAAAAACTAGAAGTTACAATTTTACCGCAAAATTTTACAGAAACTCAGCAAGAACAGGCTAGAAAGAATATTAGTGCTGCTGCAATATCAGCTACAGTTTCAAAAATAGAGTCTAGCGACGGCACTGTTTCTGCAATACCATATACGGCAGAAGATGGATCAATCCGCTATGATTTAAAAGTTAGTGCAGCACCAGTTATTAGTGATACTGAAATTTATGGCACAAATGGTATAAGTGCTAAAAATCAAGGTGTAAAATGGACAATCGGTCTTTCTGCTGATTATCTTTCTGGTAATGCATTAGATAATTTAAGCGGAAACTGGGAAAGCTCTTATGATACTTTAAAGTCAAATTCTGCAGATTGGTTAAAAGAAGATGCACTTGCAGGTCTTGCAACAAAGACAGAATTAAATACTGCTAGTTCTGTATTAACTGCGCAAACAGATTATTTGTCTGGTGTAATTAATAATAAGTTAGATACTTCGATATTTAATACTTATACCGCTAATGCTGATATTACTCCATATTCTGGTATTGCACCGATTAAGGTAGAACATCATACAATTACATTAACGGCAAATTATGCATTGTCCGCAGACGTTTACAGTAAAGGCGATGTTTACAATAAAGATGAGATTGATGATATTGTAGAAAATCTTGAAGAACAACTTGCTAATCTTGGTTTCCACCGTTGTACTCCGGATGAAGTTAAATCTAATGGAGAACCTGATGAAGATGCATTGGGTCGTCATGGTAAGCTTTCTAAAGATTTAATTTATTTAGTAAAAGATGACGAAGCACCACATCCTGACCAGTATAGAGAATGGATTTATGAAGACGATAGTTTAGGAACAGTAACCTGGACTTGTATTGGCGATACAACAATTAATTTAGAAGGTTATGCTACAGAAGAATGGGTTAATAAGAATTTCTCTGCTGCTTCTGCATTATCTGCAGAATTCATGAAGTATTTAATAAAAACAGATTTCAATACTTATTCTGCTGGTGTTAAAGACCAGATTGATAGCAAATTATCCACTAATAAATTTGAATCTTGGTCAGCACAAGCATTTGATGATTATGCTAAGACTACTGATGTAAATGACCAATTTAATCAAACTTCTGCTTGGGCAAAAGATACTTTCCAACCTAAGGGAGAGTATGTATCTGCATCTGAGTTTAATAATTTAGAAGGTATAGTCAATGATATTGTTGAAGATGTTACAGAATTAGATAATACAAAATTAGATACTTCTGCATTTAATAATTATTCTGCTCATGCTTTAGATGATTATTATAATAAATCCAAAGTTGATGAATTAGTTGATAATGCAATTGATGGTCTTTCTGCTACTGTTTCTAGCGAATATGCTAAGAAGACAGATATTCATGAATATACTGCAGGTCCTAACATTGAAATCAACGATTATATAGTAAGTGGTCGTGATTGGACACCAGAACTTGATGAAAAAGCAGATACTACTTTTGTTGAAGATATAGCTGAAACATTAGCTAATGGAATTGCAAAGAAATTAGATACTTCTGCATTTAATGAATATTCCGCACATGCCTTGGTTGATTATTATAAGAAATCTGAAACAAGTGCTAAGGAAGAAATCCAGGCAGCATTAGATGAAAAACAGGATAATTTAACAGAAGAACAATTATCAGCAATTAGTTCTGTAAGTGCAATTCAAGCAATTTCTGGAAATTGGGTTACTTCTGCTACTAATGTTATTGCTGACCCGGATTTAGCATATTTCTTAGTTAAGGATGGTGATTCATCTAAGTGGAATGGTGTTGATCTTTCTACATTAGGAAAGACATATGAAGTTCTTTCTACAGATGATGATTTACTCAAGATTACAAGTTCTGTAGATGGTAATAATACTACCTATACTTTAAGTGCAAAAGATTGGTCTGATGAACTTGAAGAAAAAGTAGATAAAACAACATTTAATGAAGAATTACAAGATATTGCAGAACAATTTGTTGATTTATCTGCGACAGTTTCTAGTGACTATGTAAAGAAAGGTGAAATTCCGGAACCTGTATTCTATGACATTTCTGCAAAATATGCAAAGGCACAGTCTGGAACTTATAATGATAAGGATTATTACTTCATTTCTGGTGCTGAAATTGTTGGAAATAATGGAGTTTCTGCCGAATATGACCCTGTTACTAATTCTTGGGAAGTAGGTCTTGAAGAACAAACATATACATATGCAGAAGCACAGACATTGTTAACGACATTAACTGCATCTACTGAAGCATTAAGCGGTTATACGAATATTGTTAAATATGGTAATGGTATTGATATTGATTCTACTGATATTACATTAGATACTGGTTTATATCATGTAGATATTCAAGTAAATATTCCAGTTGAAACTGTTTCTAACAATACTTATAGTGTTTCTTTGACATCTAATTTATCGAATGCTATCGTAACACATGATATTGATGCATCATATATTCATACTGAAACATTTGATTTATCATTTGATGTTAATGCGCTTCAAAATTCTAATGATTTAGTATTTAGTATTTCTGGATTACCGGTAGGATATAAGTATATTGTAAAGAATCTTCAGATTCATCAAGTTGTAACTACTGATACCGTTTTAGATGTTGCAGGTCATATTTATGGCGCTGGTTCTGGCGTTCTTATTGATAATCAATATAATATTAATGTTAATTATGATGAAACTTCTGGTATTGGTTTAAATGAAAATAACCAATTAGTAGTTAAACTTGGTAAAGGATTAAAATTTGAGGAAAGTGGTGAAGTAGCAGGTACTTTAACATTAGATAATATTACAGAAGAAGTTGTTGAAACTGTTACAGAATTGCAGACAGAGCTTAATGGTAAATTGACAACTAATTTCCCATATCCAATGATTACTGATAATAATACAGATTTTGCAAACTATAAGGGTAATGGCGATAACTGTATTTGCCAGTTATTCTCCGTTTCATTGAATCATAAAATAACTACAGATACTTATTTTACAGTTTACATGAAAGATAACGGTTATTCTCAAACAAATGTTATATTTGGTATTTTTGAATATAACTTTGACTACTGGGATGAAACCGCACAAAGATGGAGAGGTCAAACAAACTGGGTTTGCGATACTGGTCCAGTTAATTTAAATAAACCGACCAAGGATTATAAACTTGAATTCCCAGTAACACATATTAATTCTGCACATGATGTATTAAGATCTGATAGAGCATATTATGCAGTATTGGCATTAAAGTCTGATGGTGGAAACGGTGTATTTTTAGCATGTACAGATAACTACAACGGTGACGTTCATAGCGAACCTACATTGAACTGGAGATGGCAATCTGTTCCAAATCTTGATTTCATAAATGCAAGTGGTACTTTGGAAAATACATATTGGTGGGATCCAAATGTTAATAACTATGATGAAAAAGCTGATATGAGAAGATTCTTCTTACAAATCCGTAACAAAGTTCAACCAACTCCTAACCCATAAGAGGAAATTATGTTATCAAGTTATAATAGAAATTATTTAAAAGACAGTCATATTAGTGTAGAACAGGCAATATATTGCCCAGCTAGTGATAAGTATGGTCTCGAATGGAATCAATATATTGGTAGAATTATTATCAATGATTTTATTAAGCAATTAGATGCTTATGATGGTACTGATTTTGCCCAATATATGGGTGTTTTACCTTATATTGAATATGGTATGTTTCAATCTGCAATCAAAATTATAGAGAACATAAATATAGAAGGTTTGGAAGATTTAAAAGAATGGCTTTTGCAATCATTAGCTGAAGGAGAAGATAGATATGAATAAACAAAATAAAATTGTAACAAATTATCCGGTAAATTTGACCGTAGATGAAGTTGCAAATCTTTCAGCTACACTTGCACCTGTTGTTGCTGCATGTGGCGGCGGCGGTGGAGGCGGAACGCCAATTTATTATTATGGTGACGATGAATATACTCACATAAAAGAAGATAGAACTATTGTTTTAACTGATACTGTAACAGCAAAGCTTGCGCAAGATATTCCAACAAAGGTGACAGATCTTTCTGATTCTGCAAATTATTTAACTACAGCTGCTGCAGAAGTAACTTACCAACCTAAAGGTGATTATCTTGATAGCTCTATTTATGAAGCAGCAAGTGCTAATTTTGCAACAAAAACAGAATTAGAATCATATGCTACAAAAGCAGAATTAGAAAATTATCAAACAAAAGGTGATTATCTTTCTGGTAATGCGCTTGATAATGTTAGCGGAACATGGAATACAGTTACACAAAAATTAGATACAACAGCATTTAGTAATGTTAGTGGTAATTTTTTAACTGAAGTTCCTGCAGGTTATGCTACAGAAACATGGGTAGAAAATAAACATTATTTATCTGCTGTTCCAGATACATATTATACAAAATCTCAGACTAGTGGTGCTGACCAACTTGCTGCAGCATTTAATGATATTTTGAAATATAATGTAACTGGTGCTGCTGGTATAGAAATAACTACTGCTACAGATAATGGAACAACAACTTTTGGAATTTCAATGACTGCTGAACCAGTCGTTACAGATACTAATTTAAGTGGTTATAATGGAATTGCTGCTGCTCCTGATGGATCTAAGTCAGGTTGGTGGAATGTTGGTTTAACACAAGATATGTTAAACGTCATAAATGGTAAAGAAGATATATTAAGCTTCTCTTATGATGGTAATACAATTACAGCAATTAATACTAGTGCTGTTGGTAAAGAATTTGATGGCGTTGTTACTGCTGGTTCTCTTTCTGGTAATGGTACTACAAATTCTCCACTTGGTTTAGTTACTTCTGCAGAAAATGCCTTAAATAAAGTTAATGATAAAATTGATACAACTGCCGTTGAACAAACATATCAAACTAAATCTGATATGTCTAATTACTTGACAATAAGTGATGCCGCTACTACATATCAACCAAAAGGTGATTATGCTACTACATCAGATATAAGTGATATGGCAACACAAACTTGGGTAGGGCAACAAGGTTTTTATACAAAAACAAGTGGTGATAATGATTATGCACCTAAATCAATTACAGCAACTGTTAATACATTAACGGCCGCTAGTGCTAGTTGGAATGAAGTTTCAGCAAAATTAGGAACTGCACAATATGCTAATGATTCTGCAACATTTGTAACAAGTTCTAATTCTACAATTATTGGAACAAAACAATATGCATTGACTACTGCTGGATGGGCAGAAGTTTCTACTCCTACAATTCCAGCAATTACTGCTGAAAGCGGAATTTCCGCAGACGGATATAAAATTGGTTTGACAAATACTGCTATTGGTGCTATCACATCAGTTTCTAGTAAAGTAGACAAACCATCATCTTTAAACGATAAGTATTTAGTATTAAGAACAGATAGTAATGGTGATGTAAGTGGTTGGTGTGATTTCCAAGACCAATCTTACTCTAAATCAGAAGCATTAGGAACATTTGTTGCTACAGCTAATATAGACACTACAACATTATCTGGCGATGGTAAATCTGTAAGTACAAAATTAGGTGTAAAAACAGATGTTATTGCTACTACAGATTATGTAAATAGTAGTTTCTTACCAACTTCAGGTGGAACTGTATCTGGCGATGTTATCGTTAAATCTTCCGGAACTAATATTTTAGCAGTAAATACTACTGCTACATTAATGGGACAATCTAGAGTAAATAGTCTTACTGATACAACCGCTATAGGTACTAACTGGTTAGGTGTAAATAGTTTAGGAGGCGGTTTCTTAAAGAATGTTCAAGGTGGAAATGTTGGTGCATTAAATGGAACATCAATTCAAATTAATTTTGCACCAAATGGTAACACTGCTTATGGTAATATTACTGTTGACTCCCAGGGAAATCAATCAAAAGTTGTTCACGTTCCAACTGCATCTTATAATTCTATGTCAAGTTTTGATCCAACAAATGGTCCTAATTATATGTTAAGAAAGACTGCTAGCGGTTTTGATATAGGTGCATGTGTAATTAACGTCACTAGTCTTCCAGATAATACAGAAGCAAATACATATTATTTCATATATGACACCTAATGAGGTATTATGGCAGGTGAATTGACACATATTATTCCAACCCATCCATCAGATCCAAATTATAGAGCTTCAAAAACTAGAGGTATAACTTGGTGTGATGCTAATGGTGTAGCACACACCATTACAGCCGTTTATTGGTCACCTACAAATAATGTAAACGATAGAAAACTTATTTGGCAATTAAGTAATGATGTTCCTTATGATAATACTTGCACTGCTACAATTACATTGTCTCAAGATGAAACAGCATGGATAGTTACTATTACAAAGGATGGCGAAGATGTTACTAGTAGTTTAAGTCAAATGATTACTTGGATATACAATGGTAAAGGTGAACGTCTTCAACCATATTATGCATATAGTGATACTATTGACCTTTCACAGTTTCCACGAGGCGATTATCGTTTAGATTTATCACAAATTACATCTAAAGCTGGTGGTTATTTTCCAGGTACAGGTTCTATATCAGCATCAGACCACATTTATATTGGTAATCTTGTTGCAGGTGATAGATGTGTTGCTATTGAATATGTACCAACAAATGATATAACTGTAAATTCAATAGAAATTTATACTACATCTAATCAAGGTGATAATAACAATGCCCGAGTAAGAATTATGCATGAGTCCGGTGTATATGTTGGGGCTTTAAATAGTGATAATGGACCAGATTCCGCCAATATATATCATTTATCTGGATATAAAAGATATGTAAATAACACTTCTATTTCATTAATTGGTGGAAACCGATATTATGTTGTTTATAATCACGATGATGCATCCCCTGGACAAAATACATACTTGCCAGCATATTTCCAAAATGAAAATGGTAATTATAAAGAGTATTATAATATTATTGACTCTGTTACAGTAGTGGATTTATCAGATGCAGGACGATGTGTTGATATAATTACTGACTATGACACGCAGAAAGCGAGAATTTTTGCTCTTGATACAAACCAATCATTTTATTATAGGGGTAATGATAGGGGTAGTATGAATCCACCATTATATGACTACTACTTTTATAAAAGAAAATCTAAATCATATACACCTACCGTTACAGTTGATGTTACTTCAGGTACTGATACAGAAAAATTAGCTAAATTACTTGGAAATTTAAAAACTAATAATAGTATAACACAATATGGATATTTAAATAATGCCACTGATAGAAGTGGCATGGTTGTTGAAATGCAGTCTAATTACATAAGTTGTGTGGATTTAGACCAATCAGGAAATCCTATACTTTTAACAGAAGCTCCAGCAACAAAAACTACAAATGGTGTTTATTACATTAAGAGAAATGCTACAGGTCTTAATGGTAGTTTAGAAGATGTAATAGCAGTTTGGGATGGTAATAATTGGACAGCACCATATAATTATTGGTACGTTGATGGTAAATCATTAGATAATGTATTAAATTATATTGACCTATGGTCAACTGATTTTGAACAAATTACAACAATAGATGTTAAGAACGATAATTCAAAAAAAGATGATAATTTAAGAACGACAGCATTATCTACTGATAGAAAGTATTATTTAAAGATTAACGGATATGAGGTTTAAATATGAGTCATTATTATGCAGTAAATAAACAAACTGGTATGTTAACACATACTACCTCTAATCTTGCTAGTTTAAAAACAAGAATGCAAGAATTGAGCGAAAATGAACAAGATTTTTATATTTTACAGGATGTCGATATGAAATACATTTCAAGAATAGTTTATGTTGATGGTGAATGTGTTTATAATAATAAAGAATACTGGTCAAAAAATGCAGCTTCTATTTTAGAAGAATTCAACGAACATGAAGTTTTAGACTTTCTTGGTAAACCGGTCAATTATAATCGATTTATCACAGAACTTGGTTCAAATGCTTCTCGTATTGCTGCTATTGATGGTCGTGCTGGCGAGGTAACATATAATATTGAAATCGGTAATGAAATGATTGCTTTGTTCAAAGAAGAATGTATTGTTACTGATTTTAAGACAATTACGCCGTTGGAAATTGCTGCTAAATTGACTGATGCTTATTCTTTGGTTATGACTGGTTCATTTAGAGAAGCAAAATATATTTTTAGCCAAGTAGAACCAGATGAATTCCTTACTGAAGCGCGTATACAAAAATATATGGATATGCTTGATGCCGCAGACGCTATTGAATATGCTACAGATGGCGAATACTTATTTACTGCTGATAAATCTGCACAAGAAAAATTGGAAGAAATTCCAGAAGAAATTAAAGAATATGTATTTACACGTATTTATGATAATTTATTCCAAGCAGAAAAGAAGAGAAATGCCAAATACTTTATGCCAGCTATGACTGAAGATGATAAAATTATTTTCTTAATCAGACATTCTAAGAGAACTGATGATACAAGTTCTACAGGTGATTTGACTGATGAAGGTGTATCAATGGCTAAAACTTGGGGTGGAAAAATAGCACATAATTATTCTTGGACTTCTTCTGATAATAAAGAATATATTGTAAATTGTGAACCAAATAATGCACATTATTTCTCTACCGATTTTACAAGAACAAAACATACAGCACAAGCAATAGCAGAAGCACGTGGTGATACAGATTATGCTGATTCTTCTTATGAAAATATTACTTTAATAGATAATTTAATCGCAGGTAATAGATTCTGGGATGGTGCAAATACTGCTGCATTAAAAACTTATGCATATCATCCTGAAGATTTAACTGAAGAACAATTGGAATCTTTAGGTGTATCTACTGTTGAAGAAGCAATAGCAAAACGTCAGAGTGATTTTGAATACATTACAAATGAATTGTTAAAATTAGCAGATAAGCGTTTGAATGTAATGATTACTCATGACTATTTCTTATATACATATTTAGGTGCAGCTTTATATACAGATCCTGGTGCAACTAATATAGAAGGTGTATGTAGTTCTATGGATTATCTTGAAGGTGCTGGTATTTTCATACATTCTGATAATACGTATGAAATTTATCCAATTAAGTGTAATAATACTTAATAAAATATATAGATTAAATAAAAAAGACAAGTCAATTAAGACTTGCCTTTTAAATTTTTGATTTCAGTAACGGATTAGCCAACGTTAAATTCAACCGGACGGGCTTCAGGACAGACCGGGATGTTGATGGTCAAGAGACCATTTTCAACCTTAGCGGTCAATTCCTTCATGCTGAGGTTAGCCGGAACGAAGATCTTGATAGAGAGCTTGCCGCTACCCTTGATCTTACGAACTGTGTAAACACGCTTTGCTTCAGCATCCTTTTCAGCGTCGGTGACTTCCTTCTCA
>Ga0310786_10009742_pt1 | contig 12150 bp, 9 predicted proteins | sample AusTroGonzalo_MG_FD_203881 | JGI IMG/M metagenome (GOLD analysis project Ga0310786, IMG submission 203881) | Bovine rumen microbial communities from tropical cattle in Woodstock, Queensland, Australia - Gonzalo_03 (v2) (version 2) | ecosystem: Host-associated > Mammals > Digestive system >...
CGCCCGAAGTATTCCCGTTTTGCTCACCCCGCAACACAACTGAATCTATTGATTGTTGCAGATGATTGTGCTATAATACGTATGTGTTTATTTCGAAAAAGGAGGAACAAGAGTGGGACGTTTTGACGGAAAAGTCGCTTTGGTCACCGGCGGTGCGAGGAACACAGGCCTGGAGATAGTGGACTCGTTCCTACGGGAGGGCGCGAAGGTGTTCTTCTGCGGGTCGAGCGAGTCGTCGGTCGCCGAGGGAGTTGCGGCTCTTGAAAAGAGGGGCCTCGCGGGTTTCAGGGGCGTCAAGTGCGACGTATCGCTGCGGACGGACGTGGAGGCCATGATGGATGTCGTGGAGAAAGAGGCCGGACGACTCGACGTCGTGGTCTCCAACGCCGCCAACTTCGGCCTTGGGCAGGGCACGTGCCTCGAGACGACGGACGAGCAGTTCCTCTCCGTGCTGCAGGTGAACGTGCTCGGAGGCTTTCGCCTCGTGCAGCTGGCGGCGAACAGGTTCTTTCTGCGCCAGAATCCGAATCCCACGACAGGAGAGCGGGGCGTAGTAGTATTCGTGGGTTCCAATTCGTCCGAGCGCGTGAGCCGCAACCGAATCACCTACGTTGCGTCGAAGGGCGCCATGGACTCGATGATGAAGTCCTTCGCCGTGGACCTCGCGCCGAAGGGGATACGGGTCAACATGGTGGCACCGGGGTTCATTTGGACGAGCCGGTGGCAGTTCCTCTCCGACGAGATAAAAGCGCAGCGGCGCTCGCTTGTTCCGAACGGACGCGAGGCCACAGGCAAGGACGTTGCCGACGCCGTCCTTTACTTCTCATCGGACGCCGCTCGCGGCTTCCAGGGGGCGCGGCTTGTCATGGACGGCGGTTCGTCCGCACAACTGTATCCGGCGAGCTGCGAGGACGACACTTCGAAGATGAGGGAGAGGTGAGATGAGGCTTGGCAAGGAGGCGAAAATGTCGGTGGACGCGCTTAAGTACATCGAAAAGGTCGGAATACTTCCGGTAATTGCAGTTCCGAGCCTGGAGGCGGCCGTGCCGCTCGCTCGCGCGCTTGTGAATGGTGGCATTCGCGCGATAGAGGTGACTATGCGCACGCCGTGCGCCCTCGATGCCATCAAGGCCATGCGCAGGGCGTTCCCGGAAATGGCCATAGGCGCGGGAACGATACTCGAAGAGGGGCAGATTGCCGCCGCGCGCAAGGCGGGAGCCGATTTTCTCGTGTCTCCTGGATTCGACCCGGCGATCGTGCGTGCCGCGCAGGATGCCGGCGTGCCCATCGTACCGGGCGTGACGAATCCCACGGAGGTGACGGCCGCCGTGAAGATGGGGCTTCGCCTCCTCAAGTTCTTCCCGTCCGAGGCCAGCGGCGGACTGGCGGCACTCACGCTCCTGCACGGGCCGTTTCCGGACGTGAAATTCATCCCGACGGGCGGAATGACGAAGCAGAACATCGGATCGTATCTGGCCAAGGATTTCGTCGCGGCCTGCGGCGGCAGCTACATGGCGAAGGGAGCGGACGTGAAGGCCGGCGCGTGGGACAAGATCGCCGCGGCGTGCGCGCGCTGCGTGGACATCGCGCGCCGAGCCAGGAATCCGGAGCTTGGCGGCAAGGCGTTCCCCCGCCAGAAGCGGCTTTCGACATTCGTCGGCTTCGGAGATTTCCTTCTTCGCCTTTCGCCGCCCGGCTACCGTCGGTTCTCGCAGGCCCCCGCGTTCGAGACCTACTACACTGGCGCCGAGGCGAACGTCTGCGCATCGTTGGCGGTAATGGGGGCGAATGCGCGCTTCGTCACGCGCGTCCCCGACAACCCGATCGCGGAGACAGGACTTGGCGAGCTGAGGCGTCTGCGCGTTGATGTCTCGCACGTTGTCCGCGGCGGCGAGCGGTTGGGGCTCTACTACGTCGAGAAGGGAGCGTCGCAGCGTCCGTCAAAGGTGGTTTACGACCGCATGCATTCTGGCGTGACGACTGCCTCGCGGCGCGACTTCGACTGGACGCGCATCTTGAAGGGCGCGAGCCATTTCCATTTCACGGGCATCACACCCGCGCTGGGCGGCGAACTGCCGGCGATCGTGGCGGATGCCTGCCGCGTCGCAAAGAAGGCGCATGCCGCGATCAGCTGCGACTTGAACTACCGCAAGAACCTCTGGTCCCCGCAGGAGGCGAAGCGAACCATGACGAAGCTGCTTCCGTACGTGGATTATCTCATCGCGAACGAGGAGGACGCCGAGAAGGTGCTGGGGATCAAGGCCGACGACACGGACATCACGGGCGGGAGGCTGAGCCGGGACGGATACGCTGACGTGGCGCGGCGGCTTGTCGCCGCATTTCCGAACATCAAGGCCGTGGCCATCACGCTCCGCCGTTCGATTAGCGCGTCGGATAACATCTGGGGCGCGATGCTCTACGCCGGCGGGAAGGCGTACTTCTCGCGCGACTACGACGTCCATATCGTGGACCGTGTCGGCGGCGGCGATTCGTTCGCGGCAGGCCTCGTCTACGCGCTCGGCAGCGGATATGGTCCGCAAGAGGTGGTGGAGTTCGCGGCGGCGGCGAGCTGCCTCAAGCATTCCATCGAGCTGGACGTCAATCTGTCAACCTTGGATGAAATCGAGCGGCTTGCGTCAGGCGACGGTTCGGGCCGCGTCCAGCGGTGAGCTGAGGCGGAATCGCCCCTGCGCTATTGAAACCAACTGCCGGATGTGGTACAATTCCAGCGCGTTTTCGACTAGATGCGCGTTCTGGATGGAAGACATCATGAAAAGACATTTCGCATTCATCGTGCTTGCGGCACTCGTCGCGAGCATTGCGGGCGGCGCGGATTCGTCCTTCTCGGGCGACTTCGGCCTTTCGGCGTGGAATTCGCCGAAGGGACTCTCGACGATCTGGGCGGTGGCGCTATGCAGAACGGACGATTTCGGGAAGACCGTCTCCGCCGGACCGAAGTCGTCCGCGAACATGCGGCGCGAACCGCTTGCGGACGGCGAGAGATTCGTCTGGAACGGCTTCAATGGCAACGGACTTGAAAACGCGCTCGACGAGGTGGCGATGACCGTGCGGCGCGACGTCGCGCGGCCGGATCGCCTCCGGTGGCGGCTTTCGGCGACGTTGAAGCCCGGATGGGCGTTCACCTTTGCGATGTGTCCGCGACTCGACCTCGTGAAGGATGCCGGAGGAAACGACGACCGTGTCGTTTACGGAGCATCTGGCTCCGGACTCATCCGCAACCCTTCCGACACGGTGCGAAATCAGTCGAGATACGGAAATGTGCTCATAGATGCGCGCCAGCCGGCCGAACTCGCGGCGCAGTTCTTCTGCCGCTACACGGACGATTCGCTCTTCTACTTCGCGGCCGAGGACGGCGAGGGGTGGGAGAAGGCGGTGGTGTGTTCGCGCGAAGAGAATTCCCTCAACGTTCGCTGGAACCAGTGGTGCTGGTACGAAGGGCGCTACGAGCAGCCATATGACGTCGTGACCGACATCCTTGGCCGCCGGGACGGCGAGCCGTGCGACTGGCGCGACGCCGCGGACGAATACCGCCGGTGGGCGGAGCGCCAGCGCTGGTGCAGGAAGACGCTTCTCGCGCGCGACGACCTCGCGCCGCTCTACAAGGACGCTCCCGTCTATTTTCTCTTCCGCCGCAACGGCGGATGCTTCGAGAACATCGAGAAGGTCAAGAATATCATAACGCGCAACTTGACGGAGTTGCATCCCGGCGCCCCTGCTTTCGGCACGATACAAGGATGGGAAAAGTGGTTTGAGTGGATAGGTCCCGACTATTTCCCGATGTATCCCGACGAAGCGACGACGCGCGGTCTTTTGTCGTTCATGCGCGGCGCTGGAGTACGCCCGTTCCTCTGGCCATCGACGTACAACTACACGCTCAAGTTCCGCTATCCCGACTACATGACGGGACGCAAGGCGAAGGAGACGGATCCGTTCGACCTCGACAATACGGAGAAGTTCCTCGCGGAAGGGCTGGACAAGTGGGCGGCCGTAGACAAGGACGGGAACTGGCAGCGTTCCCAATACTGGCTCGGCGCGGGCGGCAAGCTCGCTACGCTCTGCATGGACACGCCGGTGATCGACGACTGGTTTGCGCGGACGACGATAAGGCCGCTCATGGAGCGCGGTGCGACGATGTTCCAGATGGACCAGTTCAATATCTGCTGCCGGCAGCCGTGCTGGAGCCGCGACCATGGGCACTGTCCACACTCCGGGCGGTGGCATACGGACGCCGGTCGGCGCAGTATGGCGAAGGCGAACGCGCTCATGCGAACGTACGATCCTGAGGCCGTGATCGGATACGAAGGCCCGAACGAGCAGTTCCAGGATCTGATTGCCGTCCAGGGCGTGCGCGACTGCGGCTTTACGGCCGGCGAATGGGCGAACGTCTACACCTACCTTTACCACGACTACGTGATTCCGTTCCAGTCTACGTGGTGGAACATGGATCGCGTTTGGCTTGCGAAGTCGGCGGCGGAGGGGCAGATGCCTCGTTTCCCGAACGATCTTGCCGTCTATGACGACAACGGCGAGATCAAAAACGAGCTGGACAGACGCTTCTTCCACGGCTGGGTATATCTCTACCGCGGCGAAGGGCGCAAGTTTCTCGCCCACGGGCGACAGGTGCGTCCGCCCAAGCTGGAATGCGCGCGCATGAGGTATGTCGCGAAGGTGCCGAGGACGTACGACATCGATCTCCCGGCGGTCTTCCATGCCTCATATTCGGCTGTCGACGGCAGCCGCGCGACAGTGCTGGCGAATGCCACCGACGTGCCGCAGGCCGTGACGCTCTCGCGCGGGGACTGGCGCTGGTCCGGAACGCTCGCGCCTCGCGAGATACGCCTCATGGGAACCGACGGGGGACAGTCCCCCGCGAAAAGCGCGGCAGTTCGGTGAATGGAAGCTGGTGGACGTGAAGTTGACAGACCTTCAGATGAAGCACCCTGTAGGTAGCTTGGTGGTTCGGCGCAGAGCGCGCGTTGCGCTCGGATGAGAAAATGTGATACAATATTCGCACCGTTCAGGATGGACGGCAAGCAAAAAGAATGCGGGTGGTGTATATGAGAACTAAGATCGGAACAATCTTCGCGGCGGCGGTGATCGCCGGCGCGGCTATGGCGGACGAGTCGCTGATGCTGATGAGACTGCGCGCGCCGCATACTGCGAACGACGCGCAGTGGGCGAAGACGTTCAAGGCCCTCGCCGACAACCGCGGCGCATGCGACGAGGTGTGGTTTTCGACGGGGATCGGCGTTCCCAAGATGGAATGGCATGAGGAACACGTCAAGCGTCTCGTGCGCTACGCCGAGCAACTGCGCGAAGCGGGCATTGTGCCGAGCCTCCAGTTTCAGGCGACGCTTGGCCACAGCGACAGCATCACTCTGCTGGAGGGCATAGACGGCAAGACGTGGGGCGGATTCACAGGACCGGACGGCGTGGAATGCAAGGCCTGCAATTGTCCGCGCCAGCCGGGCTTTCTCGCCTACATGCGCGAAATGGCGCGCATCTACGCCTCGTTCAAGCCGGCGTGGGTGTGGATCGACGACGACCTTCGCATCAACAACCACAGCCCTGCCATCATGTGGAACAGCATCGGCTGCTGGTGCCCTACGTGCATCGCGGCGTTCAACGCCGAGACTGGCGGCAAATGGACGCGCGAGGCGTTGGCGGCGGCCATCAAGAAGGATGCAGCGCTCTACGACGCATGGGAGCGTTTCGGCTTCGCGGGCATCGCCGAGGTGGCTCGCGTGATTGCGGCGGCTACGCATGAGGTCTCGCCGGGGACGCACCTTGCCTACCAGCATGCTCCGTGGCGGAACGACGCCCAGCTTGCGATCTTCAAGGCAATGCACGAGGCGACTGGCCTTCCGGTGGGGTCGCGTCCCGGCGGCGGAATGCTCTACGACCAGAATCCGAACGAACAGCCCACGAAGGCCATTTTCATGGCGCGTCAGATGAAGACTTTGGGCACGCCGGACTGGATCGGCGCGTGGTGCCCGGAGGTGGAAACGTGCCCGCGCGCATTCGCAAGCCGCACAGCGCAGGGGCTTCTCGTGGAGAGCATCGCAAGTCTCGCCTACGGCATGAACTGCCTCAGTTTTCTCATCATGGACACGCGCTTCGAGGCTGACGAGTGGTACTCCGAGAACATTCTTGCTCCGCTGGCGGCGGAGCGCGATGTGTTGGAGAGCTACCGCGACTGGAACCGCGACACGCTGCCGGCCGGGCTGGCGGACGATTCTGGCGCGTCGGCGGGGGAACTGTACCGCTACGCGCTCACTGGCGTGCCTGTGGTTCCCGGCGTCGGCAAGACGTTCGGCGCCGTCACGGCGAAAGACGTGAAGATCAACATATCGTCCCAGTCGTCGAAAGGCCTGTGCGATCTGCGGCGGCTGGCCGATAAACGCGCGGGCGGACGTCTTCCCGTTCTCGTGCGCGATCCATCAGTAGCGCTCGTCGTGCCGCGCGTGACGAAGGATGGGCGGCTCAAGAGCGTGATGATGCTCAACGCGCGCATTGACGTGCAGAAGCCAGTGACGCTTGCGCTTCGCGGCGTGCCTCCGGACGCGACGAGCGCGACATGGCGGGCTTTCCACAACCGGCCCGTTGTGCTGCCCCTGCGCCGCGAAGGCGGCGAAACTCTCGTGACCCTGCCGGAAATCTCCGCCTGGAACGCCGGTTGGCTGGCGTTGTAGACAGGGCTTAGTCTGAAAAACGCAAGAAACGCGCACAAGGCGCACACAAACCGCCGCCGATTTGGTATAATCGGCGGCGTCAGGACAAAGGAGCATTCATACAATGGCAGAAAAGAAAGACAAAGCGGCCGATGCGGCCAAGAAGGGCAACACGGCCCTTGACGCCGTCTTGAACCAGATCAAGAAGGAATTTGGAGAACTTTCGATCATGCGCCTCGGCGGCGAGGAGCATGCGAACATACCGGTTATCTCCACGGGGGCGCTTTCGCTCGACCTCGCGCTCGGCGTCGGCGGACTCCCGCGCGGGCGCATCGTGGAGTGCTACGGCCAGGAATCCTCGGGCAAGACGACGCTTGCGCTGCATGTCGTCGCGAATGCGCAGAAGGCCGGCGGCGTCGCGGCGTTCATCGACGCCGAGCACGCGCTTGACCCAAGCTACGCGAAGAAGATCGGCGTCAATCTCGACGACCTTCTCGTCTCCCAGCCAAACTCCGGCGAAGAAGCGCTTTCAATCTGCGAGCAGCTCTGCAAGAGCGGCGCGCTCGATGTGATCGTGGTCGATTCCGTGGCCGCGCTCACCCCGCAGGCGGAGATTGACGGCAACATGGGCGACAGCCACATGGGCCTCCAGGCGCGCCTCATGAGCCAGGCGATGCGCAAGCTCACGGGCGTTCTCGCCTCCACCAAGACGCTCTGCATATTCACGAACCAGGTGCGCGAGAAGATCGGCGTGATGTTCGGCAACCCCGAGACCACTCCTGGCGGCAAGGCCCTCAAGTTCTACGCGTCGTGCCGCCTGCAGGTGCAGCGCATCGGCGCGATCAAGGATTCCGCCGGTTCCGTGATCGGCAACCGTACGCGCGTGAAGGTGGTGAAGAACAAGGTCGCCCCGCCTTTCACCGAGGCGGAGTTCGACATTCTTTATTCGTGCGGAATCTCCTGGGAGGGTAGCGTTCTGGAGGCCGCCCTGAATCGCGGAATATGCGAAAAGCGCGGCAGCTGGATCGCCTACGGCACGGAGCAGCTCGGCCAGGGCACGCTCGCCACGATCGAGTTCCTGAAGACCCATCCCGACACTGTCGCGGAGATAGTCGAGAAGGTCAAGGTCACGCCTCTCGCGCCGGGCTACAAGAAGAAGTAGTGGTTAGTGGCTAGTGGTTAGTGGTTAGTGGCTAGTGGGTAGTGACTAGCGAGTTGAAAGAGAGGAAGAGATGACACTTGAAGAGCAGGTGAAGGCGCTTGTCGACGCGTTGGGCGACAAGAAGGCCGTTGACGTGCGCACGTACGACGTGCGCGGCGTCAGCGGCATATGCGATGCGTTCGTGGTGGCTTCAGGCACCGCCGCACCTCATCTGAAGGGGCTTGCGGCCGGCGTGCAGGACGCAATGAAGAAGGCCGGCGTGCAGGTCTACCGCACGTCTGGCGATCCAGAGTCGGGCTGGATAGTCGTGGACTACGTCGATGTCGTCGTGCACGTGTTCTCGCCGGAGGCGCGCCAGTACTACTCGCTCGAGAAGATCTGGGAGACGGCAAAGCCCGTCCTGTGAGGTGGCCGATGCGAAACTTGGGTTTCCTTGTTCTCATCGCGGCGGCGCTCGGCGCCGCCGTTTGCGCACGTTCCGCGCCGGTCCCCAATGCGCGCCTGTGGACTGACGGCGATCGCGTGGTGTTCTTGGGCGATTCGATCACCCATGGCGGCGCCTATCCCGAATACATTTCCCTCTACTACGCCACGCGCTTCCCGGATCAAAATGTGTGGTTCTCCAATTCAGGATTGGGCGGCGCCACAGCCAAAGAGGGAATCGCGGCGATCGACGAAGACATCGTGGCCAAGAAGCCTACCGTTGTCGCCGTGATGTTCGGCATGAACGACGTGCATCCCAACGCCTGGCCGCGCATGGGAAAGTCCAACGAGCTTACGGCCGCGCAGAAAAACGCGATCGACGCCTTCTCCGCGAACATGACGAACCTGGTGACGCAGATTCGAGCAAAGGCCAATTTCCCCGAAATCGTCTATGCCACCCCGTCCCCGTATGACCAGAAATGCATCGATGGAGACAGGGAGGCCGACGTCGTCTGCAACGACGGGCTCAAGATCCTTTCCGAGAAAATCCGCGCATGGGCAAAGAGGGATGGCGCGATGTGCGTCGATCTTCAGGCCAGGATATGCGAGCTGAATGCCCGCAAGCAACTAAAGGATCCGTCCTTCAGCATCCTTCGCAGGGAGAACGCCTCTCTTGATCGCGTCCATCCCGGCGCATTGGGCCACATGGCCTTCGCCTACTACTGGCTCATGTCTCAGGGCGCGCCGACAATGGTTTCGCGCATAGACGTGAATTCCGCTACGTTGGGCACGGTCCGTTCGAAGGGCGCGGAGGTGACGGACGTAAAGGGCGATCGTCGCGGCGTGACTTTCACCGCTCTGGAGAAAGCCCTTCCGTATCCGTTCTCGGATGCGATGTTCAAGGTCAACGAGCTCGTTCCGTTCGTCGATTCGCTTGACCAGGAGATACTTTCGATTCGCAACTTGCGGGGCGGCGAATACGAGGTGAAGATCGACGGCGTCTCCGTAGGCTCCTGGCCGGGAGTCGTTCTTGGCCGGGGTGTAAATCTGGCAACGTGTTTCAAGGCCCCTCAGTACGCCCAGGCGCAGCGCGCGAGGGAGATAAACGCCCGCATCTGGGCGCTGGAGCGGACTCGGCCGAAACGTCCCGAGACGTACGCCGCGCTCGAGCTGGCGCGCATCGAGCTCCGCGATGCCGTAAAGCCCGTGCCGCACGATTTCGAAATCATACGCAGGTGACATGCATATGGAAACAAAGCAGATACCATCACAGAAACAATGGATAGCCATACTCGACTACGGCTCGCAGTACACGCAGCTGATAGCGCGCCGCATCCGCGAGCAGGAGGTCTACGCTGAGATAATCCGCTGCGACACGTCCGCGGCGGAGCTGAAAGACCATCCTCCCGCCGGCATCATCCTGTCAGGCGGGCCCAACAGCGTCTTTGAGGATGGCGCACCCACCGTGGATCCGGCAGTCTTCGACATGGGCGTGCCGGTGTTGGGCATATGCTATGGAATGCAGCTCATGTCCCATCTCCTCGGCGGCAAGGTGGCGCCGGGCGCCGAGCGCGAATACGGCAAGATGCCGATCGAGGTGATGCCGGGCAATCCGCTCTTCGAGGGCCTCCCTTCCACCATCACGGTATGGATGAGCCACGGCGACCGCGTCGAGGCCATCCCCGGCAACTTCGATCGCGGCGCAGTGTCCGCCACATGCCCGTTCGCCGCGATGTTCGACAACTCGCATCGTTTCTACGCGCTCCAGTTCCACCCCGAAGTCGTCCATACGCAGTACGGCACCGACATTCTGCGCAACTTCGTCTTCGGAGTATGCGAATGCCGCCGCGACTGGAAGCTCACCACATGGGTTGAGGATTCCGTGCAGCGGCTCAAGGAGCAGATCGGCGGCGACGAGGTGGTGCTGGGCCTCTCCGGCGGCGTCGATTCGTCCGTCGTCGCAGTGCTTCTCAACAAGGCCATCGGCAGGCGCCTCCACTGCATCTTCGTGGACAACGGTCTTCTGCGCTGGCACGAGGCCGAGCAGGTCGAGGAGATGTTCAAGAAGAATCTCGGGCTCGATCTTACGGTAGTGCGCGCGGCCGATCGGTTCTACTCGGCCCTCGCCGGCGTTTCAGAGCCTGAGGCGAAGCGCAAGATCATCGGCAAGCTCTTCATAGACGTCTTTGCCGAGGAGGCCCGCCGTTTCAAGGATTGCCGCTATCTTGGACAGGGAACGATCTACCCCGATGTCATAGAAAGCCGCAGTCCGCGCAAAGGCCCGTCGCACACGATCAAGAGCCACCACAACGTAGGAGGACTTCCTCCAGACCTCAAGTTTGAGCTCGTCGAACCTCTTAAGGAACTTTTCAAGGATGAAGTCCGCGCCGTCGGACGCGTCCTCGGCATGGCCGACGAGCTTCTCGACCGTCAGCCTTTCCCTGGCCCGGGCCTTGGCGTGCGCATCCTCGGCGAGGTCACAAAGGAGAAGGTGGAGCTTCTCCAGCAGGCCGACCGCCGTGTGCAGGAGGAGATCAGGAAGCTGCCGGACTACAAGACGATCTGGCAGACGTTCGCGGTGCTCCTTCCCGTCCGCAGCGTTGGCGTCATGGGCGACCAGCGCACGTACGAGTACACCTGCGCCATACGCAGCGTCAACTCCATCGACGCCATGACCGCGGACTGGACGCGCATCCCGTACGACGTCCTCGCCCGCATGTCCAACCGCATCATCAACGAGGTGCGCGGCATCAACCGGGTCGTGTACGACATCTCCAGCAAGCCGCCCGCCACCATAGAGTGGGAGTGAACGGAGGCATTCAATGAACTCTTTTGAATACGAGGTGATCCCGCTCGGCGAATACGAGGCCAACTGCACCGTCGCGTGGGGCAGGGAGAAGAAGGCGTGGCTGTTCGACCCCGGCGGCGACGCCGAGGTGATACTCAAGTTTCTGGAGAAGCGCGGGCTTGAGCCCTCGCGCATCCTGCTCACGCACGCCCACTTCGACCACATCGGCGCCGTCCCCGCGCTTCTCGCGGCACATCCCGGCCTGCCTGTGCATGTGGGCGTGGGCGACAAGCCGTTCTTCGGGCATCCGTTCAACGCCAATCCTCCGGCGTATCCATCCGTTCCGCCGCCCGCCACGCTCGCCGCCGATCTCGTAGAGGGGATGGAGCTTTCGGAGGACGGTCTTTCGGCGCGCGTCCTCGCGACGCCCGGCCACACGCCGGGCGGAGTCTGCTTCTACTTCGAGGCCGAGTCGCTTCTCATCGCTGGCGACACGCTCTTCGCGGGCTCGGCGGGCCGGACGGACTTCCCCGGCGGCAGCGCGCGCACGCTCTACGCCTCGCTCGCCCGCCTCAAGGCGCTTCCGCCCGAGACGAAGGTCGTCTGCGGGCACGGCCCCTCCACGACGATCGGCCGCGAGCTTCTCGCCAATCCGTTCTTCTGCTGAGCGAATCAACCGTTACCACCGGATTTATATATTTACGGATGACGCCGGACATGTGGAAGGCATTGCCGATCTTGAGTACACAACCGCGCCAACCGTCACAACAAAAACACGCCAACCGTCACAACAAAAACGTAGCGCGCGAAACTAAACGCACCATTGCAGAGGTGAACGCACCTGTTCTGCTGGCGAGGTGACGTGTTTTGCGTCTTGAGGTTTCGGCAATGAGGTGTCGGGGCCTATCCCTGTGCGGATTCGGGTGCGTTTACCCAGCGGCCCCGGCTGGATCGACGTTTTGGAGGTTCCCCCATTTTTCGGGCATGAAAATGGGTATGTCCTTGTAAATAAAGGGCGAAGTTACGATTTTCGTTTTTCGGGAAGTGAAAATCCGGCGTTGTCTGCCGAGTTGCTCCTGCGATAG
>Ga0310786_10009743_pt1 | contig 12149 bp, 10 predicted proteins | sample AusTroGonzalo_MG_FD_203881 | JGI IMG/M metagenome (GOLD analysis project Ga0310786, IMG submission 203881) | Bovine rumen microbial communities from tropical cattle in Woodstock, Queensland, Australia - Gonzalo_03 (v2) (version 2) | ecosystem: Host-associated > Mammals > Digestive system >...
AGTTCAACATCAACGCCTATGGAAACCGCTTCGGTCTCGAGGCCAACTACCAGGAGTCCAAGACGCTCTCGGGCGACATCGATCACAATAAGGGCACCTTCCACGTCAGCAAGGGCGATGTCAAGTTGACACTTATCACCGTCACGGGATACTATGCCTTCAACCACCGTCACTTCTCATACCCTGCAGCCTTCACGCAGTCTTACATCCAGAAGCGTTCGGCAGGTTCATGGCTCGTAGGTGCCACTTATCAGGGCGGCAGAATCAAGACCACTGATGATGCCCCCACTATGATGGGCCATATACGCACTACCATGAATACATTTGCCATCGGTGGTGGCTACGGCTACAACCTCGTGGCAGGCAAATGGCTCTTCCATGCTTCTGCCCAGCCTAGCCTGATTGTCTTCAGCGACATCGACATCGAAGAGAATGGTATGAAGCGCGACGGAAAAACACATTTCCCCGAGGCGATTACCAACACCCGCGCTGCCATCGTCTATAACTTCAGCCAGAAATACTTTGCTGGTTCCACCTTCCTCTTCAACACCACACTTTTGGGCGACAATGATGACTACACGCGGCAGACCAAATGGCGTGCCCGCGCATTTTTTGGCATCCGCTTGTAAACTAAAAATCAGGAGTTAGAGAATGCTGATGATATCCTTGAGGTGATGCACCTCATGAGTAACAGGTGAAGGGGCTGGATATTCCGGAAATCGATTGAAGAAGATGGTGTCCAGCCCTGCTTGTTGGGCGCCAAGGATGTCTGTGTTGAAGTTGTCGCCAATCATGAGTGTGGTTTCAGGAGAAGCACCTGATTGTTGGAAGGCGTAGTTGAAGAATTGTGGGGAGGGCTTGTTGGCACCAGCATCTTCGCTGAGGATGATGGTGGTGAAGTAATCAAAGAGTCCACAGGAATGGAGTTTCTTGTATTGCACCTCATGAAATCCATTGCTGCACATGTGCATCCGATAGCCCTTGCTGCGCAGGTGATCCATCAGTTCTTGGGCGCCATCGACCAAACCTGGTTTCGTCGAACAAAGTGAGAGGAACTTGTCGCTGGCTTTGAGGCAATACTCTTCTGTTGGGTTGAGGCCTTTTCCTAAACTCAAAGGATGTCGGAAACGCTCGATGATGAGGTAACGGCGTTCAATTTCTCCTTTGGCATATTGTGTCCACAGACGGATATTGGTGTTCCAATAGTCGTCATAAAAAGTCTTGGGGTCGTCGAAGTACTGATCCAGATGCAGGTACTCATACAACTCACCCAAAGCAATGACAGCATTGCCGTGGGTGTCATAGAGAGTGTCATCGAAATCGATGAAAAGGTCTGTGTACTTCAAGAGTTATTTGTTTAAGAAGATGGCGCTGAAGCATTTGTCGGCAGCACCAGCGTTGGCGTTGATGTAGCCACCAGCTGCTTCACCAGCCTTTTTGAGCGCTTCAGGGCTGTTGATGAAGTTGTCCATCAGGGCAGCAAAGGAAGCATCGTCTTGGTATTCGAATGAACCTCCACAAGCCTTGAGTGCCTGGGCCTCACGGAATTTCTCATTGTTAGGGCCAAAGAGCACAGGGATGCCATACACAGCAGCTTCTGGCACATTGTGGATGCCCACACCAAAGCCACCTCCCACGAGTGCCACCTTGCCGTAGCGATAAATGGAAGAGAGTTTGCCGAAGCAGTTGATGATGAGGGCTTGTCCCTCTGCTTCAGTGGCTGGCATCTTCTCTCCTTTCTCCAATTCTGTATATCGGATGGACTTGAAACCATTGTCCTCCAGCAACTTCTCAATATCCTTCAGGTGTGTCTCGCTGATGACATGAGGCGCAATGATGAGTTTCCAATCCTTGTGCTTGGCAAAGTAAGGAATGTATATTTCTTCGTCAGGACCCCATGAAGAGCCAGCAATGAAGCAAGGAGCGTCACCTGCAAACTGTTCCACAAGGGGTAGTGGGGCAGCGGCATCCTTGATGGCAATCACACGATCCAGTCGGGTATCGCCCACCACCGTCACATTTGTGATGCCGTGTTCCACCAATAGCTTCCTGGAATTCTCGTTCTGTACAAACAGGTGGTCGAACTGACGGATTGGTTTGAGGGCTGGGAAGTTGCCGAACAAGCTCCACTTGAAGAAGTATTGGTCAGGACGGAAGATGCTGCTCACGCTGTAGGTCTTGATACCCTTGCGACGACAGGTGGTCAGATAGTTTGTCCAGAACTCATACTTGATGAAGATGGCAATCTCGGGATGTGCCAGACGCAAGAACGAGAGTGCGTTGCCTGGTGTGTCGAATGGTAAATAGCATACAAGGTCAGCCCCTTCATAATCCTTTCTCACCTCATAGCCAGAGGGGGAGAAGAAAGTCAGCAGAATCTTGTATTCAGGACATTCCAAGCGCAGACGTTCCATGAGTGGTCGTCCTTGCTCAAATTCACCCAGCGAAGCAGCATGGAACCACACCACTCGGTCGGTCTTCTTGATGTGGCGACGCAAGAGGATGTAGGTCTGACCGATGCCCACCACCATTTTCCTTGCTTTCTTGTGGAAGATGGCTGCAATCAGCATGCCCAACGTAAAGATGTATAGTCCTAAAGTGTACATTAGCCGAGTGTTTCAATTGCAAATTTCATTCTCTTCATCACTTCTTCCTTACCCAAGAAAGCAGAAAGTTCGTACATGTCAGGTCCTTGTCCTGTTCCAACGAGTGCCACACGCCAAGCGTTCCAAGGCTTGATGCCCGTTTCTTCTGTCCAGGGGTCGATGATGGCCTTCTGACCTTCCACGCTCCAATCGTTGATGCCTTCCAGCACCTTCATCATTTGCTGCAATTCGTCAGCTGTCGTTTCTTTCCAATTCTTGCGGATGAATTTGTCGTTCTCTTTGTCAAATTCCGTTGGAGCCACAAAGAAGAACTTCGTGAGTGGCCACAAATCAGATGGGAAGGATATGTTACGCTTCTTCTTATTGCCTTGACCATCGGTGTATTCGATGACCTTCAGTTTCATCATTCTCACCACTTCTGCCTCTTGCTCAGTGGTTGCCTCGATGCCGTTCTCCTTCAGCACCTTGTCGAAAGCTGGACACCAATCCGTGTCAGGACGCTGAATGAGATACTGGTGGTTGAACCAAGCCGCCTTCACATAGTCGAACTTGGCACCATTCTTCGAGCACTTCGAGAGATCGAACAACTTCACCATCTCGTCCAAAGTCATCAACTCCTGATCATTGCCTGGATTCCAACCCAAGAGTGCCAAGAAATTCACGACAGCCTCTGGCAGATATCCCTTTTCACGATAACCCGAACTGATTTCTCCGCTCTTGGGATCGTGCCATTCCAGTGGGAACACAGGGAAGCCGAGCTTGTCACCATCACGCTTGGAGAGCTTACCGTTGCCGATAGGCTTCAAGAGCAGTGGCAGGTGAGCAAAACGTGGCATCGTATCAGCCCATCCAAATGCTTCGTAAAGCAGTACGTGGAGTGGGGCAGATGGCAACCATTCTTCACCACGAATCACATGAGTGACCTCCATCAAGTGGTCATCCACGATGTTTGCCAAATGATAAGTAGGCAGTTCGTCAGCACTCTTGTAGAGCACCTTGTCGTCAAGAATCGAAGAGTTGATCTTCACCTCGCCACGAATCAAATCATCCACCAACACATCTCTTCCTGGTTCAATCTTGAAGCGCACCACATACTGTTCGCCATTGGCAATCATACGCTCCACTTCCTCCTTAGACAGGGTAAGTGAATTACGCATCTGACCACGTGTCGAAGCGTCATACTGGAAGTTCTCCACCTCCTCACGCTTCTTGTTCAGTTCCTCTGGGGTGTCGAAAGCATAGTATGCCTTGCCGTTATCCAGCAGCACCTGCACATATTTCTTATAGATGTCTCTGCGTTCGCTTTGACGATAAGGACCATAGTTGCCACCAAAGCTGACACCCTCGTCGAACTTGATGCCCAGCCAGTTGAAAGCCTCGATGATATACTCTTCGGCACCCGGTACAAAACGGGTGGAATCCGTATCCTCGATACGGAAAATCAAGTCGCCGCCATGCTGCTTGGCGAACAGATAATTATAGAGAGCAGTGCGTACACCGCCAATATGAAGAGGTCCCGTGGGACTTGGGGCGAATCGCACCCTAACCTTTCTTTCTGCCATAAATGTTTTCCTGATTTGGCTGCAAAGTTACAAAAAAGTTGGGAGTTGAGCGTGAGGAGTTGGGAGTTTTTTGCCATTCGGGATGTTTTTTTACAACTCCTATCTCCTAACTCCTAACTTTTTCTTACCTTTGCACGCTGAAATCAATACCTCTTTATATATGACATTCAATTTTAAGAAGATTTTGCCAGACGTCTATTGCATTGCCTTGTTTGCTGCCATAGCGTTTGTGTATTTCATGTCGCCCATCAGTAAGGGCTATCGTTTGGAACAGCACGATAGTGGTGCGAATGATGGTATCAATGTGGAAATCAATGCGTATCGTGATGCACACGGAGGTGAGACTCCCCGTTGGGTGACAAGCCTGTTTGGTGGTATGCCCACTTATCAGATTGCTCCTTCGTATAATTCCACCAAGGCGATGTCGTTTGTGGAAAAGGCTTATCACTTGTGGTTTCCTGATTATGTGTGGTACATCTTTGCCTCCATGCTGGGCTTCTACATCTTGCTGAGAGCCTTCGACTTCCGTCATTGGATGGCAGCCTTAGGTGCTGTTGTATGGGCATTTAGCAGCTATTTCTTCATCATCATAGCAGCAGGACACATCTGGAAGGTGATGGCGTTGGCATATATTCCTCCAACGATTGCCGGCATAGCCTTGTGCTATCGGAAAAAGTATCTGTTGGGCACGATTGTGACAGCCATCTTTGCCACCTTGCAGATTCAGGCGAATCACGTACAGATGTCCTATTACTTCCTGACGGTCGAATTCCTGATGGTCATTGCCTACCTGATACAAGCCATCCGTGAAAAGGAGTTGGCCTCCTTTGGTAAGGCGACTGCAGGCGTCGTTTTAGCAGCAGTTCTTGCCATCTGCCTCAATATCTCCAACCTCTACCACACCTACGAATACTCGAAGGACACGATGCGTGGAAAGAGTGAATTGGTGAAGCAGGGGAAGGCAGAAGACCAGACGGATAGCGGTTTGGAACGCAGCTACATCACGGCTTGGAGTTATGGCATTGACGAGTCGCTGACCTTCCTGATTCCGAATGTGAAGGGTGGGGCAAGTATGCCACTCTCGATGAACAAGACAGCCATGCAGAAGGCTGACGGTCAGCTGGAGCAGATGGGCATTTATGGTGCGTTCACGCAGTATTGGGGTGAGCAGCCAGGCACAAGCGGTCCTGTCTATCTGGGCGCCTTGGTTTGCATGCTCTTTGTGTTGGGCTTGCTGATGATTCCCAATAAGAATCCGTTGAAGTGGGCGCTCATTGCGGCAGGTCTGCTGACGTTGCTGTTGAGTTGGGGACATAACTTCATGCCATTCACAGATTGGTTCATTGACAATGTGCCGATGTACTCGAAATTCCGTACGGTGGCAAGTATCCTTGTGGTGGTGGAATTTGTGGTGCCGTTCATTGCCTTGTGGGGTTTGAAACTTTGGGTGGAGAATCCGAAGATGAAGCCACTTTGCGCAGCGGCTATCTTTACAGTGGTCATCTGTCTGATTTATGTGATGGCTCCAGGACTTGGACACGATTGCCTCAGTTCCAGCGATAAAGATGCCGTTCGTCAGTATGTGGATGCTGGCTATTTCGATGCCGCTTTTGGACAGAATATCCTTCGCAGCATTTCTGATATGCGAGCAGCGATGGTGAGTGCTGATGCTTGGCGCAGCATCCTGTTCATCCTGCTGGGTGTGGGAGCGATGTGGTGGTATACGAAGAAAAAGCAGGGTGAGACGAAGCCTGTGCAGGTGACCTTGCTGAGTGTGGCATTGTTGGCAATCTGCTTGGTGGATATGTGGGGCGTGAACAAGCGTTACCTCCATGATGATATGTTTGTGGAGCCACAAGGTGTCGCACGTATTCAGAAGACAGATGCTGACCGATACATCATCGAGCAGAGTGGGGAAGGCCGTGACTATCGTGTGCTGAACTTCACGGTTTCCACCTTCAATGACAATAACACGAGTGCGTTCTATAGCTCTGTAGGTGGTTATCATGCTGCCAAACTCCGTCGTTACCAGGAACTCATCGAGGCGCATATCGCTCCTGAGATGCCAAAGGTGTATGATGGTTTGCGTCAGGCGCCAATGGACACCTTGACGATGTTGGAACGTCAGACACCCTATCCGATTTATGATCTCTCTGTAGTGAACACCGATTCGCTCTTCCCCGTCATCAATATGCTCAACACCCGCTGGTTCATCTTGAGTGCTGGCGAGAAGGGTGAACTGAAGATGCCTGTGGAGAACGTGACGGCATTTGGCAACGGCTGGTTTGTGACTGACATCCAGTGGGCAGCGAATGCGAATGAGGAGTTGGATGCGCTCTCGAAGGTTAATCTTCGCAAGACAGCTGTGGTGGCTAAGGCTGATTTTGGCTTCCTGAAGGCTGGTGGTGAAGGTACGGTCAAATTGACCTCCTACGAAGCCAACGAGGCGAAATATGAGGTGGAATCTGCTCAAGGCGGTTTAGTGGTGTTCTCCGAGGTGTATTATCCAGGTTGGACAGCCACCATCGACGGTCAGCCAGCTGAATTAGGCCGTGCCAACTACGTCTTGCGTGCCCTCAATGTACCATCAGGCAAGCATGAGGTGGTGCTCTCCTTCAAGCCTCAGAGCATCCAAACTACAGAAACCATTGCCTACGTGGCATTGGTGGTGCTCCTCCTGCTGATTGTGGCGGGTATAGTGTTGAATCTGAAAAAGAAGAAGTAGATGAAAATATCATTGTTGCAGAATGACATCGTATGGGGCAATCCCATCGCGAATCAAGAGAAGATAGAAGAAATCCTTTGGGGACTCGACAAGAGCGACCTCTATGTTTTGCCTGAGATGTTCTCTACGGGCTTTGCGGTCAATCCTGAGGGCATCGCCGAGAAGGATGGCAGTTCGCTTGAATGGATGAAGTCGATGGCTTCCGAACTGAAAGGTGCCCTGTGTGGCAGTGTGGCGGTGGAGGAAGAGGGGCGTTTCTACAACCGCTTCTACTTCGTCAAGCCCAATGGGGATGTGATTTCCTACGACAAGCGTCACCTCTTCACCTATGCAGACGAACAACGCCACTATACGCGTGGCAATGAGCGTGTGGTGGTGGAGTTTCGTGGTTGCCGATTCCTTTTGCAGGTATGTTACGACCTCCGTTTCCCTGTGTTCTCTCGCAACAACGAGAAGATTCCCTACGATTGTGCCATCTACGTGGCTTCATGGCCAACCTCTCGCTTGGCTGTATGGGACACCTTGTTGCATGCCCGTGCCATCGAGAACCAATGCTACGTGGCTGGTGTGAACCGCATCGGCGAGGATCAGAGCGGGCGTTACAGCGGTGGCACCTTGGTGGTTGACCACTATGGCAACACCTTGGCTGCATGCCCTTTGGAAGAGGATTCAGCCATCACGGTCGAACTCGACTTGCAGAAACTTCGTGAGTTCAGACGCAAATTCCCTGTACTGAAAGACGCTGATTAAAGTTATTTGTGCGTCTTTCGGAACTCATCCAGCTGCTTGAAGCAGTGTCTGTCGATGATTTCCTCCAACTTGCGGTCGTGGTTGTTGTGAACCCTCTCAATGGTGCCACCAAACTCTATCAGACAGCCATTTTCCTTGGTGTAAGGTTCCCATGCTGGCATCTGTGAAACCACGTTGGGATTGCCCGTATGAGCGAACTGAGCCCATACGCTACTGAGTTTCTTTGCCCATATTTGGTTAGCATCTATGACTTCCTGTGACAGTTGGTTGCTGTAATGATGAAGCACATCGAAGCAGTATTTCAGTTCTGCACCATGAGCCGAACCCTTATTGCCCTCAAAGAGGGTGTACATATAGACGTAGGTGTCTGCCTTGCGCTTGCCACCGATGGCATCAGCCGTGATGAGGGTCTTGGGTCGGAACAGCCAGTCGATGCTGAGCAAGTGTTGTGGCAGCATGGTCTCTGATCTGGCTTCGAGGGGATAGGCTTCTTTGAAGGCTTCAATGTAAGCATCTGTCTCGTCTCCAAACGTCCTTTGTAACTCTTCACGAGCCTGTTCCATAGTGATGCGATCTCCATATCGCACACGTTGCAGTTCGTTGAAGGTCGTGCCAATCAGGATGGGGATGTTGTCGCTGAAACTTGGAAATGCTGGTTGGAACGGTTGCTGAATTAGCACATCACCATCAGGTGTAGGACCGAATCCCCACATCATTGGCGTGCCGGGACGACGAGTGCCGATGCTGGCTGCCATTGCCCGTTGACCAGCGGCATACAAGTCCTTGTAAGATACATCCTTGATTTTATCCACATCCTTCTTGTCGATGCCCAGTTCCTTCAACACAGCCTCACCCAATTCCTCTGTCATCGCCTTCGTGTTCACGTTCAGGATGGTGCCGCTCATGATGATGGCCTTGTGGAAAAGTCCCTTGGCTGGAGGCATGCAGAGCAAAGTGCCCACTTTGCCACCACCGCCCGACTCACCGAAGATGGTCACATTGTTGGGGTCACCACCAAACTTTGAGATATTGTCGCGCACCCACTCCAAGGCCTGCACCACGTCCAACATACCCACATTGCCCGAATGCTTATATTTCTCGCCGCAAGTGGAGAGGTCGAGGAAACCGAGGATATTCAGACGGTGTGTCACACTCACCACCACCACATCTTTCCTCGCCAGACACATACCAGGATCCCATGCAGGCGTACCGCTGTCAAAGCCGCCACCATGCAGCCACACCATCACGGGTTTGAGCTCGGCAGGTTTGATTTGTGCCCCAGCTGGTCGTTGCTGGATATAATTCGTCCACACGTTCAGCGCACAGCATTGCTCCGACATCTCGTCCTCCGACATGGGTCGGTTCGTCTGCTGCATCGCCTGTGGTCCCCACTTGCCACACTGCCTCACGTCCTTCCAGGCCTTCACGGGCTGCGGAGGCATGCAACGCTCCACCGTTGCGTAAGGGATGCCCAGGAATGCCATCGTCTCTTCCTGCATAATGCCCTTGATGGGACCCGACGTGGTGTTGACCACCAGTTTGTCCTCTTGCGCCATACACATAGTTGCCAAACACATCGCAACCATTGTCAATATCAGTTTAGTCTTCATATAAGTTGGTTTGTTAGTTTTTTAGTTTGTTGGTTTGTTAGCGACTAATCATTAAATGATGTGCAAAGATAAGGAAAAGTTGGGAGTTTGAAGTGATGAGTTAGGAGTTTTTTGTACCTTTGTGGCGAAATCAGTAAATCAAAACGATATGAGTAAGAAATTTCCATACGGCTACGACATCAGCGTTTATCTCGACAAGGCATTCGACAAAATGAAAGAGACCTTTTTCTGGGCAGCGAAAGAGATGCTCAGAAAAGAGTGGACTTATGCCATCGAGAAACAAGAGAATGGCAGATACGCCTATGTATCCTATTACCATTGGGACAGCGGAAAGGTGGATCGTGATGTTCTGAATTGTGACTTCGAAGGATTCGTGCATCATTTCATTGGTGTGAATGAATGGACGGTTGTGGGAAAGAATCCTGTGAAGGAATCCATCAACGTGCCTGCGACACGTAGTTGTAGTGGTGACTGGTATCTCGAAATCTATCGGATTCAAAAGCACGAGTTAGGCGGCTATTCGGCTTATGTTCAGGCTGGCAACCGCTCTGCAGGCGGCTCCAGAACCTTCTTCATCCCCCAAACCTATTTCAAACTTCCCTGGGCAGAGTTCCTCGACAAGTATCTTGAACTTGTTCCTCCTGGCCCCTTCTACGTGAGCAGGGAAGACCTCGAAAACGCCCCTGGTCTCAAAGAGTTTCTGGGCTACTGATCCCATTCCAAATCTTTTAAAAGAGGTGCCTGCTTTAAAGCGCACCTTAACCTTAGGGAAACCTTACGGTAACCTTAGGGTAGGCGCAGGGCGCATTATTGACTTTGCCGCCACCTCTTTGTCCTCGAAACGTCGGGTCTTATGAACGAGGCTGAAATCATGTCAATTAGTTCAAAACTAGAAAGGAATTAATTCAATCGATGCAATGAATTAGTTCACGAGAATTTGTGTTAGCCGAGCATGCTTCTTCATAAAATATCATCCTTCTTATACAATCCTCCAAACAAATATCGTTCACAAGGCTTGTATAAACACTTTTTTCTTCCAAAATGTTTGGAAGTGAATAATAAGTTGTATATTTGCAAACCGAAAATAAAAGCCAAACGATATGAAAGACTATACTGACAAGATAAATAGTAGGGAGGAAGTTCCTTCTGTGGTTCAAGAGCCCACTTTGGCAATGACTGCGCGTCCAACAACAAGGCACACAGGAAAGCGTGGTGATTCTAAAACCATGTTAGAAATGTCGATGCCTTGTTTCTTCTCGGAAGAAGAATTAGACGAGGAGATTCGTGTGTCCATGAAGAGCGGAAATGCCACACAACATGAAATTGATGCCGTATTTTGCCGATGAAACCTTTGAGAATCGTTTGGAAACGGCAGGCTCTGCAACGCGTAGATGAGATCGCCCAATGGTATGCAGACAACATGGGAGGTACAGCTGCGCGCAATTTCCTACAAGGCATATCTGAGACAGTGCAGACATTGTCAGGCAGTCCTGATATAGGAAAACTTGATGAAAGACGAAGCACAGCCAGAGTGCAGTTTCACTCTTTTGTCGCTCATCCTAAATATAAGATTGTATATTACTTCAACTCTCGTTCCATTTATATCGTGACAATCCATCGAACATTGATGAAGAATGGATGAGATGAAATAAAAAAGATAAATTCAAATAAACTAAAAACTATATGAATATGAATTAATTGTAGAACTTGACATAAGGAAAAGGAAGTGTTTGCTTTTACTTGATGTGTCCCCAGAAATCGCCAGTTTCAAGACATCAATCGATAGTAACAGCGAATGCTTGCACCGTTAGGTGTGAGCTTCGATGTTGTATTGATGTAGGTGTCTGGCGATACCTTGGGACAGCAACCAAGAAGTTTCGCACCTTTCTTTTTGTTGTGTCGCAAAAAGGAGAATATATGAAAAAAATGGTATGGATTGGGTTGATAATCATGATTGCTTGCATGATTGTTTCTTGCAAACAACGTAAAGTGAGCGATATGGAACTTTATGGTAATACGTTTATACATATTGATATGGGGGATTTTGAAGTTCCTTACAATTGGACGGAATATGAATTAATGGATGGGGCATGTAGCATTATGATGCCTCCTTATATGAAAAAGACTGTATGGGATGGAGCTGATGTTATAGATGACAAGAAAGGAACAAACTTTTGTTATAATGACACGGCAGATTGGAATGATAGTGTGTGTATAAAATCAAAAAAGTATTATTATACTAGAGTTTATGTGGATTATATAAAGGCATCGCATGGCACTTTCTCCAAACCTGGAGATATTATTTCTTCGGCAGAAATAGACCAACAGCTAAAACAAATGGCTTATGATGAAATTCATGATAGAACATTGATATTGAATGGCCCTTTTGTGGATTGGTTCTTTACAAACAATCCTCTTATAAATAAACAAAAACCCACACAAGTATTGGATACGTATTATAGAAGGAAAGGGCTGACAGGAGAAGGACCAGTCTCGGTACATATCTTCTTAATACAAAATGATGATAAAGCTGTAAAGATTATGATGGCCTATCATGATAAAGATTCTTTAGAGTTTAAAGATTTGTTTAATTCGGCAAAAACATTTAGATGGAAACAACAAAAAACTCTCGTCAATGAAAACTTCCTACATTTTCCTCTCTGTCTTCATTTATATTTCTGCAGTCCTATCGTTTATAGGAGTGGTATTCGGTATAGTATTTCTTTACCCTTTCATTATTTTAATGAACATCTTAGGGTATTGTATAGTATCACTACTGTCCCGTTAAAGTGGACTAATCGCTCTTTGAAATGATTGATATTCAGTCTTTTATGATTAGTTTTGCGAGTCAACGGATTTGATTTTGTATCTTTGCGGTCAAAACAACAGATCGCAT